>ULYL01030174.1_pt1 | contig 11340 bp, 8 predicted proteins | sample 1962211 | NCBI WGS metagenome assembly ULYL01 (sample SAMEA4835864, study PRJEB28245) | human gut metagenome | biome: gut microbiome; material: fecal sample | place: Denmark | collected 2008
AAAAAAATTGAAAAAAGTCATAATTATATAAAAAAACGACACAAATACGAAAAGTCAGAATCAATATTAAGGAAATGATAAGTTGTATCCGCTGGAATGCTGTTGTATAATTAAGAACGATGTCGAGAAAATAGATTATTATTAAGAGGACTGAATTGACAGATGAAGGAGACTAATAACGTAGAACAACGACCAAGAACTTCTCTTTCAAAAGGCGCAAGAAGAAATCAGATATTAAGGCGTATAACAGTAGTCGGTGTGATAGCAGCAGTAATAACTGCTGCTTTTGCTGGCTATAGTCTGCACCGTGAACGTGTAGAAGAAAAACAGAAAGTAGAAGAGCTCAGAAAAGAAAAGCAGGATAAAAAAGAGGCGGCAAAAGTAAAGTCAAAGCCGGAAACTGCCGAACAGAAATTGGAACGTATACGAAAGCAGGCAACGAAACACGGATATCCGAAAAATGTGATCGAACTGTTGGATAAAAATGTGGAAACAGTAGATTTTGTGGCCGATTATGAAAAGAAAAAAGATAAGCCGTATGCAGATACGATAGGAAAAGATCTTTCGCAGGGAGGGATACCGGAACTTTTGCAGTGGGATGAACGATGGGGGTATGCTCCATACGGAACCAGTATAGTAGCGGCAAGTGGATGCGGACCGACATGTATGGCGATGGTAGCAGCCGGACTGAATCAGGATGCGTCGATCACTCCGGCAAAGGTAGCTGCTTACGGAACGGAACATGGTTATGTGGACGAAGAGAATAACACGTACTGGAGATTCATGGATGAAGCCGGAGCAAACTGGAAGCTTAACAGTACTGCAGGTCTTTTGTCAGAAGAGCAGGTAGCTTTAGAACTTTCGCAGGGACATCCGATCATATGCAGTGTCGGTCCGGGAGATTTTACTAAGATTGGACATTTTATCGTACTGACAGGTTATGAGAATGGCAATGTGAAAGTGAATGATCCGTTCAGCATAAAGAATTCGAAAGCAACATGGGTATTTGCCAATATCAAAGACCAGATAAAAGCGATGTGGGTATTTTCAAAAAAATAGCGATCAGACGGCAGGCGCCGGTGGAAGATCGTTTTCGGGAAACAGGAGAGAAAGATATGAGATATGATTTTACAAAGATTATAGACAGGCATGGAAAAGATGCGATTGCAGTAGACGGACTTGGAAAGAATCCGGGATTTGCACCGGAACCGCCAAAAGACGGATTTGATGTGATCCCGATGTGGGTGGCAGACATGAACTTTGAAACTGTCCCAACGATTCCAAAAGCGATCATGGACAGGGCAGCACATCCGGCATATGGATATTTCAATCCGGTGGAAGAGTATTATGATTCGATCATACGCTGGCATAAGATCCGCAATAATGTAGAAGGACTGATGCCGGAATATATCGGATATGAGAACGGAGTATTAGGCGGAGTAATCTCTGCTCTGACAGCTTTTGCCGCACCGGGAGATGCCGTACTTCTTCACAGCCCGACTTACATCGGATTCACCAAATGCATCACAGAGAATGGATACAAGATTGTACACAGTCCGCTCAAAAAAGACGAAAAAGGAATCTGGCGGATGGATTATGAAGACATGGATGCCAAGTTAAAGGCAAATAACATCCATGTAGCAATCTTCTGTAGTCCGCATAATCCGACCGGACGTGTATGGGAGCGCCGAGAGATTGAAGAGGCGATGGAAGTATATAAGAACAATGAATGTGTAGTGATCGCAGATGAGATCTGGTCAGATCTGATCTTAAAAGGCAGCCAGCACATTCCGACACAGTCGATCAGTCCGGATGCAAGAAACCGTACGATTGCATTGTATGCACCGAGTAAGACATTTAACCTGGCAGGTCTGGTAGGAAGTTATCATATAATCTTCAACAAAATGCTGCGTGACCGGGTGGAGGCAAAATCAAGAAAATCACATTATAATACAATGAATGTATTATCTATGCATGCGCTGATCGGGGCTTACGAGGCAGAAGGATATACCTGGGTCAATGAGCTTTGCCAGGTATTATCTGAAAATGTTGATTATGCAGTGAATCATATCCGTGACTACTACAGAGGAATTGAAGTAAGTAAGCCGCAGGGAACTTATATGTTGTTCCTGGACTGCGAAGACTGGTGTGAGGAAAATTATAAGTCACTGGATGAGCTGTTAAAAGCAGGATGGGACGTAGGCGTTGCATGGCAGGACGGAAGACCGTTCCACCAGAAATATGGAATCCGTATGAATCTTGCATTACCGCTTGGCAGAGTAAAAGAAGCATTCGAGCGTCTGGATGAGTACGTATTTCATGTGTAAATATCTGGAAAATATACAGAAATAAAAAGTATAATGCTGTAGATTCCAAAGGAAAATACAGCATTTATTAAGAATGAGAGAAGTGAGAAAATTTGGATAATATAATTGTATCGTTTAATGTAATTGCACCGGTATTTTTTCTTATGGTATTAGGATATTTTCTGGTCAATTATACATCTCTGGCGGACGGAAAGCTTACAAAACAGGCAAATGCCATTGTATTTAAGATATTTTTACCATGTATGTTATTCTACAATGTCTACCAGAGTGATATCGGTTCTGAGATACATAGCAGGATCAGGCTGTGCATCTGGGCAGCAGGGGGACTTCTGATACTGTTCATATTGTTGTGTCTGATCGTTCCAAGGATCGTAACACAGGAAAATCAGCAGGGTGTAGTTATCCAGGGAATTTTCCGGAGCAATTATGTGATCTTCGGAGTTGCAGTCGTACAGAATATGTATGGACCGAAAAGTACGACGACAGCGGCAATTTTAAGTGCCATCTTGGTACCGATGTATAATTTCCTTGCAGTAGTCGCGCTGTCAATCTTCGGTGAAAAAAGGGAAAATGACTGGAAAAAGATCATTCTGGATATTATAAAGAATCCACTGATCATATCTTCGGTATTAGGGATTATATTTTCACTTCTTGGGATCAGACTTCCGACAGCTGTCGATACAACGGTTCAGGATCTGGCCAAATTATCAACACCGATTGCGTTTATGATTCTGGGTGGTGATCTGGACTTTTCAAAAGTAAAAGGAAACTTAAAAACAGCATTTGCGGTATTGACGATCAAGCTGGTAATCTTGCCGCTTATCATGATTCCGATGGTGGTTATGATGGGTTACCGGGATGCGGACCTGTTGTCCGGGGTGCTGGCATATCAGACGCCGGTTGCAGTATCCAGCTATATCATGGCGCAGCAGGCGGGAGCGGATGGACAGCTTGCCGGGCAGCTGGTTGTGTTCTCATCGGTGCTTTCGATATTTACGTTGTTTGTGACGATATTCATATTGCGGACGATGGGGCTCCTTGCGGTTTAGTACCATAAAAGTAATCACTCTTTTTCAAAAAAATCTTCCTGAAAAGTTGATTTACCAGGTTAATAGGAATAGAATTATGAAATGAGTATTTCTAAAGACAAGGACGTTACAACATGGAGAGAGATTTAACAACAGGAAGTGTATTTAAGACAGTCATTTATTTTTCACTGCCATATCTGTTATCGTACTTTTTACAGACGTTATATGGTATGGCAGATTTATTTATTGTCGGTCAGTTTGGCGGGGTCAGCAGTACGACGGCGGTATCGATCGGAAGCCAGATCATGCATATGCTGACAGTTATGATCGTAGGGCTTGCGATGGGAGCGACGGTTATGATCGGGCGCTGCATCGGTGCAAAAGATTATAAGAAAGCATCGGAGACAATTGGAAACACGGCAACGATGTTCATGGGAATTGCGATCATACTTATGATCGTATTACTGGCGGCAGTCAGACCGATCGTCAGTGTGATGTCGACACCGGCCGAGGCAGTAGAAGGAACAATCCGTTATCTGACAATCTGCTTTATCGGGATTCCTTTTATTACAGCTTATAATATTATCAGTGCAATCTTCCGTGGAATCGGTGATTCCAAAAGTCCGATGTACTTTATTGCAGTAGCATGCGCAGCGAATATCGGTCTGGATTATCTGTTCATCGGAGTCATGGGACTGGATGCGGCCGGAGCAGCACTTGGAACGACCATCGCACAGGCAGTCAGTGTCATTGTTTCACTTACCGTGGTCATAAAAAAGGGCACAGGGATCAAATTAAGAAAATCGGATCTTCGTCCGAAGAGACATACGATGAAAAACATATTGAAAGTCGGTGTGCCGGTTGCACTGCAGGATGGATTTATCCAGATATCGTTTATTGCAATCACAATATTTGCCAACCAGCGTGGATTAAATGATGCGGCGGCGGTAGGTATTGTGGAAAAGATCATAGGGATCCTGTTCCTGGTACCGTCTTCTATGTTGTCAACGATATCGGTACTGGCATCGCAGAATATTGGTGCAGGCAAGCATGACCGTGCACGCCTGACATTGCGGTATGTATTATGTATGACAGTAGGATATGGATTAGTTGCGGCAACGATTGTGCAGTTTGTATCTGTTCCGTTTGTTGGACTATTCACGAATGACGGGGCAGTACAGATACTTGGAGGACAGTATTTACGAAGTTATGCATGGGACTGTGTATTTGCAGGAGTACATTTCTGCTTAAGCGGATATTTTTATGCGTATGGCTTGTCTATCGTGTCATTTATCCACAATTCCATATCTATCATATGTGCGAGAATCCCACTGTCTTATTATGCGGCAACGCATTTCCCGGATACGTTATTCCCGATGGGCTGTGCGGCACCGGCAGGATCGATCATCTCAATCATTATCTGTGTTGGTGTACTGATATGGATGAATAAACACACGGAAAAATATATGGAAAGAACGTAGTGATCGGAGAGAAAATATATGACGATCGGAATTATAGAAGACGACACATTATTACATCAGGCACTCAAAACAGCACTGCAAAACGCAGGCTATCAGACCGTATCCGCATACACAAAACAAGAGGCTCTTACTACAATTACAGGCAGTGAGAGCCTTCTTCTCATTGACATTGGACTTCCGGACGGCAATGGACTTGCATGTTACAAAAAGATCCGGGAAAAGGCAGAGATACCGGCCATTTTCCTGACAGCAAGAGACGAAGAAACGGATATGTTGACAGCATTTGACACAGGAGCAGACGATTATGTGGTAAAACCATTTTCCATGAAAGTGCTTCTAAAGCGCATAGAGGCAGTGATCGGACGGAACAACAGAGAAAAACAACTGGCATGCGGAGAAATAATATTATTTCCTGATAAGAAGCAAGTATACAAGAACGAAAAGGAAATTATCCTTACAGCCAGAGAATATCAGTTACTGGAATATCTGATGTACAATCAGGGAAATGTACTGACGAAAGAAAATATCCTGGAATATGTATGGGGACTGGATGGCCAGTTTGTAGTGGATAATACCGTCAGTGTTACGATCAACCGGCTGCGGAAAAAGATAGAAACAGATGCAGGATCACCGATATATCTGAAAAATGTATTTGGATTGGGATACAAGCTGGAGTGCGTCTGAAAAAGTAATGGCAGATACAAAAAGGAAGAGAAAAGAATGAATATCATAATAATCGTAGTGGCAGTAACGGCAGGAGTAATTCTGGGTGGAACTGCCATATATGTTTATCAGGGAAAATGCAGACAGAAAGAACTTAAGTTATTGGCAGAATGTATGGAAAAGATATTGCGAGAGGAAAAGATCCGGGAAACAAAAGCAGGAGAAGAGACATTATATGCAAGACTGGAATCCAGACTGGTAAGGATCCAGGAAATGTTAAATGGACGGACAGAAGCTGCGGAGAAGAGTAAAGATGAGATCCAGAAGCTGATTTCAGAGATTGCACACCAGATGCGGACACCCCTTGCCAATATCAGGACATATCAGGAATTATTAGAGGAAGAATGGAGTAAAACCGGGACAAAGACGGATGAAAATGTGGATAACTATCTAAATGCAATGAGATCCGGAGAACAACAACTGGAATTCCTGACAGAAGGATTCGTGAAGATGTCCAGACTTGAGCAGAACATGATTCAGATACGAAAAGAAGAGACAGATCTGTTAAAGACCGTGAGAAACTGTCTTGGAAGAATTCAAAAGCAGGCAGAAGAAAAGCGGATTGCATTCCGAATAGAGCTGCTGCAGGAAGTCAACTGTCCGCATGATGCCAACTGGCTCGGAGAAGCAATCGATAATATTCTGGATAATGCCGTGAAATACAGTCAGATTGGCGGAACCATAGAAATGATAGTCCAGAAGAATGAAATGTGTGCAAAGATTCTTGTAAAAGACAACGGACTTGGAATTGAAAAAGGAGAAGAGCATAAGGTATTCCAGAGATTCTACAGAGGCAAGAACGTGACGACACAGAAAGGCTATGGAATCGGGCTTTATCTGGCAAGAAAAATTATAAGCCTTCATGGCGGATATATAATCGCAAAAAGCAGATATCCGGAAAATGGCCTGATGATGGAGATAAATCTTCCGGTCTGTTAGAAGTTTGTTAGATTTGTCCTGTATGCTGTAGAAAATATGTGAAAGTTCTTTATACGAAATAGACACAACTATGAGCAAGGAGAAAAATCTTATGGAAATGATAAAAGCATCAGGATTAAAAAAATATTATGTGACAGATAACTACGAAGTCCACGCACTAGACGGAGTAAGTCTGTCTGTAGAAGAAGGGGAATTCCTCGCAATCATCGGTACATCAGGAAGCGGGAAGACGACATTACTTCAGATCCTGGGCGGCCTGGATGAACCCACTGCAGGTGGCGTCTGGATACGCGGCAACAGTCTGAAAGATATGACGGAAGATGAACGCACGATATTCAGGAGAAGGAATATCGGATTCGTATTTCAACAGTATAATCTGATCCCTGTTATCAATGTATATGAGAATATCGTACTTCCGCTCAGACTGGACGGTGCAGAGATTGATGAAAAATTGCTGGAAGATATTGTTAGAACGTTAAAGATTGGAGAAAAGTTAGAGAATCTCCCGGAAGAACTGTCCGGCGGACAACAACAACGAGTGGCAATTGCAAGGGCGTTAATGGTAAAGCCGGCAGTACTTTTGTGTGACGAGCCAACAGGAAATCTGGACTCTGTCACAAGTATGGAAGTAATTTCATTGTTGAAGACTTGTGCAGCAAGATTCCACCAGACGGTGATTGTTGTGACCCATCAGGAAGCGATCGCACAGATGGCAGACCGTATCCTGCGCGTAGAAGACGGGAAATTATACAATGCGGAGGTGTAATGAAATGAATGGATTTACACCGAACAATAATACGAACGTGATCCGGCTGCTTTCGGAAGCTATCAGAAAATGTAATAAAAGCAGAAACCGGATTCTTATGGGAGCAGTCGTTTTATGTATTCTTACACTGACATTTGTCTTTGGAACGGCTTACGGAAAAATAAATGCAGAATATACGAAAAATATTCGGATGGATGGAACAACGGCATCCACTTACATAGAAGAGGGAACAAAGCAGCAATATGAAAAAGCACGTTCCTTAGGATATGTAAGAGAAACCGGAAGAAGAATGAAAATGGGTGAAGCCACAGAATCCGGAAAGAAAGAATCTATCTGTTCCATACAAGTGCTGGATCAGACTGCATGGGAAAAGATGATGAAGCCCGCCTATACCGGTGTCCATGGAACCTATCCCAAAAAGCAGCAGGAAATCATGCTTCCGGTAAAGACATTAAAAAAGCTTGGAATTGATAATCCGAAAAGAGGGATGAAGATAGCACTTGATATATCGATCAGCTTTTTTCAGACAGAAAAAGAAGAGTTCAAATTATCAGGCTGGTACAGTGCTTATACAGAAGATAATGGAAGAAGCAAAGCAATCGGATATGTGTCAGAAAAGAAACTGAAGGACTGGGGTTATGATATTAAAGATGGTTCGGATATTCTGATCTGTCCGGCGAATGACATGGACTGGAAAGATACAGAAGAAAAATTATATGAAGATGTACCGATGAAAGACAATTCCCAACAGATCATTGCGACAGATACAGCGAAGAACCGGGCTGTAAAAGAGGTGACAGGAAGTTACGGGATGGCAGCAGTGGAGGCAGTTGTGATTATCTGTGGAATGTTTTTGCTTGTCTACAATGTGATGCAGATCTCCATGGCAGGCGATATCCGTCAGATGGCGCTGCTCCATACGATCGGTACAACGAAAAAGCAGCTCCGTAAGATCTATATCCGGCAGATCATGCGGACGATAGTGCCGGGAGGTATTGCAGGTATAGGTTTGTCGGTTGTGTTATTGCGATATCTGATACCGCAACTATTGGGCAGACAGTATCTGAATGGATATGGAGGCGCAGAAGAACTGCAGATCTTTCGGGTGGAAATCTTGTTGTTAGCGGTAGTCTTCACGTTGTTGGTAATCTTGGGTGCATCGGAACAGGTGATCTGGCAGACTGTAAACAGAACCTGTATAGAGGGAATGCATTACACGGAGCAGAAGGGAAGCAAGAAACAACAGCATGGAAAAGCAGGTCATGCAGATAAAGGAGCAGTCTTAAACAAGAAAAAAAGAAGCGAAACACAGGAACTGTGCTTTATGGCATGGAAGAACGTCACAAGATACAGGCAGGGATTTGTCATTACAGTTAGTTCATTGTTCCTCGGAATAGAAATGTTCCTGATTGTCATGGTGATCACAGATGGAAGTGATTATGCGAATATCATTAATCAGAGACCGGATTTCCTGATCGCAGGGGAATTCAGTGAGTCTGCACAAAAAGATGGAAGCGGGACAGAATATCAGACACAGTCGCCGGATCAAGATCCACTGAGATCAGAAGGAGATATTTTCGAATTATTATATGACAATGACTACGATGAGTTTTCACCGATATCAAAAAAAGTGCGGAAACAATTATGGAATCTTGACGGTGTGAAGAAGAAGGAATCCTACATAACCGAAGGAGCATACGTGCTTTCCGTCATATCCAGAGATGGAATACGCCCGCTGGAAGAGGATACTTATCTGGGAAACAATGTAGAATATGCGGAAGAAATCAGTATTGATTATGCTTCCGGGGCAAAGATGATCAAAGGCCTGGATGCTGATACCGTTCAGATTGTCAGCGAAAATGAGATAAAAGCATTAGAAACATATGTAGAGGAAAACAAGCTGAAAGTCGATATGGACAGTCTGAAAAACGGAACAGGAGTAATGATCACCCATGATCATAAGCTGTCACAAAAGCAGGAAAAACAGGCAGAAAAAGCAGTGGGAGAAACGGTATGTTTATCTCCGTTAAAGAACAAAGAAGCATGCATCCGGTGGAATTCCATGACGGACAAAGAAAGGGATAAGGAAGATGAGAAAATAAAGGCAGAAACGCCGTCTACAGAATATACGTTAAGCGGCTATCTGGATAATCAGGCAGATGGCTTCCCGGAGATCCACCAGACCTGGCATGGTGCAGAAGGAGATATCTATTATCTGGTCAGTGAAAAAGGATTTAACCGTTTATCTACGAAGAGAAAGACATTTTGCATGGAATTAAACGTAGAGAAAAAGAAAGAAAAAAAGATTATGCATGAAATCCAGAAGATTCTTTCGGCAGAAAACCAGCGGCGGAAAAGCAATACACAGACAAGCCCGGACGGCGAAGGAGAAGCAGGCATTTTCTACATTGCAAGATCAGATCTTATGCAGAAAAATGCAGACTACATCCATGGAAACAGAATTATGTTCGGAAGTATCAGTGTAATATTATTGTGTGTCGGACTGGTTAATTATTTTAATATTATGTTTACGGGAATTGTGGGCAGGAAAAAAGAGCTGGAGATTATGAGAAAGATTGGAATGACACGCCGGCAGGAAAGAAAGCTGTTATTGCTGGAAAGCAGCTATTATGTACTGCTTGTCGCAGGCCTTGTAGCGTCAGTTGGATCAATCATACTAAAAGGAATCAACGTTTATATGAGAAAACAGCTTTCTTATTTTACCTTTCATTATCCGGTAGGAGCGATTGCAGGAAGTATTGTAATTATGGAAATAGTGTGCGTTATAATTTGTAACTTACTTATATTGAAAAAAATGAAAAAGTAGGTTAAATAAATAATTTCACCAACTGCGTCTTATCCAGCACAAAAATCGATACATCCATAAAAAGATGCGCCAGTAGCGTACTAAGGATCACACCGTTGGAAGTCAACAGGAATCCACAGTGGAATCCATACCAGCATACGATGGCGGAATAACTTCCCATCAGTACCAGAAGCGGCAGATTTCTTGCGACACCTTGCAGTGTTTCTTTGATATCTTCCAGTGTAGAATCAAAGTACAGGAAACGGCCGACTGCCAGTGTGATAAAATACATGATCAGTGAATCATAGTTCGAATCATGGTAGATGAACTTGATATATAATAAGATCAGAATAATATAAAAGGCAGAGATCAGCCGCACGGACGCCTTTTGTCTGGTCGGAATTGCAGTTAACGGAACGAACAGGATATCGAACCAGTTTGTCATAAATACAGAAAATACCAGAAATAAAAGTAAGATAATGTTCTGGTATTTCTGCCAGTAAAAGGCAGCCTGTGGGATCCGCTCATCGATAATATAATAAAGAGACAGGAACAACAGTACCGAAGTACTGGAAAATACCATCTCATAAAAGCTTTCAATAAGCGAGATTTCTTTTACTTTGTGGATATGGTTCAGTTTCCGGATCTGTTTTGGCGTCAGATCCTGTGTATTAAGTTTATAGTGTTTCTTAAGCTTTGCTGCCAGAATAACGATCGCAAGCACTGCGATCAGGCAGAGCAGGGAGACAAGCATGAAGCCTCCGGCATTCTTAAAGTTAAAATAATGAATCAGATAATATTGGAACATATCATATACCTTCTTTGATGTAATATTTTTTCGGTTACATATTGTAGCACTTTGAAAAAATATTGCAAATAGGAGAATTGCCAGTGGCAGGTCCTGTAGATGTGAAATTGAGTTAAGTGTCAAAAAAATTAAAAAAATTTAAAAAGTGCTTGCATTTTAGAAAACATCATGCTATTATAAATGAGCATTGTTGATGCGGGTGTAGTTCAATGGTAGAACACCAGCCTTCCAAGCTGGATACGTGGGTTCGATTCCCATCACCCGCTTTTTTGCTACCCTTTTTATGAAGGGAGATATGTTGGCATTTACGGCTATGATTTCCTGGGGCTTCTATTCCGCAATCATCAAGAAAATCGGTGAATGGGATTATCCGACGGCAGCGGTGACCAGGAGAATCTATTTTTACGGAATGTTATTCCTGATTCCGGTTCTGATGTGGCAAGGGGTGTCATGGGATGTGAC
>ULYL01023721.1_pt1 | contig 11211 bp, 11 predicted proteins | sample 1962211 | NCBI WGS metagenome assembly ULYL01 (sample SAMEA4835864, study PRJEB28245) | human gut metagenome | biome: gut microbiome; material: fecal sample | place: Denmark | collected 2008
CAAAATTACACATTTTTATTTGATTATGTGTAAGTTACGAGCCGCAGCCCTTATCTTTTATAATTATTTAACTTAGTTTGTCGTGTTTTGTTATTTCCATCCGTTTTTATGGCTTTTTGCATGCCAGAACCTCATCCTGTCGTGGGATTCACACCAAAAGCTAGATTCCTCTATATATAATAAGGTATACTATATGTTCTGCCTGATGCCGGAGGGCATAAAAACAGCAATGGGATTTCGATACCCCTATCGAAACCCCATTGTTATTCTTGTATAAGTAAAAGATGATGAAAGCGTTTCACAACGCCGTTTTATTTTTCTGGTGCAAAGGTACAACAAAAACCGTTTGCTAGGGGGTAAATTTTAGCATATATGGGGGTAATATCTGTTTTTTCAGCATATATCAAGCCAAAATTACCCCCCCCCATAAACGATTTTTACCACCTAGCTCATCTTTTTTCAAGGCCAAAATCTAAAGAAAAAGAACTTAAAATACGATTACTACCATACCAATGAAACTATTTCGGGGATAGGAATGAAACTATCCCCGGCTACCAATGAAACTATTCCCAGGAATATCTATGAAACGATCCCTTCATTAGATGACAGTAATCCAGATACCTTCCCCCTGATTCTCCGCTGCCATGATGCGATTCATCAGACGATGGAGCCAGATACGGGAGTTCACCACCATACCCTTTACCCGATTCTCGCCCACCAGGATGCAGCCCTGGGTATCATCGGGATAGTTGCCGGCATGGATGCGGATGCCCTCGAAACCGGGAACACCCTGCACATACGGCAGCCACTTCTTGAATCGGGGCGACTTGGTGATAAGTACACGATACGAACCCTCGGGGATGGCGGTGTGGCCCGGAATCTTTCTCGCCACCTTGCCGTTCTCTCGGCTGAAACGGGCATTCTCCTCCTCCGGCTTCAGCTCCACGCCCTTCAGATTGCGCCACGTTGGCTCCAGGGTATCACAGAAGTAGCTGTCCTTAGACAACTTCTCCAAATCGAAACGATGTTCGAAACTGCGCTTGTCACCGGCAGTCTTGCCGTTAAGCACCTTGCGCTTTACATCACCATCAGCCAACAGATAAAGTCGGCCGATGGTATAAGTATTCTTCTTAGCTATACGCTCTAAAACTATTTCCATAAGTAAATCAAAAAAATTAAAGTTTAGAAATTAAGATAAATCCTGCCCATCACATCTGTATTTCAGCTTCGTAAAACTGTGATAACTGTTACTGTGATAGTTCTCACTGCCACGTTTCACGTATTTTCTATACACCCAGGTAGAAAGCAGATGCGCCGTACCCTCTTCAGAGAGTCCCAGGGCTGCACGAGCCTCCACCACCTGCTGCTCGGTAAACGTATCCGGCAACGACTGCAGGAGATTGGAAGGACCACGCTTGTTGGAATGCTCGCCCACATTGTTCGCCTTCTGGATGTCCTCCTCGAAGAAACGCATCTTGCACCACAGGTCGTAACGCTCACTCCAGCGGATGAAATCCTCTATCTCCGGCTCCCATCTGCAGCCGTTGGCAACATAGAGCACGCACGCCTTCAGATAGGCTATCACGTTGGCACGGAACGTGAAGTTCTCATAGATTCTGTTCTGGGTAACCTGCGAAAAATCCGCATTCTCCTCACTCAGAATCTCAGCCAGGCGGTAAGCCTCAGGGCAATCTATCAGGCCGGTAGCCATACAGAGGTTCTCGATATAGGGCTTCAGCTCCTTGCGGAACTGATCGTCGTAGGTGCCATACACCGGAATCTTATCGCCGATTTCTCTTTCGGGAATGGTACAGAAGTTGATTCGACTCAGCGGACCGTCGGTCAGCACCTTGGAGAAATAACGCTGTCCCTTCTGGATGGTGGTAGAGGCATTCCAGTTGAAACGTACGGTGACACGCTCGGTGACACTTTGGGTTCCCACTCGTGTTTGTCCATATTGATTACCAGGGTCAAAGGCGAGGCACATGATACGGAAATGCTGGTTGCCGATACCTTTCAGGGCATCAAACTGGTCAATCTCGTTGAGCGAAGTATAGAGGAAGTGGCCTTTGGCTTCTGCCGTACGCATCACGAAGGCAGGGTTGGTCATATCCGCATCTATCTCTTGTATAATGAGATTATCGGGTCTTTTGCGCTTATCCTTGTTGGCACCCTTGCGCATCATCTCCTCCTTCCACTCCTTCTCACGCTTCAGATTTTCCTGGTCACGCTTACGGATATCCTCCATGATCATCGAAATCGGCATCTGCACACAACTTTTACCTGCACCTGTGCCTGCAAGGAGGCAGGTCATCAGGGTAGCTTCGTGCTCCACATTGTCGATATATCTGAATCTCGTATTCCAGAGATGGGTAGCCAGCGGAGGAAAAATGGCGTGCGCCACAGCCGGCTGATAAATCTCCGGCGTCTTCGAGATCAGCAGTTCCACCAGCTTCGGCAGCTTCCCCGGCATAGGAGGTGGAGGCGGATAAGAGGCGTTGCTACTTTGAACATTGAGATTTGAACCCGCCAGGCGTCCCGGGGATTTGCAATCCCCGACAAGCGAGCTATAACCATATTGTCCAGCAAGAAAGTCCCCCGTCAGGCGTTCCGGGGATTTGCAATCCCCGGCAAGCAAGCTCTTAGCAGCCTGCTCCGCCAAGGCATTCACGCGAATCACATCCCTCGAAAAAGGCTTCGAGCTGTCCCCATATTTCGCATAGAAGTCATGAATCAGCTGATGGCAGTCATTCTCCTGATAATAGCTCGGCATTCTCTTCGCCACCACCTTCATCAGTTCCTCCTCACTCATCACACGAGAAGCGCCAGCGCTCATAATAGCGAGCAGGGAGGAATGTCTTGACCCGACGGTATCAATATTCATCCCCTTGAGTCCTGCGGATTCCTGGAAGAGGTCGAAGGCTATGAGATTCTTCTCACTGGCACTTTCTGCTTCTTGGGCTGCCAGTCCGCCAGCTTTCTGAGAACCTCCAGTATGGCTGATATAATCATCATCAGCACGATGGCTATTACCAGGTTGGGCAGGCTGAATAGCAGCGCCAGAAGAAGTACCCTTACCATCGATCGTAAGCCCACGCTTCAAGAATGCCTCTCTGCGGGCTTGAATCTCCTCATCCGGCAGCACCCCATACCACTCCTTCGAGCGGTAAATCTCCGAGTCCTTATCCGTGATAAAGATGATTCGCTCCGGCGTGATGCAGCTCTTGTCGTAGGGAATCCCAGCCGCCTCACAATACGCCTTCTGCGTCTCCTCTATCGTCATACCCATCGGCATACGGATATCGATATGCAGCTTCTTTCTAGCCGAATACTCCAGATGCAGCAGTTTCCCCTTCCATATCGTGTTGCTGCAGTTCAGCTCACGAGCCTTCTCCAGTGCAGCATCCACATAATCCACATCATCCACATCAATAGTCGTCTGGAAGAGGAAACTTTCAGGATCCGCATCCTCACTAGAGCGGTGATTATTCCTGAATCTGTAATAATGAATCGCACGGATAGGCAGCTGTCTTTTCAGCCCCTCGCGTGCCTTCTTCACCACCTTTTCATCACCAGCATCTACGCCGGGAATCGCCTTTTCCCCACGTATCTGCGCAATCACACCCTTCAGCCACGGCTGTGCTATCAGGGTGTCATAGACATACAGGGGCTGGGAAGAATTCAATCTTCCCATATTGCCCTTGCGTGCCGGATTTAAAGCCATTACCTGTTGCTTGATCGCCATATTTCCATTTTTAATGATTATCCCAAATTCTTCACCTCATACAGTTCGGCAAGCTCCCAGAATCTGTGGGCCAGATCATGGATAAACTTCCTGCCCTTCTCGGTCCATACGAGATAAGTATGCGTAACCGCCTTGCCCATTTTCTCCTTTCTGCCATCGCAGTTCGGATCAAGAAAGGCATTATATCGGGTGCGGCTCTTCGCCAGTCCCATGTGCGCATACTCCGCATAGAGCATGTATTGCCCACTCTGGTAGTACTGGATATGCAGGGCGCACAGCGAGCGGTTCAGCTCCTGCGCCGTAATCCCCAGCTCCTTCGCCACCTGAGTAGTAGTGAAGCAGGAAACGGAATCCAAGACATTATCCGAGTAGATTGCCTTCGGCATCAGCCCATCCACCTGGTGTTCCAGATGGATGATGTTCTCACCCTTTCGGGCGATATTCACCACCTGCTCATCCACCACGCCATTCAGTCTTCGGATTTCCACATCCTGCTCACCGATGAGTTTTCTCTGCTGCTCCAGCAGCATCTCCTTTTCCTTCAGGGTAGCACGGAGAATCCCCTCGGCATTGCGAATCGTCTCCTCCTCGCTCTCCCCCTCATGCACCGGGATATAACCGCCCGTCTTGCGAATCTGCGGCAGCACCACCGAGGTAACCCAGTCCTTGAACTTCACCGCCGTAGCCAGTTTCGAACCGAGTACCAGGGCATAAAAACCGCTCTCGTTAACGAAGTTCATCTGCACGTTCTGCACCTTTCCTTCAGAAACGCCAAAACGATTTTTGACAGTTCTAGCAATGCGGTATTTCGCCGTATCGCTAGACCTAACATGCTGTCTTACAGCGTCTGTAGCTCTCTTATACCCGAGCACATCACACAAATCCTTCGCACAGAACCAAGGTTCGCCCTTCTCATCAGTAGCGGTGCGAACCATTCCGAACTCCGGATTTTCAAAAACAGCAGTCTGCACACTCTTCTTGGCAGAGCCGGCATTCTTGCCATCCTCCGCCTTCTGAATTTTTGAATTCATCATAAGCAAAAAAAAATTAAAGTAAATATATAAAAGGTACCCGATGGATACCTCCGTAAAAAAAATACACGCTAAAAGTTTCCGCAAATATTTTAAGTTGAGGAATTAACTCCTTTAACTTCCTCACAAAAAGTTCTGCAATAAAAATGTATCAACCTTGTCAAAGACCGATGGGCTGATACGCTGCGCCACTTACAACATGGCAGGAAACCTATGCCAGCAACCTGGCGATAGAAAACGCAAAAGCCCCAGACCTCAGAACCGGTATCGTTCTGAAATCTGGGGCAAAAGTAGAAAGAATGCTCCGTTACGCCTTTTCCGCCGAATGCGCCAAATTGAATTCGGCGGAAACAAGAAAGGGGCAAAATCATCGTCTTGCCCCTCTATATCAATATTTTACAGAGATATAATTATTTTCTTTACGTCAAATGAAGTCTATCATTCGGCGCAAGATTCTATATATTGTGAGACTTTGCGAAATCCTCCACAAAACCCTCTACCTCATAATCTATATTCCCGTCATTGATCTTCTTTCTGATATAATTGCCATACGACTTTTGGGTAACACCCAGTTCCAGATGACAATCATCGTGCAGAAAACGAGTAATGGACGAGCCATTAGGAACACCAGCACTCACATAGCCCTGATTAGACCAACGCAGGAAAAACGCCACCACACTCTTGTTCAACAAACCATCGGAAGTGGAAAGCTGACTATCTGAAATATGATGCAGCTTGAGATATTTCACAAAAGCATCCGCCATCTTCCCCGTAAGCCCCACATCCTTTTCACCCTCAGGAGTAGAAAAGAGATTCTCGGCACTTCTTCCCGCAGAAGATGAAGCACACTTCACCTTAACACTCTGTTCAAAAACAACTTCATCGGTATCATTCTTCATTTCAGAAGAATCATCGGAATCCTTATGTTGATGTTCATGACTCTCATAATAGTTCTCTATATAGGTTACGGAACCTGCAAAATGGAAACTTCTATTCATCAGTATGTGGTTTTATGTCTTCATCAGAATTCTCGTAATTATTCTCTATATATTTGCTATTAGACTGTACATACACAACATTCTTGTACAAGCAAACACCACCGTTTTTACACAAAAAACGGATAATTCTAAAAAATGATATTCTATCCATATCTTAAGTAGTTTAAATTATTACTAAAACTTGATATGGTCCTCTAATTGGTACGCGGAGGGCTAGACTAGAATAGCCAAGGAGAGCTTCTTAGGGTGGCATCCTCGATGCCGGTAGACAAGTCTTCCCTAGGTAAGTGTATTAGTTCGTTTCATGTTGATTTTTTTAGATAAATGTTATTGTTATTCATTATTTATTTTTAGGCACAAAAAGCTTTTGGTATTTTGCTATATGTGCTTCCAAATTGTTAAGTTGCTTCAAGTCTCTCGCAAAAGTAATCCACTGCGAAAAGGCTTCATTGAAATTCTTCTCAAACTGACTCTTGTCAAACTTCTTACCTTCCGCCGTATGTCGTTTGATCAGTTCATCAACGATTCTATCCCAATTATATAGGATACAGCAGCACCATCTTCTCTGCTGCAAAGGCTGAAGACTTACACTTCTCTTCAGCACTCTGAGCACTGTATCACACTTTATATGCGTGATATTAGAAAACTGATATGCAGATATCTGTTCAGCATTGCCACCAATAAATGAATTGAGATACAAGATGATGCATTCTTCCTGTATCTTATCAATTCTTTTGTCTAGCTGAGCTAAATTCTCCAGAATCAACACCCTTCTATGTTCTGCTATATCCAGCATATTAATTGTAAATTTATGCGAATTTACTACTAATAGTTGGAACAGCCAAATGCATTACCCACATAGCAAAAATAGGAGGGTATATTTTTCAGAAACGTTAATACTTGAATAAAAATTAACTACAGAATAACAAAAAAAGAGAGAAAGTGCGCATTTTTAGCGCTACACTTCCTCTCCTCGACTTTTATGGATGGATAGGCAATTCTATTACCATTTCCACGGCTCTTGTGAACGACATGAGGGGTGGGATTTTTACTCCAGCGCTTCTCAGATAGTTCACCAGTTTCTTCTTGCCCCAGTTGATTCTGGAATCTCTTTCACGATAGAGTTCCCTGAGCTGTTTGACATTGGAAGGCAAAGAATCCAGCTTTTTCTTCAGCTCGGCAGGATCTCCATACCGGGTCATTTCCTCTATTCGAGCCTTCAAGGCCTTGTTCTCCTCCACCAGCTGGTCGTAATAGCGGAGCAAGACTTTTACCTGCTGCTCGTAAGGCAGGTCTTTGTTCATTTCATGCATAAGCATTTCTATTTTAGAATCTCTTCATAGAATAAATTCATTCAGTTCATCCCTGTACTTCTCCCACATAGGCATGTGCTTGTCAAGCACAGCTCTAAACTGAGCATCGTGATTTTTAGACACGATGTGGGCTAACTCATGCACCACCACATACTCGATGCAGGACTTAGGTTTCTTCGCCAATTCCAGGTTAAAGAGAAGCTTATGGGTGCGCTGGTTACAACTACCCCACCTTGTCTTCATTTCCCGAATAGTAAAGCCACCACATTTCAAGCCCATCTTCTCTTCCCATTTAGGAACCAGCGTATCCAGCAAATGCATCAACTTAGCTCGATACCACTCCTTCATGGCATTAGCCAGATACACCTTGTCTGCACCATACTTCACGAATAGGTTGATATATCTGCCACTGATTTTAACCGTTGGTCCAAAACCCTTCTCGTGAACTTTAAGCAAATATCGACGCCCCATGTAATAATGGTCTTCACCCGATACATAGATGCGGTCAGTCTGTCTCTCAGTGCTATTGATTCGAGCAATGGCCTGACGAATCCATACCAGATGGTCGATGGCATAAAGCTGGAGACTTTCTAGCGTCATAAACTCCGGAGCCGAGATATGTACCCTTGCATCAGGTGGATACACGGCAAGATGGATATGCTTGATATTCTTGCGTTCCACCTCTATATCGATATCACTAACAGTAACCTTTTCCATACTCATCATGAAGTTTGATTATATCATATATCTTCTGCGCCATTTCGTCTCCCAGCAATTTTGCGAGTGCTTTGATCAATTTTCTTTGTTTCAATCTATTATCTCTGAAACCAACAAGGGCATTCTCCTTGATTACCTCATGAGCCCGAATAGCCAGGTATTCATTCTGTCCCAAGTTATCATAGAGAGCTCGCATGCCAGGGGTTTTGATGGATTCGGGATATGAATTGGCTGATTTTCCTCTCGCTTTCTTTACAAGTTCTATCAGTTCTTTCATATACTCTTCGTAATCCAGCATTTCCTTTTTGCGCTTATCTATCAACTCCTGCAAGATGATGGAAAGCTTTCCGTAATAAGCAGGATTGAAAGGACTGTCCTTGCGGATTACTTCACGCAGATTCGCTTCTACGGTCTCTGCTGATGCCCTGCCATATTCATCTTTCAGTTCGTCAGGCAAATCATTGAGCTGTTCTTCATTTTGAGCAGCCACAATATCCAGAAAAGAGGTATCGTCCAGTTTGGCAATCACCTCACTGTCCTCAGCCTTCACATAAAGATCAAGAACCTGACGCATATCCGGTTCATAACGTCTCATATCAATATGGTCGTTACTGCGCAGTTCTATCTCACGCTTCAAGGCATCATACTTCTTGGCACATTCAGCATACTCCTTGCGTTCCGCTTCGCTATACCCCATATCCTCCAACGAATTGGCTAAGTTGGCATAACAATTCAGATAGCGGCGCACATACTTATAAAGCTTAGAGCGCTTTTCCGCATTATCATCCAACTGCTTGTCCATCTCCTCTTCCGGGGCATTATCATCATAGACAAAATATCTGAAGAATCCTTCTCTTGTCTGAGGATGAACGAGAGCCAGCAAGGCCTCCACCTGTTCCTTGGCTTCTTCCAAATCCTTTCGGCACGCCTTGTTTTTCTCCTTGATATAGCCTTCAATATCTTCTTTGTCATAGCCGCTCAAAGCAGCCCCATCAGAAGTATAGTCGCCAATGGCTCCTGATATGCATTCAAACAGATTCTGATAATCTACAATGTAGCCATATTCCTTATCATCGCCATCTACGCGATTCACACGGCAGATAGCCTGGAAGAGATTATGGTTTTCCATGTGCTTATCAATATAAAGCACACAGGCAGATGGAGCATCGAAACCAGTAAGCAGTTTATCTACCACAATCAGGAGGCGCATATTCTTAGGATGGTCAATAAATTCCTTCTTGGCATAGGCCTCAAAGGCAGAAACGCTTTTATGTCCATCTGTCATTTCCTTGTAGATGCGATATTTGTATTCATCCTCAGATTCGTTCTCGCCGGATGATGCCATATTGATATCATCTGCTTTTGCCTCAAAGCTGGTAATCACGGCACAATGTCCCTTTAAGGCTGTCTTCTGAAAGGCATCCCAATATCTGCAAGCCTGATAAATGCTGTCTGCCACAAGAATGGCATTACCACGCCGGTTCACCAGCATCGGCGTGGTGTCCATATCCAAGCAAATATCACCCACCACTGCATCTATACGTTGACGGCTGCTGAAGATGTTCTGCATGGTTGCCCATCTACCTTTCAGCCGGGCTGCAGCCACCTTATTCAGTCCCTTTGTCTTCTTCTCAAACCAGGCATCTATCTTATCTTTGTTGCCCAAGAACTGGTCAACTTTTCTTGACTCATAGCGCAGGTCGAGAATCACACCGTCTTCTACGGCTTCATTAAACCTATAGGCATGAATCAGCGGGCCGAAGGTCTGCCAGGTATCTTTCTTCTGTGTATGGAGAAGAGGAGTACCCGTAAAACCTATCATCATTACATCTTTGCCCATGATGGTTTTCATAGCTTCATGCAGATAACCGCCTTGCGTTCTATGACACTCGTCAATGAAGACGAAGATGTTTCCCTTTGCCTTAAATCCCTGGGGAAGTTGTGCTACAATCTCCTCCAGATACTTTTCCAGGGGTATCTCTGATTTCACTCCAGCCATATCGCCCTTACCTTCCACATTCTTCTTTCCAAATTTATGAATCAAGGTACAGAGCAGCCAAGGAGCCTCTTCATTGAGCATACCGATAAGACCAGCACCGCTCTTGGCACGGGCAATGGTTTCTCCGGTATCCTTGAAACCATCAGAAATCTGTTCATCCAGTTCTTCTCGGTCGGTGATGATAACAACACGAGAATTATCAATATTCTCATGAATCCACTCTGCCAGCCAAACCATAATCAGACTTTTGCCACTACCCTGTGCTTCCCATATCACACCACCTTCTTTCTTCTCGCAACGTGGTTGAGCTGCCTTTACGGCAAAATACTGGTTAGGGCGACAAACCTTCTTGACTCCAGCATCAAAGACCAGAAAATCATGAATCATTTCCAGCAATCGTTCCTTATTAAACCACTGGGTAACACTTCTATCCAATTCGTTAGGAATGCTTGCATCCGGTTCTTTCCATCTGAGCCAGAACTTTTCGGGTGTATCTATCACGCCATAATATAAGCCCTGACTATCGTTGCCGGCAAAAAGCAGTTGCACCGTAGAGAAGAAAGGACGGATAAAATTCTCCTGCTGATTGCCTATCGTCTGGCGGATACCATCATGCACGCTCACCTTACTTCGTTTCAGTTCCATCACAGCCAAGGCGATACCATTCACATAGATAACCAAGTCTGGTCGCTTCGTAAAGCTATCAGGCGTGCTGCTGTTGATGGTTACTTCTTCTGCTATATAGAATTGATTCTTATCAGGATGCTCCCAGTCTATCAGATTCACTGTAATCTTTTTGGCACCTACATCTGGAGATACATTCACTCCATAACGGAGCAGGGAATATACTTTCTCGTTCTTCTCCTGCATGTTCTGAGGTGTGCAGTATGCCTCCTTTTCCAATATGGCAATGGCACGCTTCGCCTCATCCCCCGACCACTTTTTCGTACTCATCAAGTAATCGAAGAGAAGTTTACTCTCTATGTTACGATTACATGTACGATACTCATAGTTGCCGAGATATTCGTACTTTAGCTTCTCCTTGAAGAGAGCTAGCAATCTGTTTTGAACCGGTCTTTCGGGTTCGCCTATATGTGAGTCCATAAGCTATCATTTTTACTTAATTAAACGGATCTTGCCTGTCAGGAGTTGCTGCATCATGCCTTGCTTAATCTCCTTGTATTTATCTCGCTTTTCTTCGAGTGCGGCGATTTCAGAATCGCAATCGGAAAGGATGTTGGAGATGGCAGTTTGCTCTGCCTTGGAAGTCGGAATATAAACTTTTATCAGAGATATATTCCCTAAATTAATTTTCTGAGGTATAGCAAAAACCAAAGAGTTTAACATAACTTCTTCTTTAAAAGATTTTATATTAACCTGTTGGCGGAATTAATTTAGTGCATACTTA
>ULYL01003473.1_pt1 | contig 11201 bp, 9 predicted proteins | sample 1962211 | NCBI WGS metagenome assembly ULYL01 (sample SAMEA4835864, study PRJEB28245) | human gut metagenome | biome: gut microbiome; material: fecal sample | place: Denmark | collected 2008
GCCCTTTTCGGCACCCACACCCATGTGCAGACGGCAGACGAACAGGTGCTGCCCGGCGGCACCGGCTACATTACGGACCTGGGCATGACCGGGCCTCAGCACAGTGTGCTGGGGGTCAGCCCCCAGGCAGCCATTGAGAAAATGCGCACCGGCCTGCCTGTGCGCTTTACCAACCCGGACGGACCTTGCGTGCTGGAGGGCTGCCTGTTTGATATTGACGAAAAAACCGGCAAGACCCGCAGCTGCACACGCATTAGGAGGTAACCATGGGCAAGAGGAGTTTTGCTCTTTTGCTGGCGCTGGTGCTGACCGCCACCCTCTTCTCGGCGTGCACCAAAGGCACCACCGGCCAAACAGAGACCACCGCAAAGGCACAAACCACCTTTGCTACGGACAATGACAATTTCAAATTAAGCTACACCCAATCGGACAGCCTGGATCCTTTTGCCGCCAAGACCCAAAACAATCAGGTGCTGGCGGACTTGGTGTTTGAGAGTCTGTTTGACCTGGACGGCAGCTATACCGCCCAGCCCAACCTGGCCACCGGCTATGAATTTACAAACAGCACCACCCTCAAGGTGATCGTGCCCAGCGGTCTGACTTTCTCGGACAAGTCGGCGCTCACCGTCGCAGATGTGGTATACAGCTTTGAGCAGGCCAAGAACTCCCCCGCCTACGGCAGCGCTCTGCAAGGGATTCGCTCCGCCACGGCAGAGGACAACAACACCGTGGTGTTTACCCTGCGCCATCCCTCCCCTTACGGGCAAAATCTGCTGACCTTCCCCATTGCCAAGGCAAATGCCAAAGGCAAGTATCCCATCGGCAGCGGGCGCTACCGCTACAAATCCACCCAGAACGGTCCGGTGCTGGCGGCCAACGTGACCGCCGACTTTAACCCCCACATCACCACCATTCACCTGGTGAACATTGCGGCGGCGGACTCCATTGACAATGCTGTGAATATCGGCAACATCACCTATGACTATCGGGATCTGTCCGAGAACAGCGCCAAGCGCATGACCGCCACCAAAAAGCAGATTAACCAAAACAACTTGGTGTATATCGGCTTTAACAACCGATCCGGTGCCTTTGCAAACGCCCATTTGCGCAAGGCCGTGAGCCTGGCGGTAGACCGCAACGCGCTGGCTAAGAGCGCCTATGCCGGCTACGCCACCGCTGCCCGCAGCGTATATAACCCCGCCTTCGGATTGGCAGCCAGCACCCGCCTGTTTGCAGAAGCAGCAGACGCGGCAGCCGCCAAACAGCAGATTGCCCTGTCCAAAGTCAGCGACAGTGCCTTAAAGATCACGCTGCTGGTCAATCAGAACGACAACCGGCTGGCCGCCGCCAATCAGATCAAGACGGCGTTGGAAGCAGCAGGCTTTACCGTACAACTGCAAGTGAGCAAATTCAGCGACTATAAGGCGCGGATTAAAAATTTAAACTATGACCTCTATATCGGCGAGGTCAAGCTGCAAAACGATATGTGCCTTTACCCCTTCTTCAGTACCGACGGCGCTGCCCGCTATGGCATCAGCCAAGACAAGGGCAGTACCGCCGCCCTGTACCGGGACTACACCGCCGGCAAAACGGAGCTGGGCAAATTTATGCTCTCGTTTAGCGAGGAAATGCCATTTGCCCCCCTGTTGTACCGTAAGGGGATGATCTGCTACTCCAAGTCCCTGAGAGGCGATATTCAGGGGCAGTACGGCAACTTCTTTGCCAATATAGAAGACTGGTATTTTGGATAAAAACGCCCCGGCGTTTGCAATAAATCACGGAGGATATATTGATGATTAAATTTGAAAATCCCAACGGATACATTGAGATCACCAACGCCTATTTTGCCACCCTTGTAGGGCGTGCCGCTCAGTCCTGCTTTGGCGTGACCGGTATGGTTAACGGCAGCGCTTACGAGTCCATCGTCAGCGCCATTAAAAGCAAGGCCACCGGCGAAAAATTCAACCAAGGCGTGTCCGTCAAGAGCGTGGACGGTCAGTTGCAGATTGAGCTGCACATCTCCGTCTCTTACGGTGTCAACATCACTGCCATTGTGGACAGCATCATCAACAAGGTGCGCTACACGGTGGAGGAAGCCACAGACCTGAAAGTCAACACCGTCAATGTGTATGTGGATGCACTGAACTAACCTTAGAATGGGAGAACATCACATGATGATAACAGGACTTATGTTCCGGGACGGGGTCATCTCCGGCTCAAACAACATTGCCAACAACCGCCAGGCCGTAGACGCACTAAACATTTTTCCGGTGCCGGACGGCGATACCGGCACCAATATGAGTATGACGATCGGCGCTGCCGCCAAGGAAATGGCAGTGCTGCCGGAAAACTGCACGGTGGAGGAAGCCTCTGCCCGCTGCGCCTCTGCCCTGCTGCGGGGCGCCAGAGGCAACTCCGGCGTCATTCTTTCGCTGATCTTTCGCGGATTTTCCAAGGCGCTGCGCGGCATGGAAGAAGCGGACGGCGCTGCCGTGGCCGCTGCCTTTCGCAAGGGCGTAGACGCAGCCTATAAAGCGGTTATGAAGCCTACGGAGGGCACCATTCTGACCGTGATCCGCAAGGCGGCGGAAGCGGCGGAGCAAATCGCCACCTCCAATAACGACGCCTGGGCCGTGTGCTGCGCAGCCATGGCTGCCGCAGAGGAAGCCCTGGCAAAGACGCCGGAACAGCTGCCGGTGCTGAAAAAGGCCGGCGTGGTAGATGCCGGTGGGCAGGGCCTGGTTCTGATTTTCCAGGGTATGGGCGCCGTGCTTGAAAAAGGCACCGTGGTGCAGCCCATTGCCGGCAGCGCCGTTACCCCGGTACAAGCCCCGGACAAAAGCACCGTGGCCGCCTCCGGTGAAATTGAATTTGGCTACTGCTCGGAATTTTTGATTGAAAAAGATCGCCACGCCCCCCAGCAGGATCCGCTGCGGCTGCGGGCGTACCTGGAGTCCATCGGCGACTGCGTTGTGGTGGTGGACGACAGCGATATTATCAAGGTACATGTGCATTCCAACTGCCCCGGCGATGTAATCCAGGCTGCGCTGAAATACGGCCAGCTGATCAATATTAAAATCGACAACATGCGCTACCAGCACCGCAATGCGGAGGAGGGCGTGAAACAGAGCGACACACCGCCCCAACCCACCGTAGTGCAACCGGAGAATGACTACGGCTTTGTGGCCGTATGCGCCGGTGATGGACTAAAGGAGCTGTTTACCGACATTGGCGCCGACACGGTGGTCAGCGGCGGGCAGACCATGAACCCATCCACCGACGATATTTTGAACGCCATTATGGCCACCCCCGCCAAGACGGTGTTTGTGCTGCCCAACAATAAAAACATTATTATGGCTGCCGAGCAGGCCATTCCCCTGGCCAAGGACCGCCAAGTGCGGGTGCTGCAAACCAAAACCATTCCCCAGGGGATCAGCGCCATGCTGGTGTTTGACGAAACCCAGTCTGCCGACGACAATCAGATGGCCATGATGGACGCCGCCGCCCATGTGGAGACCGGTTCTGTCACCTTTGCCGCCAGAGACAGCGAGCTGGACGGCCGCCCCATTAAACAGGGCGAAATTATGGGTATGTGTGGCAGCAAGATCAAATTCCTGGGCGATGACATTGTGGACATTGCCTTTAAGACCGTTGACAAGCTGTTTAAGCGGGGCGAGCATGCCCTGGTGACCCTGATCTACGGTGCAGATGCCACCGAGGAACAGGCCCAGGCGCTGGAAAACCGCCTAAGCGAGAAATACGGCAGCGATATGGAAATCAGCATTGTAGACGGCGGACAGCCCATCTACTACTTCCTGCTTTCTGTTGAGTGATATGGACCAGTTTTTAGAACGCGATATTCAATACCTGAAAGGTGTTGGCGACAAAAGAGCCCGGCTTTTTCATAAGCTGGGCATATTTGTCGTGGGGGACCTGGTGCGCTATTATCCTCGCACCTATGAGGACTGGAGCGTGACCACCCCTGCCGCCCAGGCGCCGGAGGGCACAACTGTGTGCGTGCAGGCCACCATGGTAACCCCCATGCGCACCCACCTGATCCGCAAGGGCATGACCCTCTACAAAGCGGATTTTACCGATGGGGAGACCCTGATCCATGTAACCCTGTTCAACACCAAATTTCTGGCAGAGAAGCTGCGTATGTACCAGGACTACCTGCTGCTGGGCAAGGTAGAGCGCAACTTCACCACCGTGCAGATGAGCGCACCCAAGATTGAACCGCTCACCGCTGGGCGGATCCACCCCATTTACACCCAAACCGGCAGCCTAAATGCAAACCTGATCGCCAAGGCGGTAGACTACGCCTTGGCACACATGGCGCCGCTGCCGGACACCCTGTCCCCCGCCCTGCGGGAAAAATACGGTCTGGAAGACCTGGACACGGCCGTGCGCAACATTCACTTTCCGTCCAATGCAAAAGCGCTGGAAGCAGCCCGGCACCGGCTGATTTTTGAAGAACTGCTGACTCTGACTGTCGGATTGAAAAAACTTAAGGGGCGCAAGCGCACCCCCACCACCCGGGTCATTGAAAAAGACTGCACCTCTGCCTTTGCGGCCCGTCTGCCTTTTACCCTGACCGGCGCCCAGAGCCGGGCAGTGGCCCAGTGCATTGCCGACCTGCAAAGCGGCTATCCCATGAACCGACTGCTGCAAGGGGATGTGGGCAGCGGCAAAACCGCCGTGGCTGCCGCTCTGCTGGACACGATGGTGCAAAACGGCTACCAGTGCGCCCTGATGGCACCCACGGAGATTTTAGCCACCCAGCACTATGCCACACTGCAAAAATTCTTTGCAGGTACAAACACCCGCCTATGCCTGCTCACCGGCGCCTGTACCGCCAAGGAGAAGCGACAAATTAAGGCAGATCTGCTGGAGGGCAATATACACATTGTGGTAGGCACCCACGCGCTGATTCAAAACGATGTGGAATTCTCCAACCTGGGGCTGGTAATCACCGATGAGCAGCACCGCTTTGGGGTGCTGCAGCGAGCGGATTTGGCCATGAAAGGTGAAGAAGTGCACACCCTGGTCATGAGTGCCACGCCCATTCCCCGCACCCTGGCCATGATGATCTACGGCGATCTGGACATATCCGTGCTGGACGAGCTGCCCCCCGGGCGGCAGGAGATCCGCACCGATGTGGTCACCTCCGCCTATCACGCCCGGATCTTTCGCTTTCTGCGTGCGGCGCTGGATCGGGGCGAGCAGGGCTATATCGTCTGCCCGCTGGTAGACGAGGGCGAAAGCGAGATGAAAGCCGCCACCGCCTACGCCGCCCAACTCAGCGAAACGGAGCTGTTTGGCTACAACTTAGGGCTACTCCACGGCAAAATGACCCCCAAACAAAAGGACGCCGTAATGCAGGCCTTTGCCCGGGGCGATGTGCAGGTACTGGTAGCCACCACAGTGGTGGAAGTGGGCGTAGATGTACCCAACGCCACGGTGATGATCGTGGAGAACGCCGAGCGGTTCGGCCTGTCCCAGCTGCACCAGCTGCGCGGGCGCATTGGCCGGGGCAGCGCCAAAAGCTACTGCATACTGGTCAGCGACGCCAAGGGCGATACGGCCCGCCAGCGGCTGCTGACCATGAAAAAATACAGTGACGGTTTCAAGATTGCCGACGAGGACCTGCGGCTGCGCGGCCCCGGCGACTTTTTTGGCAAGCGGCAGCACGGTCTGCCGGAGCTGCGACTGGCAGATATGGTGGAGGATATGGACACCCTGCGCCTGTGCCGGGACTGTGCAGACACCATTTTGGCCGACGACCCCAATCTGGACAAACCGGAAAATCAGCCCCTGCTGACGGAAACGCAGGATCTGTTCCGCCGTAGCACCACATAAAAAAGTGAACAAGTCCGTAAAAATGGACAATAGAAAAAAAGCCTCCTATGGTAGAATTAAAAAAACTACCATAGGAGGCTGTTTTCTGCTCTTTTGAATTCACTTTACAGAACACCATTTATCTGTTAAAATGGAACCGTAAACTCTGTATTTGTTTTGCTATCTGTGAGATAGGGCGTATGAGAAATATGAGAAAAGTGTAAAACAGGGAACTGTCCCCTGTTTTATTTGAAATTGTTAAGCGGTTAGCCGATTCACGAAAATGATGCAGTATGAGGTTTTTTTGATATGACGAAGCGAAAAAAAATAGTATGGAGTCTAATCGCAATAGCGGTATTGATTTTGCTTGTTTTATGCGCATACATGGTGTCCGTTCCCAAACTCAATATTGTTTATGAGGTTGACGAACACACATATTATCAGTCCTCAAGATCCATTTTTCGGCATGAGGTTCAAGTAAACGGTTATGACCAGGTTAGCAATGTTTTGTTAAATGACAAAGAATTGTATGCAACTGCCCAAAAAGACGGTCATAGATATTTTTTGTTTCATGACGAAGCAACAGATACTACAATTTCTGTGCCTGACGAGGATCATGCCTTCAGTAGGATCTATGCCAGTTTTATGTACAATGGGCGATATACGGTTGAATATGAATATGCAGACGGCGAAGAAGAAACGAAGCGTATTCTTGTATCCATTGATTTCGAGAACAAGGAACGAATTTCGATTGAATTGCCGCAGCAGGTGCTTGCCGGAAGGATCGTGTCTGATGGACGGCGTATTTTTGGGTCGGATAAGGATTATATTTATTTGCTCAATGAAGATAAATCCGTTAAACGCATAACTCGGGGTAGCGATGTTATCTCCGTTCAGGATGAAGTGCTGTATTATGTATTTAACGGAAAGTTGTGCCAATATGACCTGAATGCACAAACAAATTCGCAGGTCCAAAATGGTCCCGACCTTCTCGAATACGATTTGATTGACCCGGATTCATTCTACACTATACAAAACAAGTATTTTGTTGGGTGCAGGCTCAGCGTATTTGTTTATAGTGATTCCCACTCAATTCTTACCTATACAACGATCTATGATTTGCAACATGGAAAGAAGTATTTGTTTATGGGTAATTTGGGTAGGATTGCCGAAAATTTTCAGATATTAAATGCGGATTAGTAAAACAGGCGACGGTTCCCTGTTTTACCCAGTGCAGGGAAGGGATGTGGACATGGATTATAAAACATACCCGTTTGTTTATGATAACAAAATTCGTCAGGTTATTGCGGTAGCACTATATGCCTTGATTACGACCTTGGTTTTGGCCTTTATAACTGTTGTGGTTGTCATGCTCTGGTTGGTGCTCACCCCAACGATATTTCACGTAGAAGATGGTGAGGAAGGCAGCCTTATATTCAAGTTGTTCTTTTTTGCGGGAATAATAGCGATTTTCTTATTTGATTTATATTGGTTTGTGCAACCTTTTAGAAAGCAATATACTGTTCTCGGTAGAAATAGTGTCTTGATTCATCGCAATGTATGGCTGGCTACCCAGTTATTACGCGGCATAAAAGATCAAATATTATTTGCAGATATTGAAAAATTTGACATTCCGGACAACTTGGACGAATTTAAGCACGATCCATTACCATGTGTTGTAACAAATCCGTCCCATGTGGTCAGGATATGGACAAGAAAATCTGTGTTTCCGTATTATGTGATTACGGATCAAGCGGATGCGTTTGTTGCCGAATTGTCTAAACGCATCAACGGAGAATAGAACAGGGCTACGGTTCCTTGTATCGTAAAAGCAAACCGAATTAAAACCAAGCAAAAGCAGCCACCGAATCATCTGAACAAGTCCGTAAAAAATGGACAAAAGAAAAAACAGCCTCCTATGGTAGAATTAAAAAAACTGCCATAGGAGGTTTTGTTATGCCACGGAAATACAGACATATAAAAGACTATGAAAAAGCTGATTGAATATAAAACAGGAAACTGTCCCCTGTTTTACCCTGTTTTACTTAAAATCTAATTCTTCTGCCAATTCGGCTGTTTTTGTACTGTCTGCACAATCCGGGGCAGTTCACCGAACGCTGCCTGCTTTTTTACTATAATGCTGTGGTGAAGGTGTAGCCCTGGCTGCGGATACTGTCAATGGCCTGACCTAAAATCTCCGCATTGGTGGGACTGACGGCATGAAGCAGGAAGATGGCGCCCGGGTGGGTGCTCTCGGTCACCTTTTGCAGCGCCGCTGCCGGTTCCGCCACATTTTGGGTATCCCAATCTGCATAGGCAAAACTCCAAAAAATACTCTTGTAGCCCAGCTCCTGTGCCAGCGCCAGCGTGTCCTCGCTAAACTCCCCCTTGGGAAAGCGGAAGTAAGTCATCTTGTACTGATAATTCTTCTCCATATACCGGTGCAGCACGGTGATCTCCTCTGTGGCTGCCGCGCGGGTCACCTCGTCCATAGTCAGGTGGCGATAGGTGTGGTTGCCCACTACATGGCCCTCGGCAATCATGCGCTTGATCAGTGCCGGGTTTTGGCTGGCAAAGTCATAGGTCACAAAGAATATAGCATGGACTTGCTTCTCCTTTAGCGTGTCCAATATCTTGCCGCTGTATCCGTTCTCATACCCTTCGTCAAAGGTCAGGCACAACTGCTTTTTATTGTCCAGCAAGAAGCGAGCGCCCAGCGCACCAAACTGCTTTTGCAGCCGTTCCGGCTCCTGCGGTCTGGCGTGGTCGGCAATGTTGCCCGGCCCCCACACCACCTTTTCCTTGCTGTAGCTGCGGCTGCCCACATTGGTGGGGCGCACGGTGGTGTCCGCCGTTTTGGTTGCAGTGGTGGCAGAGGTGGTACTGGTGCCCGGATCGCCGGTTTGGTTCTCATTCTTTGCATTGCCCCGGCAGCCGGTAAACAGTACGGTGATCAGCGCTAAAGCCAGCAGCAAACTGCTGCATTTTTTGAGCATAAAAAACTCCCCTTTCAGCAATAGGTTGTGCTAAAAGGAGAGCAAATTCACCTGTTAAATTTTGATTAGCGAAAATTGGCGATGTTTGCAAAAACTGCAAATCATTCGTTAATAATATTCCACCCGGCGCGCAAAATGCCCTCATCCTTGCCAATGCGGTTAAGCACATTCTCAATGGCCTCATCGTTCTTCTTGGCGGCAGACACATAAGCGCGGATTTTGGTATTGCCGTCGTCCGTCTCCGAGGACTCCAAATTGTGCAAAATAATATCCCGCGCGTCCTTCAAAGCACTCATTAAGTGGGCGCGAATGTCCACCTCAAAGTTATCCAAACAGGTCACTGAGATTTTGTACATACACTCATCTTTGGCCCGCTTTTCTTTATCATAGCTGCGCAGCTTGTTGATCTTGTTGCTCAGCGGATGCAGCACCAGGTGCAGCACCACCACAGCCGCTGCCACAATCACCGCATACAGCACCTTGGGCAGGGTGCACAGAATGCCGATGGCCGCCGTGGTCCAAATGGTAGCGGCAGTGGACAGCCCGCGAATGTTGGTGCCGTCCCGCAAAATCAGGCCGGCGCCCAAAAAGCCCACACCGCTGACCACCTGGGCAGCCACACGGGTCAGGTCCGTGCTGTCCTGGTGGATCACAAAGGAAAACGCCGTGTAGGCATACGCCCCCACACACACGATCACATTGGTAAGTATACCCGCCTGGTGCTTGGTCCACTGGCGCTCCAGGCCTACAAAAAAGCCCAGAATAATGGCCAGCGCCAGTCGAATGGAAAACCCGGACAACGCCGTAATATCCATCAAATGCGCATAGCGTTCCATTTTAAATTAAGCCTCCGCTTTCTCCTCTGCCTCCTGGGCAGATTTTTGTTTTAAGTAAGCATTGATAAAGCCGTCAATATCCCCGTCCATCACGGCGGTGATATTGCCCATCTCGAACCCGGTACGGTGATCCTTGGCCAGGGTATAGGGCATAAATACATAGGAACGAATTTGGGAGCCCCAGGCAATCTCTTTTTGATCGCCCTTAATGTCCTCAATGCGTTCCAAATTCTCCCGCTCTTTGATCTCCACCAGCTTGGACTTGAGCATACGCATGGCCACTTCCCGGTTTTGGTGCTGGCTGCGCTCAATCTGGCAGCTGACCACGATCCCGGTGGGAATATGGGTCAAGCGCACGGCAGAGGAGGTCTTGTTGACCTTTTGGCCGCCGGCACCGGAGGCCCGGTACACATCCATCTTAATATCTTCTTCACGGATCTCCACATTCACATCGTCGTCAATCTCCGGCATCACTTCAACGGACGCAAAGGAGGTATGCCGCCGACCGGAAGAGTCAAAGGGAGACACCCGCACCAAGCGGTGAATACCCATCTCGCCTTTCAAATAACCGTAGGCATTCTCGCCCTCTACTAAAATCGTGGCGCTCTTAATCCCCGCCACATCGCCGTCCAGATAATCCAGCGTAGACACCTTGTAGCCATGGCGCTCGCCCCAGCGGTTGTACATACGAAAGAGCATTTCCGCCCAGTCCTGCGCCTCCGTACCGCCGGCACCGGCGTGGAAGGTCAGCAAGGCGTTTTTGCCGTCAAACTCGCCGCTGAGCAGGGTGGACAGGGTCATATCTTCCACGCGCGTTTCAATATCCTTAACAGAGGCGGTGCAGTCGTCCAGCAGGGACAGATCGCCCTCCTCGTCCGCCAGTTCAATCATCACCAGCGCGTCCTCATAGTCGCTTTTCAGACTCTCATAGCCGGTGACCTTGGCCTTTAAGGAACCGATCTTTTGCATCACCTTTTGGCTGTTCTCCATATCGTCCCAAAAGTCCGGGGCGGCGCTCTCTTTCTCCAGCACCTCCACCTCGGCCTTTAAGCTGTCAATGGCCAGGGCTTCCTTTAAGTTTTCAATGGGCTTCTCGCTGTCCAGCAGCCGCAGCCGCAGTTCTTCAAATTCTACCATATCAACGCTCCGTGCAGTTCTCTGTATAAATTTATGATTATAACTGTAATATTATATATAAATCTCTGCTGCATTGCAAGGGCTTTACCGCTGATTTTACACCCGGGCACGGATTTTTGGCGGAATTGACGGTGCTTTCACACTTTGTTTAAGATATTTTAACCAAATCGTTGATTTATTGTGATATTCTAATGTATAATGATAAGAAAGCATATAGATCGAGGTACACAAAATGGCTTTGTATGAAAACAACAGCTGCCCGGTCTGCGGCAAGCAGTTCCAGCCGGGTGACGATATTGTTACCTGCCCGGAATGCGGCACACCCCATCACCGGGCGTGCTACCGGGAGCTGGGGCACTGCGCCCACCAGGCACTACACGGTGATGGATATGCC
>ULYL01012048.1_pt1 | contig 11154 bp, 10 predicted proteins | sample 1962211 | NCBI WGS metagenome assembly ULYL01 (sample SAMEA4835864, study PRJEB28245) | human gut metagenome | biome: gut microbiome; material: fecal sample | place: Denmark | collected 2008
CGCTCCGACCCCAACGCCCCGAGGCGCGGCGACGACGTTCAGGCACGCGTCACCATTTCGTTTGAAGAGGCGGCGAAGGGCTGCAAACGCAAGATAGAGATACACCGCATCGAGACCTGTCCCGACTGCGGCGGCTCGGGTGCCCAGAAGGGCTCGACCACCAAGACCTGCCCCGACTGCGGCGGCAGAGGTCAGGTGAATGTCCAGCAGAGAACACCGTTCGGTGTTATTTCGACCACCAAGACCTGTACCAGGTGCGGCGGCAAAGGCAAAATTGTCGAGAAGCCGTGCCAGAAGTGCCGCGGCGGCGGACGCGTGTCCAAGCGCCGTGAACTTGAGGTGAATATCCCCGCCGGTATCGACGACAGACAGGTCATCTCCGTGCGCGGCGAGGGCAGCATGGGCTCGAACGGAGGTCCCTCCGGCGATCTTCATGTGTCCGTGTTCGTCAGACCGCACCCGTTCTTTGAACGCGAGGGCTATAACATCTGGTATGATTGCAAGGTAAACTTTGTCCAGGCGGCTCTAGGCGACAGCATCATGGTGCCTACCATTGACGGCAAGGTCAAGTTCGACCTGCCCGCCGGCACTCAGCCCGGCACCGTCATGTCCCTCAAGGGCAAGGGCATTCAGTATCTCAATTCGCGCGGCAGAGGCGATCAGTATATACGCATAATCGTCGAAGTCCCGAAGGATCTGACTGCGCCTCAGCGCGAGGCACTCAAAAACTTCAAGGATACCATGGGCTACAGCGATGTCACCCCTGATGAGAAGCGCGGATTCTTTGGCAAAAAGAAGAAATAATTTCTCAGACCGGAACGGCACGCACCGCTCCGGTCGCGTTTTTATACAGTCAAACCGTCTGTGTCCTTTATTTTACATATTCCCGTCGGCTCTGTCTGTTGACGGAGCGGGTAATATGAAGTATAATGAACAGATAAAGCGTTTACGATTTAAAGACGGGGAAAGCCGCTTTTCGGCGGCATATCAACGAAAAAGGAAGATATATTATGGAAGATAAATTTGAATCTGCGGCTCTGCTTATGCCGATCGTTGCGCTGCGAGGTCTCGTGGTCTTCCCCGGCATGCAGGTGCATTTTGATGTTGGCAGAGAAAAATCTATAGATGCGCTGAAAGCGGCGCTCGCGGGCGACAGAAAAATTTTCCTGACCGCGCAGAAAGATATAGCGGTCGACGATCCCGATTTCAACGACCTCTATAAGCTCGGCGTTGTCGCGACTGTTTCGCGCGTCGCGAAGCTCCCGGGCGAAGGGGATATAGTGCGCGTATCCGTCAAGGGCATGTACCGCGCACGCCTGAACGGAATCGTCTCGTCCGAGCCGCACCTTGTCGGCGCGATAAGAGCTTGCGCAATACGCAAATATGACAGAGAAAACGAGTATGGTCAGGCGCTCATCAGAAGCGCAAAGAGCATCTTCGAGGGCTATGCGCAGAGTGCGCCCCAGCTCTCTCCCGATGTCGTGCTCGCGGTTCTCGGTTTTGACCATCCCGGCGACATGGCGGATTTCATCGCCGGCAATATAGCTCTCGAATTCTCGGACAGGCAGTCTGTTCTCGAGGAGCTCGACCCGATAAAGCGCCTTGAGAAGCTCTGTGTGCTCCTGCTCAAAGAGTCCCGTCTGCTCGAATATGAGGACGAGATTCAGGAGATGGTGCAGAAGCAGATGGACGACAGCCAGCGCGAATACTATCTTCGCGAGCAGCTCAAAGTGATTTCGTCCCAGCTCAACAACGGCGTGTCTCCCGAGGAGGAGATTCAGGAGTTCCGCGACAAAATCGCGGCTCTGCCCGTTGACGATGCGTCAAAAGAGAAGCTTCTGCGCGAGTGCGACAGGCTCGAACGCTACGCGGTTCAGTCGCCCGAGGCGGCGGTGAGCAGGAACTATCTTGAGACCTGCCTTGAACTGCCCTGGGGTAAATATACAAAAGATAACCTCGACCTTACCCGCGCCCACAAGATACTTGAGGCGGATCACTACGGGCTCAAAAAGGTCAAGGAGCGCATCCTCGAATTCATGGCTGTGCGCTCGCTCGCGCCCGATGTCGGCGGTCAGATAATCTGCCTCGTCGGCCCTCCCGGAGTCGGCAAGACCTCGGTCGCAAAGTCGGTCGCCCGCGCTATGGGCAGAAAATATGCCCGCATATCTCTCGGCGGCGTCCATGACGAGGCTGAGATACGCGGCCACAGAAAGACATATATCGGCTCAATGCCCGGCAGAATAATTGCCGCTATCCAGCAGGCGGGCAGCTCGAATCCGCTCATTCTGCTCGATGAGGTCGATAAGCTCGGCAGCGACTACAAGGGCGATCCGTCCTCCGCGCTGCTCGAAGTGCTCGATTCCGAACAGAACTATGCGTTCAGGGACAATTATCTTGAGATTCCCTATGACCTGAGCAAGGTGCTGTTCATAACCACGGCGAACGTCGCTTCTAATATCCCCGCGCCGCTCTATGACCGCATGGAGGTCATTGAGCTCGGCAGCTACACGGCGGAAGAGAAGTTCCATATCGCCAAGAAGCATCTTATCCCCAAACAGCTCAAGAAACACGGGCTCACCGCGCGTCAGCTCCGCTTCACGGACGGCGCGATAAGAAATATGATTGACGGCTACACCCGCGAGGCGGGCGTCAGAAGGCTCGAACAGCTCATAGCCTCCGTCTGCCGCAAGGTCGCCAAGCGTATAGCTGAGGGCGAGGAGAAGATAAGCGTCAAAGAGAGCGATCTTCAAGCTCTGCTTGGTAACCCGAAGTTCAAGGAAGAGAAGCTCAGGGATTCCGATGAGGTCGGCGTGGTCAACGGGCTTGCGTGGACTTCCGTCGGCGGCGAGCTGCTCGAGGTCGAAGCGGCCGTGCTCGATGGCACGGGCAAGCTTGAGCTCACCGGCTCTCTCGGCGATGTGATGAAGGAGAGCGCCCACGCGGCGATGTCATATGTCCGCTCACGCGCCGATGTGCTCGGAATAGACAGCAAATTCTATAAAAATAAAGATATACATATTCATTGCCCCGAGGGTGCAGTCCCGAAGGACGGCCCGTCCGCGGGTGTCACGATGACCACGGCGCTCGTCTCCGCGCTGACCGGTGCCCCCGTCAGAAGAGATGTGGCGATGACCGGCGAAGTCACCTTGCGCGGCAGAGTCCTGCCGATAGGCGGACTCAAGGAGAAGTCCATGGCGGCTTACATACGCGGCATAAAGACCGTTATCATCCCCAAGGCGAATGTGCCCGATCTAGACGAGGTCGACGATGCGGTGAAAGCAAATGTCGAGTTCGTTCCCGTCAGCCATGTTGATGAGGTGCTGAGCATCGCGCTTCTGCCCGTCAGCAAGCCTGCCGAGGTCGTTGACGCGCACGATGACTCTAAAGACAGCAAACACGCCGATATTCCGGCGCACGATAAAACAGGCGGACGCAGAAGCCGCGTCACGCAGTGAGGTTTTTATGAGATTTGATATCATTGAATTCGACCGCTCTTACGGCACATCTTCTCAGCTCAAGAGATTCTCGGAGCCCGAAATAGTTTTTTCGGGGCGCTCCAATGTCGGCAAGTCGTCGCTGATGAACAAGCTGTTCAATCGCAAGAATCTTGCCCGCGTCAGCTCTGTACCGGGAAAGACCGTCACCGTCAACTTTTTTAAGGGCGACAAGGTGAATTTCGTCGACCTCCCGGGCTACGGCTACGCCAAGGCGGCAAAGAGCGAGAAGCTGCGTTGGGCGGAGCTTATGGAGGGCTTTTTCGGCTCCGAGCGCAATATCGCGCTCGTCGTTCAGCTCATCGACTCGCGCCACAAGCCGAGCAAGGATGACTACGACATGCTGAACTTCCTGAAATCCGGCGGATACAAAACAGTTATCGCGCTGACGAAGATAGACAAGCTCAACAAAACCGAGCGCGCTCAGCGCCTTGAAGCGTTCAAAACAGAACTCGCCGATTTCCCGGATTATGAGACTGTCCCGTTTTCTTCGCAGACCGGCGAGGGCGTGGATACGCTCAGAAAAATAATCGCGAGCGCGGCGGAATAAGCAAAATAATGTGTAAAGTTATATAACTTTACAGGCTGATCTGACAGATTTCTGCTTTGCGTTTGCCAATCGCATATAAACGCGAAAAGCGTTGAAAAATATCGGGTTTAGCGCTAAAAAACAAGACTTAAAACGACCGTGCCCGATATTTCAATGACACAAAACCTGTAAAGCTAATCAACTTTACGTCTTAAAATGAGAGGATGATGTATATGTCCGATTTCACAACCGTCTATTTCACATGGATCAAGAGGGGATTCAACATCCCGTCGACCCTCGTTGAGTTCTCGCTCTTCGGAAACGAGATAAGCATCAAGTTCTACGGAGTCATTATCGCCTTCGGCTTTATACTCGCCGCGCTCTTCGGCGGCAGAATGGCCTACAAGTGGCGCATAAGCCTCGATAAGATGCTCGATGTGCTCATCTACGGCACTCTCGCGGGAATAATCGGTGCGCGTGCGTACTATGTTATATTCCAGTGGGACTATTATAAGCTCCATCCGGCGGAGATACCGCAGATCTGGCAGGGCGGTCTCGCCATCTACGGAGGAATAATCGGCGGACTCATCGCCGCGTTCATAGTCTGCAAGGTCAGAAAGATAAATATTCTTAACCTACTTGATATGGGCGGCATCAGCCTGCTTATCGGTCAGGGAATCGGACGCTGGGGCAACTTCATGAATCAGGAGGCCTTCGGCACGAATACCGACGCCCCGTGGGGAATGTGGAGCAAAAAGATAGCGGCGACGATAATTCAGGACAGTCAGCTGCTCGCGGAAAAGGGCATAACAATGGATCCGAACAAGCCGGTTCATCCGACTTTCCTCTATGAGTCGCTTTGGTGCCTCATCGGATTCCTCATCCTCTATGTTATCTATAAGAAGTTCAGAAAATTCAGCGGTCAGCTTTTCCTCGGCTACGGCGCGTGGTACGGGCTGGGCAGAATGATAATCGAGGGCTTCAGAACCGACAGCCTCTATATCGCACACACGACTATAAGAGTTTCGCAGGTAGTCTCGGGCGTGCTTATGCTCGTCTGCCTTGTGCTGTATATAGTGTTCACAGTCAAATATACGAAGCATCCCAAGCCCATTGAGGGCGTGGATTACTTCCCGGAGGATGCCGTCAAGACCAAGAAGGAGCGCCTTGCGGACGAGGCCGCCGCTATGCAGGCGCAGACCGAGGAGACTTCCGCGGAGAAGTCCGAGGAGGTTTCCGAAGAGGAGAAGCACGAAGACAGCGGAAAAACGGAATAAATCAATTGGAAAGAGTGGATAAGATGGCAAAGCTGATAGACGGAAAGCTTATTTCCGCAGAGGTGCTCGACTCGGTACGCGAGCGCGTGGAATATCTGAAAAACCGCGGCGTTGAGCCGTGCCTTGCGGTCATAATCGTCGGAGACGACCCCGCCTCGAGGGTGTATGTCAACAACAAAAAGAAGAGCTGCGAAAAGGTCGGCATAAAGTCGCTCGAATTTGCGCTCCCCGCCGATACGAAGCAGGAGGAGCTCATCGCGCTCATTGACCGCCTCAATGCGGATTCGTCCGTCAGCGGAATACTCTGCCAGCTTCCCGTGCCGGAGCATATCGACTCAGAAGAGCTTATCCGCCGCATCTCGCCCGAAAAGGATGTCGATTGCTTCCATCCGCAGAATGTCGGCGCGGTGGTGACAGGGGGCAATGTGTTTTTGCCCTGCACCCCTGCTGGAATAATTGAGATGCTGCATCATGAAAATATAGCGACCGCGGGCAAAAACTGCGTTATCGTCGGTAGAAGCAATATTGTCGGCAAGCCCATGGCAATGCTCATGCTCAGAGAGAACGCCACCGTCACCGTCTGCCATTCAAAGACGGAAAATCTCGCCTCGTTTGCCTCGAACGCGGATATTCTTATCGCGGCGGTCGGCAGGGCGAAAATGATAACCGCAGATATGGTGAAGCCCGGCGCGGCGGTCATTGATGTCGGCATGAACAGGGACGAAAACGGCAAGCTCTGCGGCGATGTGGATTTTGAGAGCGTCAGTAAAATCGCCGGCGCGATAACGCCCGTACCCGGCGGGGTAGGACCGATGACGGTAGCGATGCTGATGCGAAACACCGCAGAGGCTGCGGCTCATCAGAACAATATAGGATAACACCGCTTTTGCGGATATCGCAATAACTCATTTTGAAAGGATGGTTTTTCATGGCATCAGGAAAGAAACTTTATAAAAAGACGAGCGAAAAGAAAATCTGCGGCGTCTGCGCAGGTCTTGCCGAGTATCTCAACATCGATGTGACGGTCGTCAGAGTACTTTTTGTACTTCTTTCGCTTTTCACCACCGGATTCCCGGGACTTCTCGTTTATGTTATAATGGCGCTTGTCATGCCCGATGAGGATGATATTCAGCCTCCTTATGACAACAGCGTGGATCAGTAACAGCGTCGGCTCTCCGGTTTTTAGCCGGGGAGCTTTTTACTTGCAAAAAACTGCGGAAAACCGCAAAAAAATTTGCCGTAATGTTTGACAACCCGGTGCAGTATATGATATAATCACCTATGCCGCATATCTCGGGCAGTGCTATGCACTATGAAGCGGATTATCCCGCCCGCACATAGCGAGTCTTAAAAAAGGAAGGTAAATATTGATGTACGCAATTATCGAAACCGGCGGAAAGCAGTATAAGGTTCAGGCCGGCGATGTCGTATTCATCGAGAAGCTGGACGTTGAGCCTGAGCAGGAAATCACCTTTGACAAGGTCATGGTCGTCGGCAAGGATGACGGCGTCGTTGTCGGTACCCCCACTGTCGCAGGAGCCACTGTCTCGGCTAAGGTTCTCAAGAACGGCAAGGCTAAGAAAGTCACCGTCTTCACCTACAAGCCCAAGAAGAACGAGAAGCGCAAGCTCGGTCACAGACAGCCCTACACCAAGGTGGAAATTTCCGCTATCAACGCTTAACCAATGATAAGAGCGGTATTTTTTGAAGGCGAAAACGGCAGGGGATTCGAGATAAGCGGCCATGCGGGCGGCAGCGCGGGCACGGATATAGTCTGTGCGGCTGTTTCTTCCGCAGTTTATATGGCGGCGAATACCGTCACCGAGATTATCAAGGTTCACGCCGATATCTCCGAGCAGGACGGATACTTGAAGTTTTTCGTCGGCGAGGAAAATGATTCGGCTGCAGCGGTTCTCGATGGACTGAAACTGCATCTGACTGAGCTTTCAAAGCAGTACCCGAAAAAGATCAAAGTCATTACGGAGGTGTAACACAATGCTCAAGATAAATATTCAGCTTTTCGCACATAAGAAGGGCGGCGGATCGACCAAGAACGGCCGTGATTCTGAGTCCAAGAGACTCGGCGTCAAGAGAGGCGACGGTCAGTTCGTTCTCGCAGGCAATGTCCTTGTCAGACAGCGCGGAACCCACATCCATCCCGGCAACAATGTCGGCAAGGGTTCTGATGACACCCTCTTTGCTCTCGTCGACGGCAACGTCAAGTTCGAGAGAATGGGCAAGGATCGCAAGAAAGTCAGCGTTTACGCTGTCGAGCAGTAATCTGCCTGAATTTTTAAAATTACGGCTTCGCTTCGGCGGAGCTGTTTTTATATTTAACGCTGAAAATCACTTATATATTGCTCATATATATGCAATAATGTGTGCTTAGCAAAGTGCTCTGTATACCTTTTATATATAGGGCATTTTCGGGCAAAAAATCTGTCGAAAAATGCAAGCTGAAAGCTCCGCCGATGTGACGGTACGGCGGCGGATAATTATCAAGAAGGTGTAAAGCGTTTTACTTTACACTTTTTCGGTCTTTTTTGCAGGTGAAATTATGTAAAGCGAAGATGTTTACAAGCCCTGTTTATTTTTCTTTGCCGGTATAGTTTGATGAGGGGTAAAACAAGTTTGAGGGCTTGAAAATGATTCTCTAAAAACATTAAAACGCTGAATTTGTTACGGATTTTCATTGATTTGTAACCATTTGTAACTTTTTGGACTTTTCACAAAAGTTTAGCCATTTTTTCCCATTTTAACGGGCGGTTTCAAGGGTCAGTGCCACACTTTGAGCGTTATCGTATTTGATTTGCAAGTACGCTCTTGTGCAAACTGCACAAAATGAGAGCCTCAAAAAATTTGACAAATGCCGATTGTGTCAATATAATAGCAGGAGTCGTTTCAAAAACGGCTCAGCACACCCACGGAACCCAAAGCAAAGAACAAAGGAGTTTTACCTGATGTTAGAGCATATCAAGGCTTTCTTTGCAAAACTGCCCGTGAGAAATATGTCAAAACGCAAAGTTCTGGCAACGGTTTCAGCCCTTGTGGTTATCGTCTCTGTTGTGACGATAACGGCATTCGCGGCTGCGGCGACTTATAAAGTCACCGTAAACGAGGCAGGCAAAAAGGCCTACACAGTTTCGACCCGCGCAGACTCAGTTGAAAAATTTGTTGAGGATAACGCGGACGCCCTGTCACTCGGCAAGTATGATTATCTCGACACCTCTTCTTTCGAAGTCGGCGAGAACTGCACAGTGACCGTCCTTCGCGCGCAGGTCATCAAAGTCATCGACAACGGCGAGGAGCACTTCCTCAACGGAGCCGGTCCTGCGGCTCAGATGCTCGAGAAGCACAACATGGCTCTCGGTAAGTTCGACGAGATAAACCTCGCCGACAATGAATTCGTCAGCAGCGACAAGACACTTGAAATCAAGCGTTCGTTCGGCGTCACTGTTGTAGCGGACGGAAAATCAAACGATGTCCAGATAGCCTCCGGCACTGTCAAAGATGCAGTTGCCCGCGCAGGCATCACGCTCGGCGAGAATGACGAGACCGATCCCGCGCTCGATACGGAGCTCACCAACGGTATGGAGATAAATGTCCTGCGTGTTGAGTACAAAGAGCGTACCGAGACAGTTAAGATCCCGTTCGACACAGTCACAAAGAGAAGCCCCGACCTCTATGTTGACCAGACAAAGGTCTCCGTCGAGGGCGTGGACGGCGAGAAGATAGTCACCTATAAAGACAAATATGTTAACGGCGACCTTGACTCTTCCGAGACTGTCAACGAAAAGATAACCAAGCAGATGGTGACCGAGGTTATCCTCAAGGGCAGAGTCAAGCGCGTCAAGAATATCAGACTCAAGACCCATACGCCGATATCCGAGCTCAAAGTTCCAGCGCGCGTTCAGCTTGATGCAAACGGCGTGCCCAAGAACTACAAGAGAATAGTTGACGGCACCGCAACCGCATATTACGGCGGCACGGGAACGGCATCCGGACGCAAGCCGATGCCCGGACACATCGCGGTCAACCCCAAGCAGTTCCCTTACGGCACCGAGCTCTATATCGTCTCGCTTGACGGCAAGTTCGTCTACGGCTACTGCATAGCGGCCGATACCGGCGGATTTGCAAAGAGAAATTCCTGCACTGTAGACCTCTATATGAACACATATGAGGAGTGCTGTGCATGGGGCTACAGAGGCGTGCGCATCTACGTTCTCTGATGAACAAAAAATCAGGACTGTCTGAACGACAGTCCTTTTTTCATGCCTATTTCACCACCACGCCCAACAAAAAATCCTATCCAATCGCGGATAGGATTTTTTGTCTTATAAGCATTGCTAAATTTTTATGTTCTGTTGCTCGGTCGGTCTTCGATTATCCTGCCGTCGGATATCCTGACAACGCGCGTTCCCTCTTCGGCGATCTCGTTGTCGTGGGTGATGAGGATTATCGTGCGCCCCTCGTCGTTGAGCTCGTGGAGTATCTTCATGACCTCTTTGCCGGAGTGTGAGTCAAGGTTGCCGGTCGGTTCGTCTGCGAGGATTATCGGCGGGCGCGCGGCAACTGCGCGGGCTATCGCGACTCTCTGCTGCTGACCGCCGGACATCTGCGAGGGCAGGTGGTTCATGCGCTTTTCGAGTCCGACTCGGCGCAGCGCGTCGACCGAGAGCTTCTCGCGTTCCTCTTTTTTGACGCCTCTGTATATCAGCGGTAGCTCAACGTTTCCCTTTGCCGTAAGGCTCGGAATCAGATTAAAGCCCTGGAAGATGAAGCCTATTTCTTTGTTGCGTATCTCCGAAAGCTCGTCGTCCGACAGGTTTGAAACATCCTTGCCGTCAATGAGATATTCGCCGCTCGTGCAGATGTCGAGCAGACCGAGCATGTTCATCAGCGTCGATTTGCCCGAGCCGGAGTGACCGACTATCATCAGAAATTCTCCGCGGTCAACGGTCAGCGAAACTCCGTCGAGCGCGTGAACTTCATTTTCGCCGGGATTGTATATTTTATATGCGTCCTTGACTTCGATAAGATGCGCCATTGCAAAGCTCCTCAAGTGTTTTTTATAATTTTATCGCGATGTTGTTCATCAAGTCAAGTCAACATTTGTAAATTATTTTCGCGGCGGTATATTTCTTTCGCGCGTGCAGAAAATAGACGCAAGGGAGATGAAAATATGTCGCTGTCCGGAAAAGAATATGAAAAAATGACGAAGTGCGCCTCGCCGCCGAGCCCGAAGCTGATGAACCTGCTGAAAGCTTTTTTGATAGGGGGGCTCATCTGCGCGATAGGCGAGGGATTTTCGATGCTCTATGAGTCGCTTGGCGCGGACGAAAAGACGGTGTCGAGCCTTGTACCGTGTACTCTTGTCGTCGTTGCCGCCGTGCTGACCGCACTCGGCGTGTTCGATAAAATTGCCCGTCATGCGGGCGCAGGTACACTCGTGCCGATAACCGGCTTTGCGAATGCAGTCGTTTCGCCCGCGATGGAGTTTCAGAGCGATGAGAGTGATATAATAGGACTCAGTCAGAAAGCCTTTAAGCATTTAGACGCGAGTATGATGATTTAGTCCAAACAATTACATTTAGAAAGGAGTTTGTATTCGAGCAACATATTCAATCATAACCTGCCACACAGAAAAGCCGAATGAGCGTTGAAACCCATTCGGCTTTTCCTATTTCATGAGGAGGATAAGAATGAAAAAACAAGGCGTACTGATTTATGATGATGTGATCGACCGGATGGACATTCGCTTCGGGCCGCTGGATTACTACGGTGGCCTTCACTGCGGAGAACGGCTGGAGGTGCTGCTTGACGGAGAGTGGATCCCGACGAGAATCGAACTCGG
>ULYL01024001.1_pt1 | contig 11140 bp, 5 predicted proteins | sample 1962211 | NCBI WGS metagenome assembly ULYL01 (sample SAMEA4835864, study PRJEB28245) | human gut metagenome | biome: gut microbiome; material: fecal sample | place: Denmark | collected 2008
AACTATATATATATTATAATATATATAGTTAGTTCTGGAATGAGAAAAAGAAAAGTGTTTCGAGAAACTGTGATAACTGTTATTGTGATAGCTCTTTGATGGAAAACTATGGTTTGTGATCTGCAAAGCTATGGTTTCTCTTTATCAAAATTATGAGTTAGAATTATTAACGGGATTCGTATTCTGTGGCTGCTGAAATCGGGGCTTGTCACACCCTGTTTTTTGGTGGTTCCCTAAAAAAGCCGTACCTTTGCATCGTCAAAAGAAGAAAGGCTGCACTTTGTATATTGCTCTCTGGGCGTGACGAGCTGTATGTAATTTAAATGAGCATGCCAAAGTCGAAATGACTTTGGCATGCTTTTTTTTGTTTTTATAATTGAAGGGTAGCTTGTTGTAAGTCTATGGATTCGGCACGGAGCGTGCCGTGACCTCGCAAGACGATGATGCATTTGCCGAAGAATGCCTTTCTCTTTGGATCGGTAAAACGCTCCAGGGAGGTCTGATTGCCGTTATCTGTGCCCAGAATCTCGGCGGTAGAAGAGAAATAAATCTCGTTCTCGGCATTCGGACAGAGATTGCCATCCTTATCTACTACATTTACTTCTACGAAGGTTGTAGGGGATGATGGGGATTGTAAATCCCCAGGGAGAGAGGTCGAACCTTTTTTGACTGCGGATTGCAAATCCGCAGGAACGCCTGACGGGGTTGGAGTGCACGATTGCAAATCCGCAGGAACACCCGACGGGGTTTGGACAGCGGATGCAAGGGTGTTCTGATAGGTCTTCTTCAAGACGAGGTGATGAGGAGGACCGGCAGTCTTGATGGTCTGGGATGAAATTTCCCTGCCCTGCTTTCTCGCTACAACCTTTACTTCACCCGGCTCGAAAATTACTCGCCACATTACGTGGTACTCGGTACTGCGATCAAAGTCGCCAGCATTGGCGGCACCAGCATCGGCAGTTGCATTGGCGCCGGCTTTTGCAGAAACGGCATGGGCTTTGCCTTCATTTCCCTCTCCATGTACCTTCTTCTTCCGGATGCCCTGGCTCTTGCCATTGATGAACAGCTCTACTTCATCAGCCTGGTTGTAATAGCACCACATATCTATCTGCTGACCCGGAAGCCAGTTCCAGTGAGGGAAGAGATGAAGAACAGGCTTCTTCGTCCACTCACTCTGATACATATAATAGCTGTCCTTAGGAAGACCTGCCAGGTCGATGATGCCAAAATAACTGCTGCGTGCCGGATAGGCATACGGAGTCGGTTCGCCGATATAGTCGAAACCAGTCCAGATAAACTGACCGCCCACGAAATCATTGTGCTTCACCACATCCCAGGTCTCCTCGTGCGTACTGCTCCAGGAGGCATGCATATTGTCATACGCCGAACACTTGAAGGATGGATCGGTATATGGCAGCCACCACTCCACCGGAGCCGTATAGATGCTGTCGCTCGGCATCCGGTAATAACCGCGCGTCTGGAGAGCCGAAACACTCTCGGAGAAAATGAACGGCTTGTCCGGGAAGTTCCTAGGAACATCCTTCGCCCACTGATGATGATAATTGAATCCGATGACATCGATGGCACCGCTCTTGAAGAGATGATTCTTAGGATCAGGCTCGTTGCATCCGGCTGTTACCGGACGGGCGCCCCACGGATCATACTTCTTCACGATATCAGCCAGATGACGGGTGAGAAGAGAGTTCACGCTCAGCTCATCGCTATGTGCCAGGGTAGAAGCATCATGCCCCGCGTTCAGGATGAGATTCGCCTGCTCCAGACTCAAGGTATCGGCAGCGGCATCCGACCACTGTTCGAGCACCTCGTTGCCGATGCTCCACATGATGATGCAAGGATGATTCCTGTCGCGCTTCACCAGATCAGAGAGATCACGCTGGTGCCATTCATCGAAGAAACGGGCATAATCGCCATTCGACTTCTTGCGGCGCCACATATCAAAGCTCTCATCCATCACCATGATTCCCATGGAATCACACATATTCAGGAGTTCGGGAGCCGGAGGATTATGACTGCTTCGGATGGCATTCACACCCATATCCCTGAGGATGGTGAGCTTGCGATGAAGCGCATCCTCGTTGAGGGCGGCACCGAGACATCCGAAATCGTGATGCTCGCACACGCCATTGATCTTCATATTCTCGCCATTGAGAAAGAAACCCTTCCGGGCATCAAACCTCACTTCACGGAAGGCGGTCTGCGTAGTGGCGGTATCCACCACCTTGCCATTCACCACCAGTTCGCTCTTCACGGTATAGAGATAGCCCTTGCCGATAGACCAGAGATGAGGTTTCCTTACCTTGAGCTTCTGATTCTGGTCGCCCTGGCTCCTTGCCACCACCTTGCCAGCCGCATCGTAGATGGTATTGCGGATGGAGAGCTTCATCCTGCTGCCATTGGCATGGAAATCCACCTTCACCCTGACATCACCCTTCGGCGTGGTAGCCACATACTGCCCCCACTGCGGGATGTATGCCTTCTTCAGGGTCTTGGTAAGCCAGACGTGGCGGTAGATGCCGCAGCCCGAATACCAGCGGCTGTTGGGCTGGTCGCTGTTATCCACCTTCACGGCAATGACGTTGTCACCCTTCTTATATATATAAGGTGTAAGATCGTACTCGAAGGTGCTGTAGCCGTAGGGACGGGTACCGAGCTTGTGACCGTTGATATAGACGGTGGAGTTCATATACACGCCATCGAAGGTGATGGTGAAACGGTCGTACTTCTCGTCTGGCGAAAGAGAGAAGTGCTTGCGATACCATCCGATGCCGCCCGGAAGAGCACCACCGCTGGCTCCCGAAGGATTCGATGGAGAGAAATCGCCCTCTATCGCCCAGTCGTGAGGGAGATTCAGGCGACGCCAATGCCCGTCGGAATACTCTGAATTCTGCATACCGGCACTATCAGCCAAAACGAAAAGCCAGTCTTTATCAAAAGACTGGCGATCGCGGGCGCTCAAAGACTGAGCGCCCAATAGTAGAATTGCTAAAGCAAATATCTTCTTCATATTATTTCAATTTTACAGTCATTGCCTGACCTGCATACTTCACTACCTTGCCCTTAGGCGACTTGGCGAGATTCACGCCCTGCTGCTTCTTCTGATCTACCAGGATGATGTTGAAGCGACGCTTCTGGAGCATGCCGTCGAAACTACCCTTGCGGGCACCGATGGTAACCTGCTTCCGGGCATCATCATACTTGAAATCGATTACAGCATACTTGCCCTTCTCGTAGTTATAGTTCGTGCCCTCATCCTCGTACAAGGTATAAGAGCCATCCTTGCCGGCATAGACATAGAGGTCGATCAACTCCGGCTTCTTCTCATCACTCCACTGCATCTCAGGACCTATCGGAAGGATGGCGCCCTCTGGGATGAAGACAGGAATCTTATCGTATGGTGCATCAGCCACGATGGTCTGACCGCCTGCATGATATGCTCCGGTATAGAAATCATACCAGCCCTTCTGCTTAGGCAGATAGACTTCGCGTGAATACTTCTGATACTCGCCTACCGGACAAGCCATCAGGGCAGAACCGAACATCCACTGGTCCTTGATATCCAACACCTTCTCATCGCCATTGAAATCCATCACCAGTCCGCGCATCATGGTGTAATCCTTGAGATGCACCATACCCGCCATACTGTAGAGGTAAGGCATCAGGCGATAGCGGAGCTTGTCGTAGGCTACAATGGTCTTATAAGCCGGATGATCGGCTGGTGCGATGTTCCAAACCTCACGCAACGGCCACTGACCGTGGGCACGATAGAGCGGAACGAAACAGCCAAACTGGTTCCAGCGAGCCTGCAACTCACGCCACTCCTTCAAATCGGCATTCTCCTTACCGGTCTTGTCAAACTCCTGCTGGGCTGCCACATAGCGGTTTTCCACACAGAAACCGCCCTGGTCCATTCCCCAGAAAGGAAGACCTGCCATGGAATAGTTCAATCCGGCAGTCATCTGCGCACGCATATCCTCCCAGCGGGTAGCGATGTCGCCCGACCAGGTAGCGGTGCTGTAGCGCTGTTCGCCAGCAAAGCCCGAACGAGTGAGGAGGAAGACACGCTGGTTAGGGTTCACGCTGCGCTGACCATTGTAGATGGCGTCGGCATTCACGATGCTGTAGGCATTGAAATACTCGGTAGCCGTACCCAGGGCGGTAGGACCGGAGAGCGCCTTGCGGTACCACATCGGCGTGCAGTCGCGCACGTTCGGCTCAGAAGCATCCATCCACCAGGCATCGATACCGAACTTATACTTGGTATAGAGATTCTCATCCATCTGTCGCCAGAACATCTTTCTGGCTCCGGCATCGTAGGCATCATAGAAGGAGCCGCGGAAACCGAGCCAGTCGTGGATATCATCCTTGATAGCCTGGTGATACATCCAGCCCTTGGCATCCAGTTCCTTGTAATTCTTCACGGTATCATAGAACTTCGGCCAAACCGAAATCATGAATCTTCCATGCAGGGCGTGCACACTGTCGAGCATCGCCTGAGGGTTCGGATAGCGTGCCGCCTCAAACTCGTGGCTTCCCCATGAATCCAGCTTCCAGTAGTTCCAGTCCTGTACGATGTTATCCACCGGAATCTTCAGGTCGCGGAACTTCTTCATGTTCTCCTCGATATCCTTGCTGCTCTGATAGCGCTCGCGGCTCTGCCAGAAGCCGAGCACCCACTTAGGATATACCGGTGCCTTGCCGGTAAGGGTGCGATAGCCCGAGATTACTTCGTCCATATTCTTTCCGGCGATGAAGTAGTAATCCATATCCGGCGACATCTCGCTCCAGATGCTCAGCTGGTTCTTCTCGGCCTCAGAACGTGGGGCTGCCACACGGAGTCCGCAGTAGGAAACATCGCCATCCGGCTGCCATTCGATGCGGATTGGGGTCTTCTTGCCCTTCGGAATGGCTGTCTCAAACTTATAGGAATTCGGATTCCAGGCGGTACGCCAACGCTCAGGCACCACCAGCTTGCCGTCGATGTAGATCTTCATATAGCCGGCATAGTAAAGGATAAACTGATAGAAGCTGTTGGTTGGTGCCTCTACATATCCCTCGTAAACCACCTTGGATCCATTCAGAGCAAAGCCTTTAGGCAGGTTCTGTATGCCTCCCTTATCGGTCTGATTGCAGATTTCTGAAGTCTCAGGCATGGCATATTCAAAGTAGATGCTGTCCTCGCCACGAACTATCTTCTGTCCGTTCTTAGCTACATAAGTACCGGTGAGCTGTCCTTCCTTACCGTCCTTATCGTAGAGCTTGAAGGCACGGTTCAGCTGGAGATAATCGTCCGGATTACCCCATCGGCTGTAGGAATAGGAATCCCAGAGGATGCCGTAGTTCTTGTTGGAGATGACGAAAGGAACACTCACCTTGGTGTTATACTGGAAGAGGTCTTCGTTCTTGCCCTTCATGTTAAGCTCTTCGCTCTGGTGCTGACCGAGGCCATAGAAGGCTTCATTGTCTGGCGAATCGAAGAGGGCACGCCATGACCATCCGTGCTTCTGTGCCTCGGGTACCTTGGCGATATCCACACCGATTTCACGGTCGGGCACGGTGAAAGGCTTGAAGGTCTTTCCTCCCTGTGCCACCTCTTTCAACAGTACCTGATCCTTGAGATCGTAGAAGGTAATCTGGCCGGTAGCCTCGTTCAGCACGGCACGCATGGCAGCGGTGGTGATGATGAGGTCATCGCCCTGCTCCTCTACCTTATACTGCGCCTTGGAGTTCTGAGGCACGATGATGAGACTCTGCTTGCTGCGGAAGCTCTGCTCCGCCGTAGCCTGCACACGGATGATGCGGTCGCTGACCACCTGGAGGCGGATTTGCGAAGGACCATAGTTCTGATGCTGTTTCAACTGTACGGTAAGGTAATTACCTTTCTGTACGAAGCCAGCAGCCTGGACACCCATAGTGCCCAGAATCAATGCAGCTGTAACAAATAATGTCTTTGTTGGTTTCATTCAGTTTGTTTTTAGAGTTTATAAAATTGTTATAACAGTTTATTTCTTCTAGATGTAATATTCAGCAGAATCTACCAGTCCGGCGCGAAGTGCATACTTTGTTGCTTCGTGCACGTTGTTCACACCGAGCTTTCTGAAGATATTCTTCCGGTGGGTATTCACGGTATGGAAACTGGAGAAACGCTTCTCGGCGATTTCCTTGGTAGTCATACCCAGGGCGATATCCTTGAGGATCTCGGTTTCGGTCTTGGTGAGATTCACTTTTTCTTCTACTTCCTGCGGCGGAGTAAGGAGCACCTCCATCATTCGCTGGCAGACAAAACGCTTGCTGTCCACGCAGAAGCGTATCGCCTCCTTGATTTCCATCAGCGAACTCTCCTTCAGGAGCACGCTGAACATACTGCTGCTGGCGATGAGCACACGCACGAAATCGGCACTCAGGTCTTCGCTGAACAGCAGCCATCGGGTATAGGGAAAGCGCTGGTTGAGAATGAGCAGTTCGGCGGAATCATTGATATCGAAAAGCGTGTAATCGACTATCACCACCGTATCTTCGTTTTCCCGCAAGGCAAGCATCAGCTCAGTCTTGTCTTCCACATACTTGGTTTCCAATCCTTCCATTTTCTCTATCACGTATGTCAGTCCGGCACGCGTGATATCCTGCTTATCTGCCAATAGAATCTTCATAAGCAAATCTCCTTCTTTTATGTTGTTATATACTCTTTTATGACCAAACTTTTATGAAGGGAGAACATAGCAAAAGGCTATGTTCTCCCTGTTTTATCTTTCCTAGAATGACATGAGGAATCCCATTCGGATGCCCCACTTATCTACATTGGCATGATTCAGGTAGTTGATACGGCGCACATAATCGATTCCGAAGAACTTGAAGATGTTGTGCACACCGGCTACCACCTCCCAATATGGCGTGTTGCCAAAGGTATAGGAGTTGTTAGGGAACTTGAAGATCACGTCATCCGATGTATTCTTCACCGGATTGTTCTTGTCGGTGAGCTGTCCCCATACTCCCTTCACGGCTACATACTCGCGCCACTTCAGCTTCTTGATGAGCGGAATGCGGTTGAGAAGCTTGCCGTTCATATCCCAGGCTACCGACCAGAAGAGCTGGCGGTCGCTCAGGAACTCCCAGTCTTTCATCATACTGATGGTTGCCTCCTGCTCGAAGATGGAGAGGTTGACTGGTGGCTGGACGAGCATGGTGAATGGAACCTTGTTCCACTGCATCTTGCCCACGATGTTGAAGTCCACATATCCGAAGCTGCCCAGCCACTGGCGCTTGTAGATGCCCAGCGTGGTGAGGTTGCTCTGATACTGACCGCCCATGAATCCGTCCAGGCCCATGGAATGGCGGAGTGTGAGCTCAGGACTGTCGAGATTGATAGGCAATCGCTGCTGCTTGGTGTTGACATAGGTAACACCCGGGTTGTAGTCGATGCCCACAGATGCCTCGGTGGTGCGTATCTTCTTTACTTCCTCGCCCGTGTTCACCTTGAAATAATGCAGGTTGCCCACGGTGCGGTTGCTCTGCCATCTCATTCCCGCATCGAAGCGGAGTCCCCAGTCGGTCTCATAGACGAAGCTGAACTTCTGTCGCTGGTAGAGATACATCTGGTCCTGCGTAGCGGCACGGATGGTCATGAAGAAGTTATCCTTGTTGTGCAGCAGGTTGTCATCGGATGGAGAGGTGATATCGTGACCAATCTCGAAGACGAACTTGCGCATCGGGAACTCAAACGGACTGTTCTTTTTCTTGTTGAGCGAATAGGTGAAGAGATGACCGTAGTACCAGTTGTGGCTCTTCGTACCGTAGGCGCCATATCCATCCCAGAAGAAATGAGGATTGAGTGCCGCCATGGTGCGGGCTGCCAGACGCAGGCGCACGCCATCCACGTAGTTGTTGGAGAGGAAGGTGTTGATAGGTCCGAGGTCGAAGAGGCTCTTTCTGCCATCCTTTCCTCCGCTTCCTATCTCTACATAGTTCTCCATGAGCGCCTTGACGCCGAAAATGATGTACTTGAATCCCTTGGAATTCTCCATGCGGTGGATGAAACTGTCCATCGATGACTCACTCTTGGTGAGCCCCACCTGTCGGTACTTGTTCCAGTAAGCCTCATCACGGTTCATCGCATCCATATCATGCCTTACCTTCGCCTTGCCCTTGAAGAGCATCTTCGGCAAAGGGTCGAAGGCGTAATCGGTGATTCGGGTGTTGCGCACCACCAGCAGGTCCTGCAGCAGCTTGTTCATGTGCATCTCTGCTATCATATCATCCTTGGTGAGCACCCACTCGCCATTGTCGAGCTTGGTGTATTCCTGCTCAATCTTCATGTCCTTCACCCAGTTGACGGCTGAATTGTGAGGCATGTAGAGATTACATTTCTTGACGTGCAGGGTACTGTCGGCAAGCACAAAGAGCTCGCCTCGGAATCCAAAGTCCTGACTGTTGGCTGGGATAAACTGCAGATGATAGCAGAGGTCGCGGTTCACATACACCGTATCTTCTATATAATAATGATAGAAGCTGATGGCAGTTCTGCCCAGCGGAGACGGGAACGGATACTGGAGCAGTCGCACGTAGTCATCATAGATGTCCACATCGGTAAAGACATCCTTGATGGCTGTATTCAGGATTTCTCCGGTCTGGATCACCTGTCCGATACCATTGCTCTGCTGACCCTTGATGATATCCTTTTCGCTCTTCGGGTCCTTGCGGTAAACGTGCTGCGAAACGGTCTCATCGATGCTTACCGGCAGGGTAAGCTTGCCGTTGTAAGGCGAAAGCTCTACCTGGTCGAGGAGATACTGTCGCTTGCTGAAGAACTTGCCTTCCATCTGTTCCTTGGTGATATCATTGAGTGCGAGGGTGATCTTCTGATATTTATCATACTGATAATAATCATAGTTGCTGAGGTCGCTCTTCTTCTTGGCAGCGATGACACGTCGCATGAGTTCCACGGCAGGGTTATCCTTGCGCTTGTATCTTCCCTTCTTCGACTTCACCACGACTTCTCCCAGCTTGTGGGAATCGTCCTTGAGCTTGATTTCGAGGAAGCTGGTTTTCTCATCTACCTTGACCGTTGTAGTCTTGTAGCTCAGAGCGCTGACGGTAAGCATCAGTCCCGGCTTCTTTTCGATGGTAAACTTACCTTCTCCATCACTGGAAACGGCAATCTTGTGTCCCTTGTACTGCACGCTTGCATACGATACGGCAAAGCCGTCATCGTCGATGACACGACCTGTTATCTTCTGCTGCGCCATCATCTGGAGTGTAGAAACCACCAGGAGGACGAGCACCAAATACAATTTTCTTATACCTTTCATTACCTTATTATATATATAGGGGCCTTGCGCCCATTATTAATCATTCTCTACTTTCAGGCTGCAAAGTTATAACATTATTCGTAAATAGCTGCAAAAACCTATTATATATTTCAGTTTTTTATGAGATTTTCAGAAATTCCTCCATCTCAGAGAGTTTCTTGATGATGCCATCGGGGATGGATTCATCCACCTTCTTCTCTTCCCACTGCAATCCCTTGATCCATAGGGTGTGACAACCCAGCTTGTGGGCAGGAATGATATCCTTGCCATAGGTATCGCCCACTACCAGCACCTGAGAGGCAGGAAGATCGAGGGCGCAGACTCCGAGGGCGAAGATGGCTGGGTTCGGCTTGCGCACACCCACTACTGCCGATTCTATCACGTCCTCGAAATAGCCATCAATTCCTGCATCCTTCAATACCTGATTGATGTTGCCGTAGAAATTGGAAACCAGCACCATCGGATAACCCTTCTGTTTCAGATGCTCCAACACCTGCTTGTTTTCATTCAGAAGAGCAAGGGTCTTGGCATTGATATAGCGAGCCATATCCACAGCAATCTGCTGGATTTCTGAATCAGAAAGGGAGAGGAAAAGGCTTTCTGATGAAGCATCAGAATCTTTTCCGGGATTCCCAAGCTTCGCCTGTTTCTCAGAATCATCCTTTCCTGTCTCCAGCAATTCCTTTCCTGCCAGGAAATTCAATTCCAGGATCAGTTTTTCTCTGAGAATATCCTCGAAATGGAAATCAGGAGTCACGATGGGATTCACAGCCAGTGCTCGCTCACCATACACGTAGGCATCGCGAAACGCCTGCTTATGAATACTTACTCCTGGCTCAACTTCCTCGTCATCAGCCACACCGATGCCGAAATGCTCGTAGCCATGCCACAGCACTTCCGACCAGTGGTCGCCCCTGGTATCGAGCGTGCCACCATAATCAAAGATAATTCCTTTTATATCCAGTACTTTCATTATTTTCCTTTATTAATTGTTTGCTGCTGGCTCTTCTGATCTGCCTCATATTCTTCCTGAATCTTCTTCAGGTCCTTGTTTCCCACCTTGATGAGCAGGATGCCGATGGCTATCCATACCAGCTCACGGATTCGGGTGATGAGACCGGTATATACACCCAGGGCACCCGTAAGATGCAGGCCATCCACCGCCAAGGCAAGACCACCCTCACGGGCTCCCAACTGCATAGGAGAAAAGAAGATGAGATTGCTGAAAAGCGATGAGAAGGCAAGAATCAGAATGCTGTCGACGATGCTGATATCCGCCGCAAAAGCCTTCAGGATAAGATAAATCTCCAGGCTCTGGAGCACTCTCGCCATCACCTCGAAGAAGAGGGAACTGTAGAAAGTGCTCTTGTGCTGACCATGCAGCAGGGCTATCTGCGAATCTATCTGCTCCAGGGTCTCCTGCTTCTCCTGCTCAAACCGCTTAGCCCAGTTCTTCACGAAAGGAATATGGGTGAGCAGACGGATGCCCTTCTGCGCCATTCCCGTCTTGTAGCCGCGGGCGAAGAAGTAGATGCCGAGCAGGCAGAAGGCTGCGATGAAGCCCAGCATGAAGCCCATAGGAACTCCTATCGGATACAGGGCGATATAGAGAAATGTAGAAAGGAACCAGAACCAGAAATGGGAGAAGATGTGCATCATCACATAAAGAATGACCGATGATGTAGCCTTGCTCACACCCGTAAAAGGCTTCAGCTCCATAATGCGGTAAGGTTCGCCGCCCATCAATCCGCAGGGAGTGGTGTAGTTCAGGGCAAATCCGCTCACGGTGAGCTTATATACTCGCCAGAACGAGAGTC
>ULYL01040600.1_pt1 | contig 11082 bp, 6 predicted proteins | sample 1962211 | NCBI WGS metagenome assembly ULYL01 (sample SAMEA4835864, study PRJEB28245) | human gut metagenome | biome: gut microbiome; material: fecal sample | place: Denmark | collected 2008
TTGCTGAGCGGTAAATTCCATCAATTTGTATTTCTATTGTAAAGTACTAATAATCAGACACTTATGTGTTCATTAGCTTTGCGTGAGTAACAAAATAGTAACATTCAAATGTTAAATTTTGAAAAGTAACACATTTGTATCATTGCAAAAGTAGTGATTATATTTTATACCGACAACTACTTTAACCAAGATTAACCATTCTAAAAATATGTTGTACTATATATCCACTACATATCCACTAATGCTAAAATCTCAATGTTTTACAATTTAGTGATTTTTCACATTTGGTAGTTTCGGAAAAAGCCTCTATATTTGCATCGTCAAAGTTGCGATTGACACATACAGATTTGTCCTCCTTTCAGGCTTTATGCCTTTTTAGATATGGAATCCCTTGGTTAGCGCAACATGACCTTGGGATTCCTCTTTTTTTATGCTATGCAGTATATAAATATAACTATAGAACTTTTGAAAGCATACTCTTCAAGCAAGAGCATGAAAGAACTTCTTGCAGTTGCTATTTGGATAAAGATGCAGCATAGTAATTCTGTAATGTGGAATGTTACGGAATATAGATTAAGAAAGGAGTTACATATTGGAAAGCCAAAAGCAGAAAGACTTATTCAAGATATGAAGGATGATGACTTGTTTACCGTTGACGGAAACAAGGTTATTGTTCATTCATTCCGTGACAACACGATAAAGTGGACTCGTAAGGGGCATGAGTATCGTGGTGCTATGGTCTGTAAGTTTGAGGTGAAAGAATATACATTGAAGGAATTATTCAATCTTATTAATGAGAAGCTTTTTGAGTTTCAGATTTGTGCTGCCGAGCATAAGGACTGTTGCATGAAAGCACCTGAGGGTGAAAAAGTCGGTGCCAAAGGTAAAGCAATCACATTAAAGCAATTTCATAAGGCTCTCAATACAAGTATTAGTTCTGTTTCAAGAGTCAAGAAAAGGCTCATTGCCAGTGGAAGAATTAATTCTACTCTTTCAGAGAAACATTCCTTTGACATAAGGAATAACGAAGAAACAAAGAGAACTTTGCTGAGAACGAGAAAAACAAAAGCTGATTTCATTATTGGTACTCTTGGTTTTGTAGTTCTTGCCTGTTCCTATTCTATCGCTGATAGAGCGGTGTCGGATGGATTCAGACATCTTATCTATGGCAAGCAGAGTGAAAAGGTTATCCAGAGAGGCATGAATATTGGAGGAATCCCTGACGGATTTTTCTGTTAATTCTTATGTGTTTATTCTGGTAACCTACATTGAAAGAAAGAAAATATATTAAGTAAATTATTAGTTATGGATAAACCAACTTATGAAAAGTTCAAAAGATATTGTGTATCTAAGAACTATGGAACTGATAAATTCATCAAAAGTCTTTATGATTATCTTGATGATAGAAAATGGAAGAAGGCAAATGGAGAAGAACCTGTAAATTGGATGATTCTCACGGATGCCAATTATGGAGTGTTCAACGCTAAAGGGAAATTTTCTAAGACTATCAGAGAAAAAATGGCAGAAAAGTCGGATGATTTTGACCCAGTAGAGCCTTTTCCAGATAATGGCATGAACTATGTTGCCTATACGGATGGAAGTTGTGATAATAACTCTAAGTATAAGGCTGGAGGTTCGGCTTACATCGTGTTGAAGGATGGCGATATTGTCAAGATGAAGAATCACGGCAGATTGCAGACAACCAACAACCGTATGGAGTTGCTTGCTATCATTAGTGCAGCTAAGTCTTGTCCTGATGGTGCTTATCTTGATATTTATACGGATAGTCAGTACTGCATACTTGTGTTGGGGAAGAGTACTCCGCCAAAGAAGAATCCTGACCTCTACGAGTTATACAAGAAATGTTCTGCTCATTTGGCAGGAGTCCGTTTCCACTGGGTGAAAGGTCACAATGGTGACAAGTACAATGAAATGGTTGATAGCTTGGCTTATGGCGCATACTGCGACATTTGCGACCAATATAACATCGAGAAATCGAAAAGACATTAAAATTTTGGCTTATGGAACTTGATATGTTGATTAGAGATGCCCTGAGTGATGCTCAGTGGTTAATTGCCAAGGGTGGCACGGATAGGGCAGAAGTCCTGAATCGTGTGCTAGATAAGATTGATAATGTCCTGAAAGAACTGGATGGGGTTGACCTCATTGACCTCAACAAGGTTTGGCATCAGGCGAAAGATGTTATGCCGCCAAGTATTTATGGCGGCAATCATGCAGACTTTCTGTGTGTGCATCAGTTCAAACCAACCTCTCATCCTGATCTTACTCACGAAGAGTACTGCCCTGAGTTTGAGGAGTATCTTAAAATGAGTCCGAATGACTGGTGGTGTAGAACTGGGAATTTGTTAAAGAAGGAACATCGTGAACTTTATTGGAGATAGAAGGGCAAGAGGTGGTCGCTGATAGTGATAAATAAAATGGGGAGTGCTCACGCATTCCCCATTGTCGTCCTAATAATCTTTTAACCTTAATCAAAAACCTATAACTCAAAAACTTATGTTTGAAAACAACACTAACCTTCTTCTTCTGACATCTGTTTTAACTTCTCGGTGAGAGCGTTGTGAACCTCACGCTTATCGTCAAGAGTGACAGTCTGTAGCTTAGGACAGTTGAACTCCAATATCTTGATAAATGTTGCCACCTTATCCTTAGGCTCACACTTATACCAAGCAGCCATGAAATCTTCCCAAGCCTCTCTAGAAAAGTCAGCACACAGTTCACGAAACTCCTTTGTGATAGGAGACTCGTAACCTTTTTGTTTGCCGCCAGTTTTTGCTCTACCTTTCTCGAACTGACCTTTAGTGTTTCTGTCTGCTGCCATTATCAAAACTATTTTGCTGCAAAGTTAGCTATATCCTGATATGTGTAAACCTTATCCATTAACTTTGTGGAATTGCAGACACCTTAATTAATAGATAAGGTTACTATAATATAAGGTATGATTATCTTTGTATCATTATTAATAATTTTAATTTCATATATATGATTGGTACATTAATAGGTGCTGGGCTTGGGCTTGCAAGCAGTATCGCTGGCGGTATAGCTAACCGCAAGGCGAGAAAAAAGCAGGAGCAGATGCTTGCCCAGCAGCAGAGAGATAATCAGGCATGGTATGATAGAAAGTATAACGAAGACCCTACCAAACGTGCCGATACAGTCAGGTTGCTCACTCAGATGCAGGAGCAGATTAAGAACAGAAACAGAGCAGCTAAGGGCAGACAAGCCGTAATGGGCGGTACGGAAGATTCTACTACTGCGGTGAAGGAGGCGAACAACAAGACTCTTGCTGATACGACCTCTCAGATTGTAGCTGCAAACGAATCTCGTAAGGATGCTATCGAGCAGCAGTATCAGCAGAATAAGCGTTCTATTCAGGGGCAACAGATGCAGATGGAAGCCGAGAAGTCTGCTGATACTGCTAACGTTGCAGCTGGTGTGGCTGGTACTGCTGCCAACATCGCTGCTACGCTTGATAGTGGTGGTAGTAGCAAGACTCCTAAGCGTCCTGACGTGACATCGCCTACTGATTCAGACATGGCTAAGTTGGATGCCAAGGTTGGTGCGGCTCCTTCCCAGCAGCAGGTAGCGAGTGAATTGAATGATATGGTTGGCGATAATGCGCCAAAGAAGATTAATGCATAGCCTTATGAAAGCATCAGATATGTTACGTAACAACAATGGCTTGAAGACTACACAGAGTGTACTCAACAAGCAGCAGAGCGGTGTAGATGCTGCACAAAAGGCGAGTCCTGAGCAGATGAATATGAATACTGCACAAGCTATGTTGCAAGGGAAAGGAGAACAACTTACTCCTCCCAAGAATGCACACGAACAGGCTGCAAGGATGAACCAGCAGACTGCTGAGGGTATGCTCAATGGCTCTATTCCTACAGACAAGCCTTCCGTTCCTATCGTGAAGAAGGATGAGCAGAAACCTCAGCCTAAGCAGTTATCTTATGCAGATATGTATAAGATACTGAATCCTGAGCGTGAAGAGACTGCCGAACAGAAGGCGAATAGAGAGAAGAAGGAACGTACCAAGGCTCGTATCGCTGCACTGGGTGATGGTCTCCGTGCGCTCTCTAATATCTACTTCTCTACCAAAGGTGCCAAGGTGGTACACAATCCTGAGTCGGATATGACTAAGGTAGTGAATAAGCGCAAGGAGTACATGGATGCTCAGAGAGAAAGGAATCGGGCGGCATGGCTGGCTGGTTATCAGAGGGCGATGGCTCTTGATGAGGAAGCTCGAAAGAATAACCTGACTCTCGGTGAGCAGATTAGACATAACGTGGAGAATGAGGGTATCGCTAAAACAAAGCTAGACCAGAGTCAACAGAGAATTGACCAAGGTAACAGAAGACTTGACTTATCGAAGATGAAGTATGATACTGATGCTGATTATAAGAAGTCTGTCTTAGCTATCAAGAAGGCTCTGGCTGATGGGCAGATTTCTCATTGGCAAGCGCAGGAGGCTATCCAGCGTATGAATGCTGAGACTGGTCGTATTCGTGCTAACAAGTCGTCGGGCGGTGGCAGTTCGAGAACTGGCTCATACTCAGGAGAGGTAGATGAGTACATGGATTTGATGGAAAAAGACCCTGAGGGCATGGCTGAGGCTGCAAGGGAAGTGAAGAAGATGGGTTACTCACCGAAGACTGCTGCTGGAAAGAAGGCTCAGAAGATTGCTTATCAGCGTAAGCATGGTAAGGGTAAACTGAACCATAAGCCATCATCCAACAAAGGTGGTAAGAAGAAGACTGGTGTGAACTGGTTGTGTTAATTAATAATATACATATATCATGGCAGAAAGACCATTATACACTTTATACAAGAATCTGAAAGCACAGAACTATGATGTGCCTGATGATTACAATAAGTTTGAAAGTGCCCTGACCAGAGACGGAAAGAGCGGTGCAGATAACAGACACGCTATTTATGAGAACTTGAAGGCTCAGAACTTTGATGTTCCATCTACTTATGAGCGTTTCTATTCTGCACTCTTTGTACCTCGTAGTAGGACATCATCAAGGGCGAAGGGTGGTAGTGTACCTATGAGTGCTGCTGACCGTGCTCGTTACTTGTCTGTGACACAATCTGTCCTGAATACTGCTAGACAAGTTAAGCGTGCATCTGGCAATATCCGTAAGACGGTTGAGCGAGCAAAGAAGTTTAATGCAAATGGTGGTAAGGTGACTATCGGTTTCAAGAATCCTTTACAGAATAAGAATGTACAGAAGAATGAGTTCAACTACAATTCGACAACAGGCAAGACTGGAACCTATACTACAACAGATGGTGTAGAGTTCGACAACGAGTATGATGCTTCCCAGTATCAGAACCAGTTGGATAAATATGGGGAAGAGTGGAACAATGCAGTTGATATGGGCATTGTTCCTTCTGAATTGGATAAGGCTGACCCAGATTTGTCCGACACAGATGTTGCTATGCGACAAATGGAGAGAAGACAAGAGTGGCTTAACGAGAATCAGGACAGACGTTCTAAGGAATTGAATGAGTCTATGCACTTGCAGGGTTCTCCTTTTGTTGCATCTGGTGGAGCAGTTGCTCCTTCTTCATTTAATACAGCTATAAGCAATGAGGCAAACCGCTTGTCTGATGTAGAGTATGGTGCTTATAATACCGCCAAGGCTTACAATCAGATGTTGCGTACAACTCTGCTTCAGGAGTTGAAGGAACAAAAGCAGAGAAATGAAAATGCTGGTTGGTGGAAAGATAAGTGGAATGACGTTTCCAATTATTTTGGTGCGATGTTTAATACCATGCTTGACCCGAAGTTATATTCTCAGGGTGTTATGGATGCAGCTATATCAAACAATTTGCTCCAAGTAAAGAAGGGCATGGAAGATGGAACAATCAAGAAAGGTTCCAATGCAGGAAATGCAGCACAAGCTATGCTTGGTGCTATTCAGCAGCAACAAGGAGAAGCTGCTAAACAGCAGCAGTATGGCACAAAGGCTTATCAGTATGGAGATGTGAGCGGTCGCTCCTTAAAGTTCATGGGAGACTTTGCGTTAAGCGGCTGGAGAAATGTTATGACCACTGGTTTCACCAAGACAGGAGAAAAGGTTGGAGAGAAAATGGCTCTCGGTGCTCTTGGCAAATGGTTTACTAAAAATACTGGTCGTATGCTCGGTGATATGACTGGTAGTGCAGCATTGGCAGCTACCAACCAACTTGGTTCTACATATAATAATGTGATAGAACGTTATGTTGGAATGAACAACGAGAATGGAGGTGTGACCCAAGACAAGAATGGCGATTTGAAGTTCAATGAAGGTGTCAGTCTTGGTAAGGCTATCAAGGATGGCTTTGGCTCAGCTACAATAGAGAACTTCTCGGAAATGTTCGGTGAGTATCTGCCTGGTGCGTCTAAGTTGTTGTCTAAGTTGGGTCTTTCAAAAGTATCTTCCTTCTTTGAAAAGATAGGCAATAATGCTTACTATAAATGGTTGAGCAATGCAACCAACAAGTCTGGAATACAAGGTGTGATGGCTGAGATTTCCGAAGAGGAATTTGGTACTGCCCTTCATGCTGCATGGGGTGATGGAGACGGAAGCTGGAGTGACTTCAATGTTTTCACAAATCCTGATGCGAGAGAAAAGCAGATTGATACTTGCCTTGGAATGTTCTATTCTGTTGGTTTCATGCAGGCTCCTCGAACTGCTGTTGGCGCTATAAATGCAGTTCAATATTTCAAGATTAAGCATCAGGTCAACAAAGCAGACAAGTTCGGTCAATGGTTGTTTAATGATAATTGGGACGAAATAAAAAGCAAAATTGATGTGTCAACCAATGCAGACTTGACTAAGACTGTCTTGGATGCTACTCGCTCAGACTCCATGACTGCTAAGCAAAAAGGTGCAGTTATCAATTATGCTATGTTCCTTAGCAAACTTCGTGGATTCAATCAGGCATCAGATGCAAAGACAAAAGATAAGGTTGAAGAAGGTGATACTGCTCCAACATTATCAAACGACCTTGATGATGCTTATACGGAAGGTCATAATGCAGATGATGCAGACAAGCATGATATTCAGATTCAGCAGGAAGACCAGATGAAGACTCTTGCAGCAGCATTTGGCATCTCTGAGCAGCAGCTATCTGCCATGAGTGATGAGGAACTGGAATCCCTGACAGGACAGGATGATAAACTTGACCAAGCTATCTATGATTATCAGTTGTCTTCTGCCCGATACCAAGGTGTGATTGATGATGCACAAGACAAGGTTGATATAGCTGCTCATCAGGCGGCACAGAAAGTGGATATGTACACAGACCGAAGTCGTGGCTCCGTTCGTAACGCTACCATCAAAGCATCAGGCGGTTTGGAAGATTATGGTGTGTATATTATCAGCGGTAATATTGCTACTCATGAAGATGGTTCTATTGATGTAAGCAATAGTGATGATATGATTCTCTACTACGACCCGACAACGAATAGTGTAGAACATGCTGATGCGTTGATGTTTGCTGAACTGGGTGAAGAACTTCCTGCTGATGATGTGAAGGCTCAGGCGGTAGCTGATGCAAAAGAGAATGCTATCAAAGAGATTGCTGGCATCATTGACGGAACTGTAGAGGTTGGCTCTCAGTTCAATGTGACTGATACTGATGGTATTGAACATACCTATGAGGTGTTGGCTGATTATGGTGATGGTACTGCTGCTGTCTCTATAGATGGTAACGTGGTGGAGAATCCTTATTCGCTTGCAGACTTGCAGCAGATGAAAGACTTGGAAGACCAGAAGAGACTGGAAGCTGCTAAGGCTCAGCGTGAGCAGTTGGAGAAGGAACGTGCAGACCAACAGACTCAGGAGACAGAAGAGACTCAACCTTCATTTGATTTCAATCAAATACTTAATGATAATGGAAACGTGGTGCTCGTTGATGTACTTGATGAGGATGGTAACACTAAATACCCTGACTCCAAGTTGTTCCTTATTCGTGATACTGGTGCTAAGGCTAAGGTAGTTGAGTTGAAGAGTGATGGTACTATTGTTCCTCATGCTGTGAACAAAGAAGATGTGGCTACAATCTCTTCTATGTCGCTCGATGAGTATAAGCAAGCATTTGCTGCCTCCTCAATGATAGAGGATAATAGTGGAGAGAATAGAGGTGAGATAGAGGTGGAATCTCCTACAATAGAGGATGAAACAACTCCTGAGGTAGCAGAGAATACAGAGACTACTGCTCCTTCTGATGAGACTACTGAGACTCCTGCAACAGAACAGACTCCTGCTGCTCCTACCATTACCCTTGAAGATGGAACCATCGTACCTATGCTGGAGGATGGCAATCCTGACTTCTCGAAGCTGACTGCCGCACAGACTGCTGAGCTATATGATAATCAGTTTGGTGAGGATGCAGATAGTATCGTATCTGGATATGTGTCTGATGCAAAGAAGGCACTCGACAAGGCTAACAACATGACCGTGAAGGGTAAGACTTTCTTAGAACAGAAGGCTTCCAAGGATGCTAAGGAGAAGGCTATTGCTGATGCTCAGGCGGCTTATGACTCTGCTATCGCTATCCGTGATGCCTATAATGAGCGACAACTTGCCAAGGTGGAAGATACTGCTGAGGGCAGAAAGAATCTTATTGAGAAGGCAAGAAGAAAGTTTGCTCGCTTGAAGAGTGCGGTGAAGGATGATGCAGAGGCTGTTGCTCAAATCTATAAGGAGACGGTTGGAACTCTGCTGCATCGTCTGTATGATGGTACAGGCATTGATGTGACAGATACCATTCCGCTTACTGCTGAGGAGTATGTGGCTAGCAACCTCGGTGCTCACTCTCTCAACTATGAGGGAACAGAAACAAGCAAGGGTGTTAAGCAAGAGACTGGATTGAGCAGAGAAGACTTTGCCAAGACCCAGTTGCTCGCTGCTGATGGCAAAGGAACGACTATAGATGCACTCGTACATAGTCTGTGGGATAATCGTCCATCCAACCTTGAATCTCTCGATACACAAGATATTCGTAATGCTCTTATTGATGTGCTCACAAGCGGTTTCAAGGCTTCGGAAGCAAGAAGTTTTATTGAGAATATTCGTATCGCTCAGGCAGAAAAACTCATTGAAGAAGAAAGGACTGCTGCTGAGAATGCTGCATATTACGAGCAACAGAAAGCTAAGGAGGAGGAAGAAAAGAAAAAGGCTGAACTGGAGAAGAAAGCAGAAGAGGAAAAGAAAAAGGCTGAGGAGAATATAGATTTACCAGCTATTGATAAACAAGGAGAACCTATTAATAACAATATTATAGAACTTGCAAAATGGGCAAAGAAGCAAGGCTTAGAGATAGACCCTACATCTAAGTTAAATAGCTACGCTGATTTGTTCTTGATGTGCAAAGATGGCTTTGGTGTTAGTACTCTTGTTCCTGATGAGGGCAAGAATATAAACCAAGTGATTTATTTCCCAGACAATGCGGAAGTCGTTGAGCAACTCGGAAAACTGCAAGAGGAGTTCAATGCAGGACGTGACCTCAATCATTCTTCTAATATAGATAGCGAAATCACAGAAGGTGCAACGTTCTATGATGCTGCTACCGCTAAAGAGTTTAGAGATTTTGTAAATGAGCAGACAAAGTTCCCTGACACACTAAGAGAGGGTAGCAATGCTATTGAGGCTCCCGAGGATGCAACGGATGAGAAGCCTTTGGGTGAACAACTTGATGAATCTGACCTTCCTTTCTCTGCTAAGGAGAATGGCAAGCAGCAGACAACTGCCGAGCGTGCAGCCGACGTAGAGAAGAATAAGGTGGATGATATGAAGGTCGTTGACAACATCGTGGGGCAGAAAACTCGCAAGGCTTTCGAGAGACTGGCTAAGATGATGGGTGCCAACATTCAGTGGCAGTACTCCGACAAGTTGGGCAACGGCTGGATTCAGGAGACCAAGGATGCTGATGGCAACGTTCATCGTACAATCTTCATCACTCTAGACTCTTCCATCACGGAAGGTGCCCAGTTCATCTTCGGTCACGAAATGACTCACCAAATCAAGAGCCTGAACCCTGCTGCATACAATGAGTTGACTCAGCTTGTGCTTGATACCTATGGCTCTGATGCCTTCGACAAGGCGGTAGATGAGACCATGCTGAGATATTCCGATGCTGGATTCTCTGGACGTGCTAGAGATTACTATGCTGAGGAGGTTGTTGCTGATGCGGTAGGTGAAATGATTCGTGACCTCAACTTGGCTCATACTCTCGCTATGAAGATGTCTCATCCTCTGCTCGCTGCTATCCATGAGATATTGCAGAAGATTAAGTTGGCATTCTTTGGTACTGAGTATAGCGATGTGACCAAGAACATCATCCGCTCTATCGAACAAGCCTACGTGAAGACTGCCAAAGGTGAGGTGACAAACTCTGAGACTGGCGAAGATGTTTCGTTCTCTCTCCGTCAAAAGCCTGAACCTAAGAAGAAGGGTGTCGGCTACAAGGTGTTCGTGCTAAAGGATGGCAAACTCTATCCACCAATGGTAGCGAACCCTGATGGTGCTGCTACTCCAGTTGGTGTATGGCTCGATGCCGATGCGGCTCCTATAGCAGGAGAAAGCAAGACTGGCAGACCTCAGGTTAAGCAGGGCGGCAAGGGAACACAAGGCGGTAGCGGTAAGCTAGCCTATAGACCAGGCTGGCATCTTGGTGTAGTGCCTTACGCTATCCAGTTCAACCGCAAGGATGCTGAGGGAAACAAGACTCTTTTTCCTAAGAACTTCGTCTTCGCTGAGGTGGAATATGCTGCTGATGTTGATTATCAGGAGGAAGCTCGCCAAGAGGGTATCAATCCATCTGGTAAGTATCAGCATTCATTGGCTGGTCTGAAACATCTGCCTACTGATGGCTATTATATGTATCGTACCAATCCGAACCCTGAGACTGACCCTTGGGTGATTACTGGTGCGATGAAGGTGAACCGTATCTTGACCAGAGCAGAGCAAGCTGACTTGGTAAGCAAGGCTGGTCGTGAACCTCAGCAGATTCAGGAGGGCGATATTGTTACTGATGATGTTGTGAACAGCATTAATCAGGAGA
>ULYL01043626.1_pt1 | contig 11071 bp, 8 predicted proteins | sample 1962211 | NCBI WGS metagenome assembly ULYL01 (sample SAMEA4835864, study PRJEB28245) | human gut metagenome | biome: gut microbiome; material: fecal sample | place: Denmark | collected 2008
GCGTTTTTTTGAAAGGTTAATGTCAGTGCAGTTGTACCGATGCACTCACGAAATTATTAATACCTTGTCATTAAGGAAAGTGTTTTAAGCAGTGTTAGTGAAATATTTCACAGTACAGCTTCAATAATAGGTTTTTTCTACAAACTGAAATACCCTTGCAAACTCCAAAACGTTTCGCAAGGGTATTTTATAAATATATAATTACTTCTGCTTTGAATTGAGATATTCCTCGCAGGCTTTTAAAATCGCCTTGTCCTGCTCCCAGTTCAGCTTGTTCATAGCGTCCCCGTAGCTTAACAGCCAGTCACCTATTACTTCTTCCTGCTGAATCTTCACGGCGGCGTCCCTGTCAAACCTTCCTGCAAAGAATACGCTTGTCTTTTCGGTATTGTCAAGCGTATGGAATGTGTATTCCGCACGGAAATCTTCATCTAATTCCGCTTCAAGTCCGCACTCCTCGAAAACCTCACGCAGAGCGGTTTCACGCTCATTTTCGCCGTACTCGATGTGACCCTTCGGAAAGCCGATATGACCGCTGTTGTTCTTGATAAGAAAATATCTGCGGTCATCGCCGTCCCCTGTGTACATTACCGCACCGCAGGTCTTTTCATATAAGGCGAATATCTCAGAGGTGTGGAACTGCTCCTGAAAATGAACGGCATTTACTATATTGCACTCACAGCAAATCTCAGAGCCGACAAGCTCAGACGGTACTCCTACCCACTTGTCCTCGTTATCGTCTGTACGCATAACAGTTGCGATGATAACGCACTCTGCCTTGTCAACCGGCTTATCAACACCGAGAATATATACGTCCTGTTCCTCGCCGTCACCGCCGAGAAGCCCCTCGACATAGCCGTAGTTTATCGGATATACTATCTCCCTGTGCTTTGGGTGATGCGTGCCTATCGGTCGGTCAACCGTCACCGTGACAGCCTTTCCGATATATGATTTGTCGCCTCTCGGTATCTTTGTCATAGCTTTTCCTTTCAGCGTTACTGCTTTCTTGCAAGCTCGTATTCATCATCGTTTCTGAAATACGGGCAGTTGTAGTTGTCGCCCGTTATAAAACGGCGCATTTCATCCTCGTCAAGATTTACAAGGCAGGTGTAGCAGTCGTACTCATCATCATAAACATAGTTTACGCAGCAATCACAGTTGGTCATGCCTTTTTCTTCCACTTCATCGAAATATCAAAAGCTGTCACGCTGTGAGTAAGTGCACCGAGGCTGATTATATCAACGCCCGTCAGCGCAACGTCACGGATATTGTCGAGCGTTACGTTTCCGCTGGCTTCCAGCTTTGCTCTGCCTGCGGTTATCTCTACCGCTTTCTTCATATCCTCACAGCTCATATTGTCAAGCATAATAACGTCTGCCTTTACCGCAAGAGCCTCATTCAGCTCGTCAAAGTTGCGTACCTCGACCTCGATCTGAAGCATATGTCCCGCTTTTTTACGCAGAGCGGTAACAGCCTGTGTTATACCGCCGTATGCGTCAATGTGGTTGTCCTTGAGCATTGCCGCATCGGTAAGATTGTAGCGGTGGTTTCTTCCGCCGCCTGCCACTACGGAGTATTTCTGCAAAGGACGTAAGCCGGGGAGCGTTTTTCTCGTATCTGCGATAGAAGCATCAGTACCCTCGACTGCCTTTACGCACTTGTTTGTATAGCTTGCAATACCGCTCATATGCTGTAAAAGATTGAGCGCTGTACGCTCAGCCTTCAGCATAGCGCAGGTGTGACCCTTGAACTCGGCGATAACATCGCCCTTCTTTATAGCGTCGCCGTCCTTGAAATGAATATTCATCTCGATAGTGTCGTCAAGTAATGTGAAAACACGCATTGCAACATCAATTCCCGCAAGAACGCCGTCAGCCTTTGATACAAAATATGCCTCCGAAATATCGTCCTCGTCAATAAGCAGGTCGGTGGTGCTGTCTATGTAGTTTATATCCTCTGTTATCGCTCTTTTTATCAGATCGTCAACGTAAAACTGTAATAATTTCATTATATAATGCCCTTTTCCTTTCCCTCTGCAACTACTTCGCTGAGGATTATGTAAGCAACTGTCGTCAGTGATTTTGCTTCGATATAGTCGGGAGTTACCTCGAAACCGCCGTTATCGAGCAGATCCTTCAGTTCCGTTACACGCTTTATGTCCTTTGCCGCCTCAACATAGTCCGGTACAACGAAATAAGAACGCTGCATTATGTGTCTTATCTCGGTGCGTATTCCCTTAGGGAGCGGCTTGCCGTCGGGCGAGGGATAATCAGCCTCAAGCGTTCCAAGCTCTCTGTGGGTATTGTTCTTGTTTATGTCCTCTGCAATAAGACGGCTGAATACCAGCGCTTCAAGCAGAGAATTGCTTGCAAGGCGGTTGATGCCGTGAACGCCGGTATGCGCACATTCTCCTGCGGCATATAAGCCCTTTACATTCGTAGCGCCGTGTCCGTTTACGCCGATACCGCCCATAAGATAGTGCTGACAGGGGTATATCGGGATAGGCTCTTTGGTCATATCGTAGCCCTTTTCAAGAACCTTATTATATATCATAGGAAAGCGGTTTTTGATAAATTCGGGATCCTTGTACGAAATATCAAGATAGAATTTGTCACTGCCCGTTTCTTTCTGCTCTTTCATCATATCCTTTGAAACTACGTCACGGGGAGCAAGCTCCTTACGTTCAGGTTCATACTTGTGCATAAAACGTTCCTTGTTGCAGTTGAGCAGATATGCGCCCTCGCCTCGTACCGCCTCGGATACAAGGAAGCACTCACGGTTTTCGTGGTCGGCAAAGGCTGTGGGGTGGAACTGCACATAGCTTAAATGCTGAATATCAGCCCCCATATTATAAGCAAACTGTATGCCGTCGCCCGTTGCTATCGCAGAGTTTGTGGTATAATCGTAAACTCTGCCTATACCGCCTGTTGCAAGTATGGTGTTCTTTGTGGTATAATAACTGTGCTTTCCTTCGTGAAGCACATCAAACAGGAAATCGTCGCCTCGCTTGGTAAGGCCGAGCAGGTGAGTGTTTTCAAGAATCGTGACATTGGACAGCTTCTTTACTCCCTCGATAAGCGAAGTAACTATCTCAAAGCCGGTGCTGTCCTTGTGGTGAGCGATTCTGTGACGGCAGTGACCGCCCTCAAGGGTAAGGTCGATTGAGCCGTCCTGCTTTCTGTCAAAGTCAACTCCGTAATTGAGCAGATTCTTAACGTCCTTCGGACCCTGCTCGACAAGTATGCGTACATTGTCGATATTGTTCTTGTAGCCGCCGGCTATAAGAGTATCCTTGATGTGCAGTTCGTAGTTGTCGTTTGACGTGTCCATTACAGCGGCGACACCGCCCTGTGCGAGAGCCGAGTTGCACAGCGTCAGCTCACGCTTTGAGAGCATAAGTATCTGCATACTGCTGTCAATGTTGAGTGCGGCATAAAGACCTGAAACGCCTGTGCCGACAATTATTACGTCGTATTCTTTGAACTTCATAAAGATTACCACCTTTTGCGGATTACCGCATAAATTTACTTTATTATTGATTATTTATAAAACGGAAAGGAACATTATGAACGAATCAACCGTAAACAATCCGATCTTAAAGGAAAACGAATTAACCCGTGCCATACTCGCAGGAGTAGATACCGGCGAATATGATGCGGAAATATCTATGGACGAGCTTGAAGAACTGGCTGAAACCGCAGGTGCGGTGACAGTGTGCCGTATTATTCAGAAACGTCCTGCTATCGAAAGTGCGACAATTCTGGGCGAGGGCAAGATTGAAGAACTCAGTGCCGCCGCAAAGGACCTTGACGCACAGCTTATTATATTTGATATGGAGCTAAGCTCAAGCCAGATACGCAATATCGAGGATATAACATCAGTGCGTGTTATCGACCGCACAATGCTTATCCTTGACATATTCGCCGGCAGAGCAGTGACAAACGAGGGAAAACTTCAGGTTGAACTGGCTCAGCTTAAATACCGTCTGCCACGCCTTATGGGAATAGGTACGTCATTGTCACGTCTTGGCGGCGGTATAGGAACGAGAGGACCGGGTGAAACTCAGCTTGAAACCGATCGCCGTCACATAAGACGCAGAATAGATAAACTCAGCGATGAGCTTAAAGAGCTTGAAAAACGTCGTGATCTGTCACGCCGCCGCCGTAAGAAAGACAGCGTATGCGTCGGCGCTATCGTAGGATATACGAATGCCGGAAAATCGACCCTGCTCAACGCCCTTACAGGTGCAGGTGTTCTTGCGGAGGACAAGCTGTTCGCAACGCTGGATCTTACATCAAGGGCAATAGAGCTGCCCGACGGAAGAAGTCTTACGCTTGTAGATACCGTAGGGCTTATAAGACGGCTTCCTCACCACCTTGTAGAAGCGTTCAAGTCAACGCTTGAAGAAGCGGCAAGTGCGGATATTATCCTGCACGTCTGCGATGCGTCCGATCCTGAGGCAAGAGAAAAGGCACAAACAACGCTTTTTCTGCTGTCGGAGCTTGGATGCGGCGAAATACCGGTAATAACCGTTCTCAATAAATGCGACAAGCTCAATTATGAACTGCCGCCCGCAGAAAATACCGTAATGATTTCCGCAAAGAACGGCACGGGATTTGACAAACTGCTGAAAGCCATATCGGATAATCTTACCGACAAGGTAAGCCGTATGGAAATGCTGATACCGTATGACAAGTCGGGACTTGCGGCGGCTCTCCACTCACACGGAAAGGTGCTGAGCGAGGAGTACCTCGAAAACGGCATTGCCGTAACCGCCCTTGTGGACAAGTTGCATAAGTATGAGTATGAGGAGTTTGTCATCTGACGATATACATTACAGCCCAAAAGGGCTGTTTTGTTTTACCCGTCGCAATCAGAGCTGTACCTCAGTACCTCCGACGGGACGTATCGAAAGAACGTGACAGCTTCCTGCACCGAATACCTTTTCTATATCAACTATAAAGCTCTTTAAAATATCCTGCGGAACAAATGCCTGGATAGTACCGGCAAAGCCTCCGCCGTGAACTCTGCACGCACCCTTTCTTGCAAGAGCGTGTTCCGCAACGTTCAGTGCTATGCCTACCGCCTGATGCGTATAGTCCGAAACGGCAAAAATATTCTGTAAGTACTTGTAGCTTGAGTTTCCGCTTTCGTTTATCGAGCTTAAGAAATCATCAAAATGCTGATGCCTCAGCGAATGTGCCAGCTTGTCCACACGCTCGTTTTCCTCAAAGAAATGGAGCGCACGCAAAACGGCACGGTCGCCGTACTTCTGCCTTAAGATACCCATATTGAGTATTACATCCGCACGGGAGATCTCACGCAGACATTCTGCGGAGAAGTAGCCTGCTATAGCCTTCATCTCACGGGGGATAGCGGCATATTCGTCTGTAAGGTCGGCATGATCTGCTTTTGTATCAATTATGCACAGTGCGTGTCCGTATGACGAGAAATCAACGGGGATATTCTCGATGATAGGCGCCTGTGTATTCTTGAAGTCGATAGCAACGAAACCGCCTACCGAGCTTGCCATCTGATCCATAAGTCCGCTGGGCTTGCCGAAATATTCGTTCTCGGCGTACTGTGCTATCTGAGCAATCTTCACTGCACTGATACTGCCTGCGTTGTATATGCCCGAAAGTATATTTCCTATAAGTACTTCAAATGCCGCAGAGCTTGAAAGACCCGATCCCTTCATAACGTTCGATGTTGTATAAGCCTTGAAACCGCCTATATTCAGACCGTTGTTCTTAAAACCGGCGGCAACACCTCTTATAAGAGCGGCAGATGAATTTTTTTCATTCTCGTGAACTGAAAGGTCAGATATGTCAACCGAATCCTCGGGGAAGCCCTCGCTCTTTATCGTGATGATGTTGTCATCTGTAGGCTCTACAACGGCGATAACGTCAAGGTTTACACTTGCCGCAAGCACCTTGCCGTGATTGTGGTCGGTGTGGTTGCCTCCGACTTCTGTACGGCCTGGTGCGGAAAAATAACGGAGCTGATCGCTGTCGCCGAAGATGCTCCTGAATTCTTCCGCAGATTTTTCATATCTTTCTCTCTGCGCCGTTACAGCACTTTCCGGATAAATCTCCTCAAGGGTGTGAATTGTCTTTTTTGCCATGATCGTTTCCTTTCATTTTTGCTTTATCTGATTTATTTTTTCTCCCGTAAGGAGTCAGCTTTTAGAAAAAGTCTGTTTTTTATAAAATAGAGCAAATTCTCCATCCCTATAAGAACGCTTTGTGGGCTTTGCGTCCTGCAAAGCCTTTGGGCGTTCTATCTCGGCATCCTTGCCGAAACCCCAAACCCCTTTCCCTCGGTGAAAGGCTGTGTATGCTTGGTTGGCTTTGCATCGTGCAAAGCCCTTGTGCATACACGCCCGGCATCCATGCCGGGGCTGAATGTGGGGCTACCGCCCCTAGACCCTGTTGGGGGCTACGCCCCTCAACCCCATTTTTGATAATAATAGAGGCTTTTCGATAGTCTGTCCCCGTAGGGAGTTTAATCCTTTTCCGTATAGAACATTCTGTACTTGGTCGAATTATGATAGCTTACGCTCAGCACAAGCCCTATTGCCGCAAACAGACACATTCCCGATGTGCCGCCTGCACTGAAAAACGGGAGCGGTATGCCGATAACGGGAGCGATGCCGAGTACCATTCCGATATTTACTGTTGTGTGGAATACTATAAGAGCAAATACGCCTATGCAGATAAGTCTGCCGAGAGTGTCCTTTGCACCGCTTGCATTTGACAGAATCTTAAGCGACAGAGCCGCTATAAGCCCTACTACCAGAAGACAGCCGAGCAGTCCCATAGTCATTCCGATATATGAAAAAATGAAGTCGTTGTGAATTTCGGGAACATAGGTATAATCTCCTCCCGAAAGCCCAAGCCCCGTAAGTCCGCCCGAGCCTAAGGCTATTTTTCCCACACGCTGCTGCATATATATTCCCAGTGCCTCGTCCTCTTGCATCTGTGCGTCCCAGAGCACCTGAAAACGCTTCTGCTGGTGCGGCTGCATAAGGTAATTCCATAAAACGTAGACAGCCGGAGGGATAGCCGCCGCTATCATTACAAGATATTTCCACGAAAGGCCTGCCGCAAACATCATGCATATGAAGATGAACAGGAATACCAAAGCCGAGCCGTCGTCACCCGTCTGCCTTATAAGCAGTGTAGGGATCGCTCCGTGAATGCACAGCAGGATAAAGTGTATCGGCTCGTTCATTCTGTCCTCTACCTTTGACAGATGAACGGCAAGCGAGAGTATAAAAGCGAGTTTCAGTATCTCAGACGGCTGTATCGTCATTATACCGAGATCGAGCCAGCCTATATCATCTGCGCCTTCACGCTGTATTCCGAGAGGGGTGAACAGCAGTAATGTCAGCCCCATTGCCAATGGAACGTATATAAACCAAAGCTTCGCCAGATATTTATAGTTGATTGCCGCCAGTACCATCGCTATTACAATTCCTGCAATAAAGGCTATGATCTGCGTCTTATACTGGCTTGCGGTAACTGCCGAGCTTATATCGTTTTCATAAAGGGTATACTGGATAAATACGGCAAAGCAAGCAATGCCCATACACATGAACAGCAGCAGCTTATCAAGTTTTCCGAAATAGGTCTTAATTTTGCTTAGAATAAGTTTCATAAAGCTGTGTTCCTTTTAATATAAATGCGGTTTCAGCCGCAGTCGATTTTACAATTACAGATAAATATATTATACTCGAAAAATGCGCTCTTTTCAAGCGAATTGCAAATAAAAGCGTTCTTTACATCAATTTTTCAAATTAAATACAAAAAGCCGAAGAATTATCAACAATTCTTCGACTTTTTCAACAAGTGCCATTAAAATATATCCTGCGGTCTTACGGCACGCAGCAGACGTTGAGAAACACACGCAGACAAGGAAACCGCCCCGACAGGCGTACAAAGGTACGTTGAGGGGCGGTTGACGCAGTAAGCAAAAATGCTTTCGCACAGCCGTTTTTTTACGGCTGTGCGAAATTCTTTTTATTTATCGGATTTTTAGTTTGCGCCGGTTTACTTTTCTGCATTTTTGCGGTGCGTGGGTTTATCGACAGTCTGAGGATACGCTCAGCATCCCTTTATTCTTATACTTTCGGTAAATACTGTCTTTGCTTCCGTCAGCGACAGCGGACGTGAACAGTAGTAGCCCTGTATCCTGTCAATATCGAACTTCTGCACGGTATCGAGCTGTTCCTTGTCCTCAATGCCCTTTACGCATACGGTAAGCTCACGGCATTTTGCAAGATGGATGACCGAGCTTACAAGCTCAGTGTCAAATTCGTCCTCGTGATTCATAAACAGCTTTGCCGGAAGATTCACAAGGTTGACGTATGAGTTTTTGAGGACCTTTAACGAAATATTCCCCGTGCCGTATTTATCTATGGCAATATTTACACCGAGATTACGCAGATCATGCAGGATATGGGTGCTGTCGCTGTAGAAAATGTTGGCTTTTACAGGAATTTCGAGTATCAGAGAGGACGGAGGGAGTGCGCTTTCTTCAAGAGCGTGACGTACCTGCGTTACGATTTCGGCAGATTGCGGTTCGCCTGCGGTAAGATTTACGCTGACGGTAAAATTCTCAAAGCCTGCGTCCTGTATCTTCTTGCAGAATTCGCACGAACGCTCCATTACCCAGCCGTCTATGACGTGGGATAAGCCGAGATTTTCAGCCATAGGGAACAAAGTTGAGTTAGGAATATTGCCGTACTGCTCGTCGTGCCAGCGTACAAAGCTCTCACAGCCGATTATACTGCCGTCAACCGCACTGAAGGACGGCTGAAAACGCAGTGAAAAGCCTCTCATACCGTCGTTTATACATTCTCTTATATGCTGTTCAAGGCTTGCCGCAAACATTCTTGTACGCTCAAGCGAGCCTGAATAGAAGGCGTAGCTGTTCTGCTTGAATTCTCTTGCACGGTACATTGCCGTGCTTGCCGCCTTGCAAAGCTCCTCTGCATCCTCGCCGTTTTCGGGATAGAACGCTATGCCAAGACTGCAATGGATGGAATGCTCATCCTCGCCGAATTTCCACGGCTTTGAAAAACGGTGTATCAGCATTTCGACAAGATTTTTAGCTTCATTGTCGGTACAATCCGGAAGATTAAGCATAAAAATCGCATTTGTGAAATAATATACACCAATGTCCTTTACGGGCAGGTCCTTAAGATACTGAGCGATACTGCGCAGCAGCATATCCGAATAGGTGTGACCGTAAACTGCGGACAGAGTGCGTGTGTTGGTGACCTTGAAAGCGATAAGCGAGCCTTTTGTATTACGCTTAATTATCTTGTCAAGGTCCTTGTTCAGCCTTGCACGGTTCGGAATATTGTAGATAGCGTCATAAAAGGCAAGCTGACGCATAAGCTTCTGCGACTGCTCCAGCTTATCCTGCGTTTCCTTACGCATCATAAGCGAGGAGATTATCTGTGAAATGTTGCGGAGCTGTTTGCGCTCACGCTGTGTCCAGTTATGCTCTTTTTCAATCGTCTGGAACATTATAAGACTGTCAAAAGCCCCCGAATTTATCAGCTTGAAGATAGCATACGACTTGATACCGAACTTTGTAAGGTCGTTGGTATCCGTATCCGAAAAAGCCGATGACGTAAGGCTCAGATCATCACGGATCGAGGCACAGTCAAGTGCGGTGTCGCCGTCTATTTCAAGAGGGAGGTGGCGGTACTTGTAATCCTTGCACCAGCACAGTTCCTGAGTAAAATCATCACGGTCGATTATGGTTATCCTGTCAAGGTGAAAGTAATCGCCTATAAGCTCTGTGACGGAGTTTAACGCAATATCTGCGCTTTTGCTCTGCATTATGATAGCGTAGATATTATTCAGCAGTATCTGCTCCTCGACATTCTGACCGAGCAGCTTGTTGGCGTTCTGCGAATTGTCCATTTCCGAAAGAACTACAACAAATGCGTTTGCCATACGGGAAACGGTCTGTACGAGCGTTTCCCACAGCTGAATGTTGTCATCGAGTAATTCCTGCGTTTTCGCTCCCAGTATCCACGTTCCGCTGATAAGGTGATTTATGCGGATATTCTTTTTCTTCTGATAGGCAAAATCATTGGGAGAAAGGGATTTATGCTGTGTTTTCGGCGCACATATCAGCTTTCCTTTTTCGTCAAATATGGCGGAATAAAGCTGTGGCACGGCAAAAGGACGCTGTATGCTTGTAAGGTAGTCGACATCAAGCACATCGGCAAGACGCGGAGCGCCTTTTTTAAGTTCGGACAGCTTTATGTTGTGCTTTTTGCGGAATTCGTTATATACAAGGTCGTCGCCCGCTGTTTCAAGGTAGGTCGATACATCGCACATCGTTCCCTCAAAACGCACAGGTCTGCCGTACTCTGCATATACCGCCTTGCACGAAAGGAAAAACCAGTGATATTCATCGTTCACCATAAAACGACAATGCGCTTCAAAACGCTTTTCCTCGTCCTGTGATACATCAGTGAACATTTCGGTTATCGGAGGAATATCATCGGGATTTATCAGCTCTAAAAGAGAAGGGTAGGTTTTCTCGGAATGTTCGCCCGGATTTACGGTAAAGGGAAAATCCCGTGAAAAGCCGATTATTATATTTATAAACTTCTGACCGTTGGTGTTTAACTGCACCTTATTCGCCTCCTTGGGCTAATATGTATGTAATAGTTCAATGTGATAAACTGTTAAAGTGGGGCAACGCAATTAAATAGCTGAAATCAAAGGCAGTGAAATATGATTGCATTACAGATATACGCAGTACCGCCATTATGATTTTATTTAATTTTACCATAAAAAAGAACACAAATCAAGCTATTTTGTAAATTTTCACAACATTTTCGTTTTATTTTTTGATTATATTCGGGAAAAAGCGTCAAAAAAGCCCGTAGCCTAAGCCTACGGGCGCAGATTGTTGAAAAAGTCTTGTATTAGATGTGCTTCTGTTATATTATTCAGCTTTGCCTACGATAGCAAGCTACCGATAGTTCTTTTTGTCGGACTGCACTTCTCGGGTTCGCTATTCGAGTGGGTACACCTGTCAA
>ULYL01053275.1_pt1 | contig 11030 bp, 10 predicted proteins | sample 1962211 | NCBI WGS metagenome assembly ULYL01 (sample SAMEA4835864, study PRJEB28245) | human gut metagenome | biome: gut microbiome; material: fecal sample | place: Denmark | collected 2008
GAAATACAGATTGTTAAAAACACAACAATATTATATGAGCCCTTCTTCAGAGTAATCTGAACATCAACGCTGCCAAGCGTTATCAGGCAAGTCTTACTCCAGAGATTACTGCTCTCATCAAGAAACATGGCTACACCAATGAATTTGAAGAGATCAAGAAGGATTCGGTTTACAGCGTGACCATACGTTTTTCGGAGCTTGCCATCCCTGCCATTCCTTGCCGTGTGATTGACGTAATTCGTAGCTATGATTCTATCCTCCAGAAGGAACAGGTGGAAATAATGATTGATGGAGTGCGCAATGAGCTGACCGAGGAAATAGGACCTGACGTTTTCATCAACGACTTTATCCTGAACAAGGACATTGCACGCCTATTCTTCTTCGACTCTGAAGAAGTTGTTGAACTAGCAGAGACAGGAACCATTGCCGACCGCCGTAGATTGAGTCGTGCATACGAGGAAGTTCTCGGCATCAGCAAATACGAGGATTTGAAGTCAAACCTTGAAAGGCTTCGCCTTCGCTATCGCAAGAAGTCACGCGACATAGGATTGCGTCACGAACTTGAAAAACTCCTTGCACAGAAGGAAGATGCCGACAAGGAGGCTACAGAGATTGAAGAGCAGATTCAAAAATTTAACGACAAGCTTACTACGCTTCGCCAGGAGGACACTTCACTACAGGCAGAGCTCTCACGCGAAGGTTGTAGTGTAAAGTCAGAGGAAATGACTCGTGTAAAGGTCATCATTGAAACCTGCAAGAGAAATGACGTGGAAATGAAGGGCAAGCTCAAGCAGTTCATAGACTACGCACCATTCGCCATTGCTGGAAACGTGTTTGCTCGGGCATACGAACTTGCCAAAGCAGATCACGATACCATCAGCAGTAACAACGTTTCGATTGCCCAGAACCATGTGCTTGATTCGCTCAGCAAGGAGCTTCTTGCCATGCTTGCATCTTTGCCTATTGAAAAGAAGAGTAAGGACGATGCCATCAAGAAGCTTGATGCTATTGTGGCAAAATATCGTGGCGAGAAATCTGACCGCGAACCACAGATGATTCTCAGCGATGATGACTTTGCAGAAATTGAAGCCGTCTATAACAGCATAACAACGACTTACCGAATAGAGTTTGAAACGCTGGCAGAGAATTACCGCAAGAACAAGGTAATGTTGGAGCGCAATTCTCGCCGCCTCTCAAACATCCACAGCAAGGAAAGTGACGAGGTCATCAAGCAACTGCGCTCGAAGAAGAACGATACGGAAAAAGCAATTCAGGAAACTGATGATGCCATCCGTAAACTGCATGAAAAGACTGGCAAATCAAATCTGAAACTCGTCACACTTGAAAAGCAGATAAAGGATTTGAGCAAGCGTGTTAGTGTGGACGATGCAGACGAAAAGAAGGACGTTCTCGCTAGCCAGCTTATAGGTGAACTTGACACTTTTCTTTCGTCTTTGAAGCAAAACAAAAAGTCATCTTTGGAACGCAGAATCAAGACAGCCCTCAATTCGCTCATGCACAAGGAAGATTTCATCGGGCGAGTCGAGGTTACAATTGATGCTGATGCTATGGACATTCTGCTATTTACTCCCGAAGGCGATGAAATAGACAAGGACAAGCTCTCAAAGGGTGAGAAACAGCTTTATGCCACCTCTCTGCTAAAATCCCTTGTAGATGAAAGTAGCATCAAGTTCCCTGTATTCATCGACTCACCTTTGCAGAAATTCGACAAGAGCCACAGTTCTAAGATTATTACGGAGTTCTACCCGTCAATATCGGAGCAGGTTGTCCTCTTTCCGCTTCTGCATAAGGAGTTGACAAAGTCAGAAATGGACATGATGCTTCCATTTGTGGGTAGTACCACACTCATTACGAATGACACAACACGCTCTGAATTCAAAGCAGCAAAGGCAGAGCATTTGTTTGACGATTATAACGACTAAACGAGTATGATAGCAATAGCACAGATAAAGACAAGCGCCAAGAACAAGGAACTTGTAACACAACTCACTCGAAAGTTTGCTTTGGGTGCAGAGAATGTGATTGCACGTATTGCCATTGCATACTCGCTGAAAAGTGGTATTAAGTTCCAACCAACCGAGATAAAAGATGCAGGAGGTAAGGAGTACAGCAAGAGCGTGCTCTTCGGTAATCTCTTTCCATTGTACGTTGCCATGGTGTGTGCTCACTACGGCATCAAGGACACGGACAAAGACCTTCCTCGCTATTTCAAGATGCACCTTGATGATGGTTTGGAACGTATAGCCGCAGACGTAAAAGACAATCCCAACCTCGTAGGTTTTGACTACCTGTTTGACCACATACACGAAGGACTAGAAGAACTATAACTATGATAGACCTCACCCTCAGAATGGATTACGCTGACGTATTTGACTTTGACAAGTTTCACGAAGTGTTTAGGCAGATGTTAGCATCCGCCAAGGGCGACGAGTGTATAAAACTGGAGAGTTGGATTGAATCACGTCCTGACCTTTGGAAGGATTATGACCTCACTTTGAGTTCAAAGATTGCAAGTGTACTTGAAGTGGAGGTCTATGACCAGTACGAATTATGTTCTGATCCTGACGATAACATCTTCATTCCGAAAGCCAAGAAAGAGGAACCACATAAGCAACCAGTACAAACTATTCGTGGATTGGTGAAGGATTTCCTCGAAGCCCATCCTGAAGAGCCGCAGAAACTGCTAGACATCCTTGCTTATGTGAATTTGCACAACAAGAAACCGACAACGAGAAGAAATCTTCAATCTTCATTATGCCAGGACAAAGAAGTTTTCATCCACTTTGATAATGAGACATGGGGGTTATGCAGTATACCGTACGATGGTGACATGAAGCGTATAAAAGGTCGATATCTTAAAGGACGCAAAAAGGGTGAAGACGGATACTTCTACGAACCGAATACCCATAAGGTGTGTGAGGACATCTCTATTGTTTACGGTGCTGTGCAGACTGAACTTCGCACTCAGAATTTCGAATTGCGTTATTCTACCAAACGAGAACACAAACCTACAGAGTTCTTCACCAATGCGCTGTCCAACAGTTCAACCCTTGACCTTGGCTTAGGATATTTCAGTAGTGCTTGTTTTAATGTGCTTGCATGTGGTTTTGCCCACTTTGTAAAAAATGGCGGCAGAATGCGTATGTACATCAATCCGAATATCACGGAAGAAGATTACAATCTTCTGAAAGATGGAGATTATGTAGGTTTTGAAGACTACATGCTTAATTCATACGATAAGCTTTTGCAGATTTTCTCGCATCGTGATAAGCTCTTTTTTCAATGTCTCTCTTATCTTATTGCTAATAATCGCATAGAGATAAAGATAGTGTTACTTAAGGAAAGTGGTATTGCTCATGAAAAGTTTGGCATCTTTACCGACTCCTACGATAACAAGGTAGCTTATAATGGTTCAATGAACCTTACAGCAGCAGGTCTCACTCGGAACATAGAAGCAATTGACTGCGTCTGTTCTTGGCATAATGAAGAAGCAATAAAACGTATAAAGTGTTACCAAGATGATTTCGATAGCATTTGGAATGGGCAGAACCGAGATGTATTGGTTTACTCTGCTAATGAGTTTTGTCGAAAAATTGTCGAAAAATATCCGACTGAGAATGTTGATGAGTTGATTCGCTTGGAGAATGAAGTGATGGAAGAAATTGCAAAAGAGGAAGCAGAATCAGCTTTTGATGAGCCATATTTTCCAAAGAAGTTCAAGGATGGTCCACGTCAATATCAGATTGATGCTTATGAGGCATGGGTAAAACGTGGCAAACAAGGAGTATTCGCCATGGCAACAGGTACAGGTAAAACTATCACATCACTTAATTGCGCTCTTGAAGAGTATAAGGATGATGGCTTCTACCATTTGTTGATACTTGTACCTTCACTTGCTCTTGTTGAGCAATGGGGCAACGAGGTTGCCAACTTCAACTATCGTAATGTCATCAAGGTATCCTCAGAAAACCATCGTTGGAAGCAGGATGTAATGCAGGTGGTCACAAAGATGAGGTATGGACGTAATGTGAATTATGTAATCATCTCCACCTACCAATCTTTTGTGATGCAAGACTTTCAGGTACTTTTGTCAAAACTCTCAGAAGGAGCTTTACTTATAGCCGATGAGGCGCACAACATTGGTTCTGCATCCGTAAGACAGGCGTTTCATCGTCTCACAATAAAAAGACGAATTGCACTGTCTGCCACACCTAATCGAATCTACGATGAGGAAGGCACACGCGAAATAGAAAGTTTCTTCAACGATACACATCCATACACGTACAGCTTTTCTATGCGCAGGGCCATTCGTGAAGAACGACTGATGCCTTATCATTATTTCCCATATCTGGCAAAGCTAGAGGAATCGGAAATGGAAGAGTATGCAAGAATCACAAGACAGATTGTCCAACTTTACAATGGTTCAAAGGGAGGATTCTCTGACCCAGAACGCGCAAGGAAACTTCTACTCGTAAGAAAGAACATCCTACATAAAGCACGCAACAAGATGGATGTCTTCCGTCAAATCATACAGGAGATTGGCGAAGACAGACTGAAATATTGCTTTGTTTATTCGGCAGCAGGCAAACGCACACGTCCTGACGAAGCCGATGACGAAGCGATTGACGAATACATTCTAAAACAGATGCAGGGTGTTCTGAAGTATACATTTCCGAATACCACATGCAATTCTTACACAGGTGTTGACTCAAAGGCAATGCGTAAACATAAACTTGAAGCCTTTGCAAATGGACAACTTGACGTGCTCTTTGCTAAGAACTGTTTGGACGAGGGCGTTGATGTGCCACGTGCAGAGTTTGGCATATTCACATCAAGCACCGGCAATCCTCGACAGTTTATCCAACGAAGAGGTCGATTGTTGCGCAAGCATGACGACAAGCGATTTGCCTGGATCTACGATATTATCGTTGTGCCAGATTTTTCTTCTCCTTATTATGAGCGACGTTTCTGGACAATGGAAAAACATTTGGTCGAGAATGAAATGAGAAGAGTTGCTAATTTTGGCTCTCTTGCAAGTAATTACTATACTGGTGCTCTTGACATGCTCGACGAAGTAATCAGTTTCTACAATATAGACCTCAATGGCATGGTATTAAACGAAGATGAATAATAAAACAACAAGATATGGAACCACAAGAAATCTTCAAAGAAGTAATGAAGTCCGAAGAACTTCAGACACATTTCGGCATAACTAAGGAGGAGGCATCGTCTGCTTCTTATACTGGCGTTTCTAACCATACTCCTATTGAAATCATCAAGGATGTAATTAACTGTGTGGCTAATCGTCGCACCATTCCTGCTACATTCCAGGGCATAATGAAAAAAGTATCAGACTAAACTCTTGGCATACTATGGGTACAATAATTAGATCAATTTGTTTCTGCAACTTCTATAATTATTATGGAAGTTACGAAGATAACACTTATACCTTCACCGAGGGTATAAACATCATTAATGCCGACAACAATATGGGTAAGTCAAAGTTTTACAATGGCTTCCTGTGGATATTGCGTGATGAGGTGTATGATTCTGATGACAAGAAAATTTATCCCGTCAACGAGTCGTATTTCAAAATGATGTCGGGTAAGGCTCGTCGAGAAAGTGATGATTTCACAATGGGTGTACGAATCGTTTATGAGAACAATGGAGAACGCTACATTGTGACAAAATCTGTTCATTGTACAAAAGAGAATGACTGGTTGTACAATGCCAATACTGAAGTGCAGCACACCATTAACAATGAGGATAACTTCATAATGGATAAGGATGAGAAAGCAGAGATTATTCGAAAGCTAATTCCTTATGATATGGAAAAATACTCTTTACTTCAAGGCGAGTCGATGGAGCGCCTTGTTGATCTTTCAACCCTCACAGGTTTGGAGAACACGATTAATGCACTTGCTGACATGAACAACCTTATTCAGATGTGTGATAAGGCAAATGATCTAGTTGGTGAAGCAAAGAAAGAATACAGAGCAGAGGAGAAGAGAAACAACTCTGCTGATGAAGCCATTACATCACTCCAGCAAGATCGTGACAATTACGAAAAGTGGATTGAGGACGCGAAAGCAAAGATTGCCCTAGCACGTCAGGAACTTGTTCGCGCCAAGGAAGAAGAGCAGCGGTTTGAAGCAGAGTTCTATTCAAGCAAAAAGCGTGAACAGCTTCGTTATGAGTATGAATCAGAGCAAAAGAAATTACAGAATCTTCAGAAGAAAAAGGAGGATCTGGAAAAATCAATAACAAGCCGTTTATTTGATGAGAATTGTCCTTGGCTACTTATGGGATTAGAGGGCGAAACAAGTAATTTTGATGACTTCCGTATTGCGTTGAGTCAAGCACTTGCTCAAAAGAAAATCATGGAGAATCCTGACATACTATTGCCTGAGGGTTCTCCTGATACGCCATCGCTCAAAAGAATGCTCGAACGCTGTCATTGCGAAGTTTGTGACCGCGAGGCGCCAAGAGATTCTGAGCCTTGGCTTCACATAAAAAAGATTATGGAGCGTCCACGTAAGGCTATGCTCGCCTCTGATTCGTTCATGCAATACTATGGTAAGATACAGAAAACAACAGGACTTTATGAAACTACCATTCCTAAAATTGCAGAAGATTATCAGGCTTACATGAATAGCATCTTCGACCTAGATGATCAAATTGCTGCACAGGAGAATGTCGTTGAACAGAAAGAAAGTGAGATGACATTGGTCGGAGCTGGAAATACGACTCCTGAAGAAGACCGTAAGACACTTTCTGGATATAACCAAGCAAAGAAGACGATTTCTGAAAAGAACGAGGAGATTCAGAAATATATTGGAAAAATAAATCTTTGGTCTGACAAATTAGAAAAGGTTCGGAAGGAACTATATAAAAGGCAGAATAGTTCACCTGTCAGGAAAGCAGAAAAGCTGTATAACGACATGCAATGCATCGCCCAAATGTTTGCCGATACCAAGGAACGCATCTTTACCAACATTGTCAACAACCTTCAGACGGTTGCGAACAAAATGTATCGTGATTTGACGGCAGGAAATCAGACACTTGGCGGCAATTTGCATTTCGAACGTGAAGATGGTGGTACTGTTCGCGTTAAGGTTGTAGATGACAAAGGCGAAGAACTCTTTGGTAATGGTACTGGTTTCCAACGCATGAAACAATTGGCTATTGTAATGTCAATTATTTCCTCAAAGGAAAATAATCAGAGTTTTGACTATCCATTTATTTCAGATGCGCCATTCTCGGAGTTCGGCATCAAGTTCATCAACAACTTCCTTGACATCGCTCCAAAGGTATTCCGCCAAAGCATTATTATGATTAAGGATTTGTATAATCCTGATTCTGAACAGCTCATCCTTCCGGGAGGCCTTGAGATTGCGAAACGCATGCAACGTAATGAACTTGATGGTACATTCTACGTGAATTATATTGAAGAGAAAGCTGATTCTTCAAACCTCGTTACAAAGAAAAAATGTTATTCTGAATAAGACAAACGATTATGAATAGCTCAAAATTAAAAGAAAAGATACTTGATCTACGTCCTCACTACAGCGACAAGTATCGTGCAATGATAGAAGCCATTTCAAATAAAGGAGAGAAAACTGGTACAGGTAATATTGCACAGTTCGGTGCTTTCTACCAAACATTTATGTATGCCTGTATCATAGGCGTTCGCCTTGGCAAACCAAAGTATTTTGAAGTGCAGGAGGCAACAACCGAGTTTGCCGTAATGTACAAGTGGAAGCCAACTCAGATTCGTGACTACATCATTATGATGATGCTCAATCGTTCTGGCAGCTTCGGCTATGAGTGGATTGATCTGGAAAATGCAGACGACGAAACCATAGGAGGATTCCTACGTGCACTTGAAAACGAAATTGAGGGCTATGCAAATGCTGGCTTCGAGTATCTTTACAAGAAATGGCAAGAGGAGCGTATTTCATTTTCTTCTCCAACTGTATTTGTAGACGTTTTAAAAGATCTTTAAAAAGAATTATGAACAATAATATAATAGAAGGCCATCCAACAAAAAGTTTTTTTATAGAGATGATTACACGAGACATTTCTATAGAGGATGCCATAATGGATCTTATTGACAACTCAATAGACGGAGCCATTCGCATCAACAAAGATAATTATGATGGATTTAAGATAGACATTTCTATTAGTGGAAATGAGTTTTCTATAACAGATAATTGTGGCGGCTTTCCCTTAGATTCGGCAAAGAATTATGCATTTCGTTTCGGGCGTCCTGATAACGCTCCACTTATTCATAATTCTGTCGGACGATTTGGGATAGGCATGAAAAGAGCTCTATTCAAAATCGGAAAAGAATTTTACGTCGAGTCTCAAACTAAAGAAAACCATTTCTGTGTAAATGTTAATGTTAATGAATGGAGTAAAAAAAGTAAAAGGATACTAACAGAGGATGATACACTTATTGATATTGACGACTGGTATTTTAATTATGAATTATTACAGACGTCCCTAAACTTCAATGGGACAATAATTCGTGTACCTGTTCTTAACGAGGATGTTAAGATTTTGTTTGACGACTCTAGTTTTGTTAGTAATTTATACCATAATATACAACAGAATCTTAATTTTAGTTTATCAAAAGGACTGGTTATCACTATTAATAATAAGACATTAGAAGGTTGTCCCATCGAAATGTTGAAATCTGATACATATAGGCCATATATTAGAAGTGGCTCAATAGGCAGCGTGAATTATAAGATAATAGCTGGATTAGGTGAAATTGGAATCCCGACTCAGTCTGGTTGGTACATCTTTTGCAATGACAGATTAGTCGTTGCTGCAGACCATTCTCATTTGACTGGTTGGGGAGTTAATGGAATAAAAAATGGCATATTTCAAATGTTATGTTCAGAGGTATCGTCTATTTAGATAGTGTAGAGCCCAAGGATTTACCTCTTACAACAACAAAGAAGGGTATAGATGCCACATCACATGTTTATCAAGCAATTCTTCCATTAATGAGAACCGCCATGATTCCAATCTTACGATATTTGAATGATGTTTCTAAAATGGGAAATGAAGCTAATGCTTATAGAGAAATGTTATGTGAAACATCCGAAAGAATTAATGCCGTCATGTTGAAAGAATCAGGCATATCGGAAAAAGGAGATTCAATCTTTGTCGCTCCTACATTGGATTTAGAATCAATTTCTAGAAAAAAAGAGACTGTTCGTATTGCCTATGATGTTAATAAAAAATTGGCAGACAGCATTATGGAAAAAACTCAAGCAAGTAGTTATAAAGAAATTGGCTTAACTTCATTTGAGTATTATGTAAAAATGGAGAACTTTCAAAATGAATAGTGCGAATAAAATTGACTACGAAACAAGACCTTGCAAATATGCAGAACGACGTATGCTGATTGCATCCTTATCAAGAATTATTGGCGCAGAGAACAAAACCTATCAATATATTGGTTTTGGAGGATTGTCTTTTGTTGATTTTAAACTCTTCCATAGAGAACTTCAAGTAAAAAAAATGACAAGTATCGAAGGAGGAGATTACTCCTTTTCGAAGCTTAAATTTAATAAACCATTTTCGTGCATTGAAATACTTCAAGGCAGGTCATGTGATGTATTGAATGATATTAATTATACTATTCCGTGTATAATTTGGTTGGATTACGACGACACATTGTCTCTAGAAATGTTTCAAGACATCGAAATACTTTTAATGAATATACCTTTAGGGAGCGTTTACATTATGTCTTGTAATCGTCAGTTACAAGTGTCAAAAGGTGTTCCTTATAGCTTTAAGCAATTAGAAGATTGTTTTCCAGGATTAGTTCCGGAAAATTTGCCAGCTAATTGCTGCACAGATGCCAAAGCATCAGAAACAATTTGCACAATGTTAAAGAATCATTGTGATAGAATTGTCAATAACAGGAATCGATCTAGCCAAGCAAAGGCTTCATTTCAACAGCTATTTAATATTCAATATGATGAAATTCGCGGAGCAAGAATGTACACTTTTGGAGGCATTATAGAAGAGTCTAATTTCAATATAAAGAAACTGAATATTCAAGACTTTGATTTTATTGCAACCTCCTTTCCTTACAATATTGATGTGCCAATACTAACAGATAGGGAAGTGTCTCATTTGAATCACATTTTAAACAATGAAAGTGCGGAAAAGGAACTGGTATCTTCAGGGATATTGGAACAAAGAGTGATCAATCTATATAAAAGATATTACAAATTCCTTCCATCTTTCCATGATGTTCGGGTATAGATACATCTTTCTATTGGCTGGTAATTAATTCTGAGATAATAGAAACAATTGTTTTCAATCAATGAAATAAAGTATGAGTAAAAGAATGTTAATATTAAAAGCATGTGGAAGTTCTGATGAACCCCATGAGTGCAATGGTATATGCGAACATGCTCAATTATATGATATAGAGCCTATATGTAAATGCGTTCAAAATAACGAGGAGTTGGAAAATATTCTATCCTCAAACGGGCAATTTGATTACATATACTTGAGTGCTCACGGAAACTCTGACGGATTCGCTAGTGAAAATAGAAAGATTGAAATGAGCTGGCAAGAATTAGCAATGTTGCTATGCAATAGTGCATGCATGAATGAAGATAGCATTCTGATGCTATCTTGTTGTAGAGGCGGCCTTATGGAGATTGCATATACAATGTTCTTAACATGCTTAAAAATATGCTATGTGCTTGGACCTAGACAAAGTTTAACATCCGCAGATATGTACATCTGCTTTGGAATATTCTTATATAACATCGAGAAAAGAGGAGTTGATCCTGTCGTGGCTTGCGAGAAAATAAAATCGGCAACAGACCAACGCTTCTCATGTTATGATAGAGAAGAAGAGAGTATTAATCTTGATTATTTCTATCAGATGCATATGACAGAATCATAAATTCATAATAATATTATAAATGTATTATTAAGTAAATGATCTAAATTATTTATATATATCAGTACTA
>ULYL01006383.1_pt1 | contig 11028 bp, 10 predicted proteins | sample 1962211 | NCBI WGS metagenome assembly ULYL01 (sample SAMEA4835864, study PRJEB28245) | human gut metagenome | biome: gut microbiome; material: fecal sample | place: Denmark | collected 2008
ATAGGGGTTATAGTCGTACAACTATAGATTTTCCTCAACGGTATCATCTTGTCAAGAAATCACAAACACCTGATTATCAGTAAGTTCTTATTTCTCTTCATATTTGCGATATTCTCAAAGAAATGATAAGCGTCTGAAAATACGAGAATCTCAGGCAAGCTAATGTAAAGAAAACTTATTCTTTATAACGCCTCAGCTCATTCTTTCCCAATCTACACCTCTTCTATTCTATGCAACTTCCAACCATCAAACTGCATAATGATTCTATGCAACTGGGTTTCCTGTCGCAAAGCCTCAACTCTCGGGGCTTCAGCATATTTCTTGATCTGAAGTTCTGCTTCCTGCCATTGCTTGGCTATTAACTCCTCATGCACCTTTCCTGACATTCCCTTTTCTTTCTTTGGAATTAATTTCAATTCCAAAATATAACTATGCTTCGTTGGATAATGCGTCAAATCCGGCAAGAGGAAGAAATCACAATAACCATGATTCAATTCCAACTCGGGAGCCGTATAATAATAGCTATTAAGGCTCAGATACGCCATGAAGAAGCCCTGCAGATTACGCTCGCCCTCTATGGAATCCCGAACGGATGAAACGGCTGCGTATGCCGAAGCCATATATTCCAAAGTATCCTTCCACTTTCCTTCGAAAGCCATCAACGTAAACTTATATTCCAAGTCAGACAGATTAACATACCTATCATCCTGATACTCTTCCAGCAAATAGCCATAATATTGCTTGCGAACATTATTATTAGGAATCCCCAAAACCAGCTGGCTGCCAAAGGTGCCCTTGATGGTAAGCATGCCATAATAGAATAGCAAACTCGGGAATATCTGAGGATTGGTTATCATTCTGGCAGGAAATGTCTCTTCCAATCGAGTGATAATCTGTCCTGTCTCTGCTATCTTCCGAATAATACCCTTGCGGTCACCATCCAGTCTGTCAAGCTGAATCAACTTGCGCATCTTGTTGTAATCCGTCTTAGTATTCGGATCTATCATTTCCTTGGGACCTTCTCCCCGATTCATGAAATTGCGAAGGAAATAGAGCACCATATCGCAGTTGAACATCCTACTCTGAGTTTCCAAGGCTCCCCTGGAAAAACAATAGTTATCATACCAAGGCTTCATTTCTTCAATAATTTCCTCGATGTTGCTATCAGGACGCATCATCCCTTTTTCCTTATAATAGGTGAACATCTCTCGCACATCCTCCGTAGAGAAACCCAACATCTGATTGAATTCCTCATTGGTAGAAATATGCCAGCCGATATTGAAGCCACTGGTTACATCATCCAATGTAACAGGACTGACACCCGTAATGAATATACGATCAAAAGAACCTTTAAACTTCTTAAAGATGTCTCGATAGAATCCTGCAGCGTGCGTGATAGCCCTATATACATCCTCTCCATGCTCGTTAAGCACGGTATTCGTAAAGTTATCATACTCATCTATAATAAGATAGAGAGGATATGACTTTGACTTAGCTTCATTGATGATAATGGAAAACTTTCCTGCTGCATCTTCAGTTTCCCGAACCTTCCTGATGGTTTCCTCCTGATAGTATTCATGATAATCACGCACAAAACCATCCATTTCAACTCCCAGATAGAAATTGAATCGCTCTTCCAGTTTTTCAATGTTTCCTCCTACCTGCGAGAAATCAAGATACATCACCTGAAACTTTCCCTGTAAGGAAGTAGGATGCTGACTTATCCATAAGCCACCAAACTTTTCCTGGAATTCATCCTTGTGTCTCACATCATAGTAAGCACGAAGCATACTGATGAACAAGCTCTTACCAAAACGGCGAGGGCGAATGAAAAAGAGGTTGCGAGCCTGACTTTCCAATTTTGGCAAATACATGGTCTTATCGACATAGTATAGATTGTCTCTTCTTACTACATCGAAATCCGATACGCCATATGGTACTTCTTTTAACTGATTCTGCTCCATGACACTATTGTTTAAAAACACCTTTTTTGGGGGCAAAGATACAAAAAATAATGATACAAGCAAAGGAATATCCCGAAAAAATAACGAGATGCAAATTCCGACATAATTTTTATAAGGGAGCTTATTTTTGAAAGACAAAACGTCTTTTCCCCTTCACCCTTCACCAAAACGCCGTATACTTCTGTATAATAGCCATTTACACGGGTTAATGGTACGTTCCACCCTTCACCCCTCGAAACCCTAGTGTTTATCGGCATACCACATCAGACGGACAAGACTGACATATTTGGCATGACAAGCCAAATCCCCTTGACGTACATCAAGGCATCAGACCATGCTGCTTGATATGCGTCAAAAAATACCCTTCTTTCATCATTTTGTCACGACTTTGTGGCAGAAATTCAAAAAAAAGGCACTACCTTTGCACCAGCAAAAGAGAGATTGTAATAAGGATAATGTAAAAAAGGAGACCCGGAAACGAGGCTCCATTAAAGAACGAAAGGAAACAAATTATGATGACAACAGTAATGATTCTCGCAGTAGTAGCAATCATGATTGCTCAGGCTGTACATGTTAACAACAAGATTGAGAAGGGTCTTAGATAAGGCCACTTCAGGTAAAAAGAAAGATTGGCAGCAATGCCACAGTATTAATAAAAAAAGAAAGGATAACGATTATGAAAACAATGTTTAAGAACATCAAGAAGGCCTTGAAGGCTATTCTTGCAGAATACATGACCGCTATGGAAATGTATGGCGAGGCTTTGAACAGAAGCCGTGGTTGTGCTTGCGCATAAGGGATTCAATCCCGAATGCAATAGCATTCTTAAGAGAAAGCAAACGAAGTAATTACGTTTATAATAATAATAAAAAAAGCGTGTGAGTAGCAATACTTACACGCTTTTTCTTTTATTATATGGTATCAATCTCATAATCAACTGATTCTTTCCTAGATGTTTACCATTCCATAGAGAAGGTGATGCCTCTTCGCATCATATCCTTTGCCGTAGGCTTCAATCGGGTGAGGAATCCTTCCCAGGAACGATTCTTCTGAAGACTCCATCCGGCTTCTGCCAAAGCCAATGCACGTGGATAAGCCTGATAATAGATGCGCTCAGGAGAATTGATACACTCACTCCACAAGGTTCCGGCTACACCAAAGAGGTTGTTCTTTTCAAACTCCTCTCCCATTCCCCATGCAGGATCAAGATCGTAGGCTGCCTTCAAGGAAGTAACCGGCATTCCCCAGTTTACCTCAGGCATGTCGCCCTTGGCCATCGGATAGTCGAAATAGCAATGTTCACCTGGGCAAAGCAAGATGCGGGCATTGTTCTCCACCGCTGCCACCAATGCTTCCTTAGTGAGACCAGCACGCCACGCAAAGGTAACGCAACCTGGCTGAATCTTCTTGAAATCGGTCTCATACCAGAACATCGGAGTCTTATGATATTGGGTACGAAGAAGATCTATCACACGGTCGAAGAGATAGCCCTGCAGCTTCCAGTTCTCAGAACGGTCGGTAGTAGTAATACCGAGTTTCTTCTTCAATGCCTGACACTTAGGACAGTTGGTCCAGCAATCGAGGGCAGGATTACCAGCCTCGTCACCTCCCAGATGAATGTATTCAGAAGGGAAGACATCGGCAAGCTCCTTGAATACATTTCCCAGGAACTCGTAAGTGAATTCATTACCGGCACAGAGCAATTCGTCTGATACACCACAAGTAGTACGGATAGGCTTTCTCACTCCCTGGCAGGTCAATTCCGGATATACGCTGATGGCAGCCACCTCATGACCCGGCATCTCAATCTCAGGTACCACCTGGATATGATACTTGGCACAATATGCTACAAAGTCACGCATCTGCTCCTGTGTATAATATCCCTTGATAGGCATCAGCATATCGTCCATACCCCAGCGGCTGCTAGCCTCAGCGGTGAGACGAGGATATTTCTTGATTTCGATAGTCCAAGCCTGATCATCCACCAAGTGAAGATGAAGCATATTGAGCTTATAGCGAGCCATCTCAGGAACGAAAGCCTTCAACTCTTCGTATGGGATAAAGATACGGCAAGGATCCACCATCAACTCTCTTACATGAGTGCGGGGCTGGTCTTTCAAAGCCAGCTGTGGGATGGCATCGCAACCCACCTTAGATGCATTGCCACGAAGCAACTGGTCGAAAGTCATCAATCCGTAGAAGACACCTGCTGCAGTCTTTCCCTTGATGACCACACCTTTCTGCTGTACTTCTAGGGTATAAGCCTCAGCATCGGTAAGAGTAGGATCAATGGCTAGGGTCATCGTCAGCTGTGCTCCCTTCTGCTGAGCATTTCTCTCCTTGAGGATTCTGTCAGCATGTTCACGCTCATTAGCCAGACCTTCATCTGCCACAATCTTCCAGTTTCCCGCCACCTGCAACGGTGCAGCCTTTGCCTTCACCTTCAGATCCATCGGTACAGGAATCAGGCAAGCTTCAGGATTGCATACTTCCCTAGCCTGTTTCACTTCTCCGAAGAAAGCCTTCCAGCCTTGTGCCTTGCGGTAAGCCTTCTCGCTGCCTCTTGGCATGACCAGTTTCACGCCTCGCATGTTCACGCCCGAAAAAGCAGTAGCAGCAGCCTTTGGAGGGATATTGGAATTAACCCTGATGACCTGTACCCCTTCAAGATTGGCAAAAGCAAACTCTCCTATCTCGGGTGCACCTTCGATAGTTATGGTTTTCAGAGACTTGCAACCGGAAAAGGCTGCAGCGCCCACCTTCGTTACAGACTTAGGTATCACCACTTCCTGCAGGTTATCGCAGGCAAAGAAAGCCTGAGTACCTATCTCCTGCAACTGATTTGGCAAGATGATATGCTGCAGATGATGACGGGAATGGAATGCATTCTTAGGAAGAACAGGACAGGTTGCCTCGCTCAGGTCCAGGTTTCTCAACTGCCAGCAGAGATCACGAAGCTGGCGGAAATCTGAATTTTTCGTAGTTGTCAAGGTTCCTGTCAACTTTAGATTAATAGCAGCAGATTTCTTCTCGGCATTCAGGTCTTTCATGTTGGCAATGGTTTGTGCCGACATGGAAGAAGCCAAGAGAGCAACAACTGCCAATGAAATAAATTTTCTCATACTCTAATGGTTTTAAAGGTTTATAATAATTTGAATATTTTTCTAGATGAAAGCTATTTTCTTGCCATTCTCCACGAAGTCAAGATTAACGATTTCGATATTCTTCCACAATATCAAATCGCTTTCCAGCTCTGCCAGTCCGGCAATATCTTCGCCATAGTTGAAGAGTCGCTCTATCATTGTTCCGTATGTTAGATGATCTATCTTCTCTATCGGATGCAGGATGACCGATTCTTCGAAACAGCCTTTCTTCTCACTCCGAATCTCTACCAGCAACTTCGCCTGCAAGAGTTCTCTTACAGCCTGATTGACTATCTGCTGCGGAATCTCCGTCAAGTCATGAATCTCCTTAGGCGTATAAGCCTGTTCACCCTCATTGAAGCGCTTGCATACCAAATGCATCACCATGCCACAAACCCGGATGCGCTGTGACAATTTCAGATGATCGTAACTGAGATCGCCATCGTAATAATGGATGTTCTGATTGGTATGACAGAGCAAAGCGCCAAAGACCACGATAGCCCAGGATATCTGAAGCCATAACAGAAAAAGCGGAATGGCTGCCAGCGAACCGTAGATGACATTATAGCTGGACAGAAATACCTGCAGATAGATGTAGCCATACTGCAAGGCTGTCATGCAGATACCCGCCAGGAATGAAGGCACCAGAGTACTGCGGACCCGGATATAAGTATTCGGAATGACATAATAGCAGAACACAAAGAACAGGAACATCGGAACAAATGCCGCCAAATGAAGGATAAACGAAGGAATCGTATCCCCGATATCGGCTATCTTGTCGACATTATCCACCATATTCACTATCCATACGTTGATGCTCGAAGCAAAGAGAATCATCAGTCCCAGTCCGAACAGAATAGTAGGATATTCTGTAACAATCTGCTTCCACGAACGCTCGCCCGTATGCCAGATATCATCAAAGGTAAGCTCTATCTTCTGCATCAGGGAAACGATGGTATAGAGAAACATCACGATACCCGTACCGATGATATAGTTGCTCTGTGTGTTCTCGATATAATTATGTACGAAGTCAACGATAGTCTTGGCGACAACAGGTTGTGCCTCGAAAGTGGTAGACAGCCATGACTCCAGCAATGACGCATAGCCGAAGCCTCGGGCAATAACAAACATCATCGCCATAAAAGGTATCAAAGCCATGAAGGAGGCGAAAGTCAATGCTGCTACATCCCTTGCCCACATATCCTTTACATAGAAGATGCGACCGGCAAGCATACCCATCTTGATCCAAGACTTCATTCTGCCCCGGAAATCCTTGATATTAGAAGAATTAAACTCTCTAATATCTTCGTAGAATCCTAGTATTCTGTCTATTACCCCCATATTCTGAAGTTTTACTCCGTTATCAAGCAACAAATCCCTCCACAACATCATCTCATGATGCCGTGAAGGGATTTGTCTTAGTATAATTGCTTAAGCTCTATGATTAATAGAACTTGAAGTAGTTGCGAGCGTTGTTGTAAGAGATGTCCTCTACCATGCGAGAGAGGCTCTCCATGTCGTTAGGAAGCAAGCCCTTCTCTACATCATTGCCGAGGAGGTTGCAGAGCAAACGACGGAAGTACTCGTGACGTGGGTAGCTGAGGAATGAACGAGAGTCGGTCAACATACCTACGAAACGGCTCAAGAGACCCAATACTGAGAGAGCGTTCATCTGACGGGTCATACCATCGAGCTGATCGTTGAACCACCAGCCAGAACCGAACTGAATCTTGCCAGGGCAAGAACCATCCTGGAAGTTACCGAGCATAGTAGCGATAACCTCGTTGGCGCATGGGTTCAAAGTATAGAGGATAGTACGTGTCAACTTGCCTTCCATGTTCAATTCATTGAGGAAGCTGCTCATAGCCTTAGCTGTAGTGAACTCACCGATAGAGTCGAAACCTGTATCAGCACCGAGCTTATTGTACATCAATGTATTGTTGTCGCGGATAGCACCATAGTGGTACTGCTGAGTCCAGTCGGCAGCGTGATCCATCTCAGCGCAAACCTTGAGGAATGCATGCTTGTACTGACGGATTTCGAGTGCTGAAAGCTGCTGGCCACGCATAGCCTTAGCAAAGATAGTCTCAATCTGAGAATCTGTGTATGGCTCATCGTAGAACTCCTCAATACCGTGGTCGCTCAACTTACAGCCGTTCTCTGTGAAGAAGTCGTGACGCTTCTGCAAAGCATCAACCATATCCTTGAATGTAGTGAGGGTAACACCAGCTACCTCACCGAGTTTGTTCATATAGTCAGCGAAATCTGGCTTTTCGATGTTCATAGCCTTGTCAGGACGCCAAGCAGGAATCATCTTGATTTCGAAACCGCTCTCACGTGTCTGCTTGTGATAACGGAGATCATCGATTGGGTCGTCTGTAGTACAAACGCACTCTACGTTATAGTGACGCATCAAGCCGCGAGCGCTGAACTCTGGCAGCTGCAACTTCTCGTTACACTCGTCATAGATTTCACGGGCAGTCTTAGGACTCAACTGCTTGTCGATACCGAAAGCTGTCTTCAGCTCCAAGTGGGTCCAGTGATACAGAGGGTTACGGAATGTATATGGTACAGTCTCAGCCCATTTCTCGAACTTCTCCCAGTCGCTGGTATCAGTACCTGTGCAGAAACGCTCGTCTACACCATTGGTACGCATAGCACGCCACTTATAGTGGTCACCACCGAGCCAAAGCTCTGTAATGCTCTTGAACTTGTGATCATTAGCAACCATCTCAGGGATGAGGTGGCAGTGATAATCGATGATTGGCATCTTAGCCGCATGATTGTGGAAAAGGTCCTGCGCAGTCTTTGTGTCAAGCAGGAAGTTTTCATCCATAAATTGCTTCATAACTGTATAGTAGTTTTTAAATGTTTATTTATTACTATTAATTATGACGCAAAGATACAATAAATATTGGAATAACAAATCGTTTAAGCGAAATATTTTTGATTATTTCACTTAAACGATTACGTTATCTTATGAATTTGAGGTTTTGAATATTGAAAAATGAAATTTCAATGTTCAATGTTATACGATGATTCTCGTCTTATGATAGTTCTCACGGAACTCACTTGGCGAGCATCCCTTCTTTTTCTTGAATATTCGGTTGAAATTGCTGAGGTTATTAAAGCCACAGTCAAACCCGATTTCACTGATGCTTTTGGCTGTATCTACCAGCATGCGTGCCGCATAGCCGAGACGAAGGTCGATGATATACTCAGAAATGTTCCTGCCCGTATGAAGTTTGAAGAAACGGCTGAATGCACTCGAACTCATGCCCGCCAGAGAAGCAAGCTGAGGCAGGCGGAGATCATCCATATAATTCTTCGAGATATAATTCTTCACCTTTAATATACGGCGACTGTCGTCCTCAACGGCAACCTTAGCATAGCTGGAAGAAGCCAAAGTACGCGCATTCTCGCACTTAGACAATTCATAGAGGATGGTCAGGAATTGCTGAACGGCATAAAAGCCATCCTTGATGCTACTCAATGTATCTAACAGACCATACACTTTCATGATTGCCTTCATCGGAAAACAAAGTCCTTTCTTTGCCTCCTGCATCATACGGGTAATGCTGGCGTATGGATTTCTGCCGAAAAGGGTTTCATCGGCCATACTGAAGTCAAACTGAATGGTAATCTCACGAATGTCCTCACTTCGGCATTCGTTCTGCTCCCATACATGCTCCAGGTCAGGAGAAGTGATAAGACAGAGATCATAATCGCCTATAACCTCCTGTGAATCGCCCACAATACGTTTCACGCCGGCCGCATTCTCTACAAAATTAAGTTCGAATACCGAATGGTTGTGTATATCGGATAGGTAAACTCTTTCTTGTGACGGTCAGCAATATATAGTACGTCCTTACCCATCAATGGGGTAATTTCATGTATGATTCTTCTGTCTTCTGCCATAATGTTATAGTGATTAATGAGTAGTGAGTAGTGATTGAAGAGTAATGAATAATGATTAGTGATCATCATGCGCATACAATAATCACTAATCAATATTCACTAATCAATATTCACTAATCAATATATTAAATATTAAATATTCAATGTTCTAAGGATTTCGCTCATCTTCTGCTTGGTTGCGATACGTGTAGGTACCAGAGGCAGACGGAGTTCGTTCTCAATGAAGCCCATATCATTCAGCAGAGCCTTAACACCTGCAGGGTTACCATCCACAAAGAGCAGACTGTACAACTCTGTGAAAGAGTGATGAATCTTGCGTGCAGGCTCGTATTCACCGCGGAATTCCAGACGAATCATACGGCTGAATGCCTTTGGCAGTGCATTACCGATTACAGAGATAACACCAGCAGCACCACTTGCTATCATAGAGAAGGTAAGCGCATCATCACCACTGATAACTTCAAAGTTATCCGGCTTGTTCTTGATAATCTCATCTACCTGCTCCAGGCTGCCACTAGCTTCCTTCACTGCTACTACATTAGGGAAATCGCGCGCAATGCGACAAGTGGTCTCAGGCTTCATGTTAATACCTGTACGACCAGGAACATTATAAAGTACGATAGGCAGTGGACTAACCTGAGCAATTGCCTTGAAATGCTGATACAAGCCTTCCTGAGATGGCTTGTTGTAATAAGGACAAATACTGAGGATGCCGTCAATGCCACTCCAGTCTGTGTTCTTGATTTCATCCACGACAGCAGCAGTATTGTTGCCGCCACAATATTTCAAAATCTTGACGCGCCCCTTGTTCACGTCTTTCACCAATTCAGTAATCTTGTCTTTCTCTTCCTGGGTCAGGCATGGAGCCTCACCAGTAGTGGCAAGGATGCAAAGAAAGTCTGCACCATTGTCAATTTGGAACTCTACCAATCTCTTGAGAGACTGATAATCAACCGATCCGTCGGCCTTAAATGGAGTAATGAGGGCAATACCTAAGCCCTTAAAAATATTCTGTGCCATAATCTATTAAACAAAATCGTTGGCAAAAGTACACAATTATTGTCAAAATGCAAAATAAAATCGGAATTTTCTTTCAAGATTGTATCATTTTTGAAAATATTCTGTATTATTATACCATATTTCACGTTTTTTTAGTAACTTTGCACCCGAATTAAGCGAAAAACGAAGGGCAAACCAAGCTCTATGTTCGAAGCTCAAAGTAAAACAGTTCAAAGTTAATAATGAGATATTTTATATTCTTTGGTTACGACGGAACCAACTATCACGGCTGGCAGATTCAGCCTAATGCCAATTCGGTACAGCAGGAGTTGCAGCGTGCACTCTCCATACTTCTGAGAAAAGAGATAGAAGTAGTGGGAGCCGGAAGAACCGACACAGGAGTACATGCCCGCAACATGGCGGCTCACTTCGAAGCTGAGATTACGATGGAACTTGACCAACTGGTATATCGTCTGAACCGAATTCTGCCACGTGACATTGCAGTATACGAAGTACAGGAGGTTAATCCTGAGATGCACGCCCGCTTCTCTGCCACCTCGCGTACCTATCATTATTATATCCACACAAAAAAGGACCCATTCGAGCGTCACTATTCCCTGCAGATGAACTATCCCCTCGACTTCGAAAAGATGAACGAGGCTGCACAGCATTTTCTGCAACACGAAGACTATGCTGCTTTCTGCAAGGCGGGCGGTGACAACAAGACCACCATCTGTCATGTAACGACAGCCCGCTGGGTTCAGACCTCTCCCACTACCTGGTATTTCGAAATCACCGCCAACCGTTTCCTGAGAAACATGGTGAGAGCCGTGGTGGGCACCCTCATCGATGTGGGCAGGGGAAAGATTACGATGGAGCAGTTCCTCGACATCCTGCACAATGGCAGCCGCAGCGATGCGGGCGAAAGCATGCCAGGCAATGCATTGTTCCTGGAAGATGTAGGGTATGATTTCAAAGATTAAATGATTAGAAACACAAGGGCG
>ULYL01016239.1_pt1 | contig 10924 bp, 14 predicted proteins | sample 1962211 | NCBI WGS metagenome assembly ULYL01 (sample SAMEA4835864, study PRJEB28245) | human gut metagenome | biome: gut microbiome; material: fecal sample | place: Denmark | collected 2008
CAAAACCTTTATCCCCAGTTCGATTCTGGGTGTCGCCTCCATTTTTATTTCTTAAAAGGTGTTAATTAGTTATGTCTGCCGCGGTGGCGGAACTGGCAGACGCAAGGGACTTAAAATCCCTCGGGTAGTGATACCCGTACCGGTTCGATTCCGGTCCGCGGCACCAAATAGATAGAAAATATCTGATTGGAATCACAAATAGAGAAAATGCTGATTGAACTTGTAGAAGTCAATCAGTTTTTTTGTGTTTAAAAAGCAGGAGCTGCTGTACGATTGTATAGCAGCTCCTGCTTTATGGCATAATAGATTATTTTTGAAGCATATTAGTAATAGCATCACTCGAAAGTTTGATATCAAGGTGTTGATCAGTGACGATTACTTTGTCTAAAAATAAATCGATAAGTAATTTTTTGGCATCTACATCAGACATATCATTCAGTTTTTGACGAAAAAGCTGGAATGCTCTTTCGATTTCCCGGTCATTTAAAATTTTATTTTGCTTTGCCTTTTTGAGAGTTTTGATTTCTGTTTGCAATGTTTCAATCGTTTCTTTAGCAGCACGTATTTTATTTATAGTGAAATCATCATGCAGACCGTTTTCGACTAATTTGTACAAATTTGTGCGCTTCGCTTCAGCTTGGGTAAGCTGAGATTGCTTGCGGGCAATGTCTTTATCAATAGATCCTTTTTGTGCTGCGTACTTTTTTTGCATTTTGTCAGCAATATAGGAAAAGGCTTCAGGAGTGAGGATTTCTGTTTTAATTTTGTCCAGTACTGCTTGCTCTGCTTCTTCTTTGCGAATTGTTTTTTGCGGACAGCTTTGAAGGGGGACTCTCTCTTTTGTGAGGCAACCATAATACGAGTACATTTTTTTGTGTGGAGTAACGCTATGACCTCCCATAGCTTGACCACAATGACCACAAATTATTTTGCCGCTCAAAAGATAGTTAACCTTGGATTTGAACGCTGGTCTTTCTTTATTGATTCTGCGGCGGTCCATGGCTTGCTGGAAGATATCCTTGCTGACAATTGCGGGGATGGCGTCTTCAATGCGTATAAGATCATCGGGACGAGACTTGGAATGCATGTTGCGACCGCCCTTCTTGCGAGGTACTTTGTTGAACGTGTAAGTGCCGGAATAACGCTCATTTCCAATAATATCGTATATAGTATTCTTTCTGAAATGCTTGCCGTTGCGGGTAGTATAGCCTTTAGTCGCGAGTGCGCAGCAGATATCCTTGGAGCTATGACCAGATGCATATAAATCAAAAATCAGGCGGATAGCCTCAGCCTCTTGATCGTCAATGACGTAGTGTTTATCAACGATTTTATAGCCAAAAGGTGCGAAACCGCCATTAAATTGCGCCTTGTAGGCGTTTTCGTTCAGGCCTTTTTTGGTCTCTTTGGATAAGTTGCGGCTGTAATAAGCAGCCATCGACACGAGCACACCTTCCATCATCTGGCCTTCGGGCGACGCGTCTATGTGCTGCACTGCGTATTCATAGCGTATACCCAGCTTTTCTAATTTGTCTTTGAATATAAAGTAGTTAAGTTCATTGCGCGAATTGCGGTCGATTTTATGGAAAATAATAACATCGAATTTGTTCTCCATAACATCAGCCATCATCTGATTGTATGCGTCACGTGTTAGGGTACTGCGTCCGCTTTTCGCTTCATCGACATATTCTTTGACGACAGTTTAGCCTTTGCTTTTGGCGTAGGCTTTGCAGGCGCAGACTTGTGCGTCTATGCTTTCTTCACGCTGCATATCAGACGAGAAGCGAGCATAGATTACTGCATTTAACATAATAATAACATCTCCTTCGTTTGGGGGAAGTCAACGAATTGATAAAATAGCCGCTTCTAAACCAGTCAATTTCGACTAGTTTAGGAACGGCGCTGTTCTCTTCTAATAACTTCTTTAAACTTTTCATACATTTTTACTGCTTCAACTTCGACTTCCCCTCTGCTACCAGGAACCGCTTCTTCACCTAAAGCAGTATAGTATTTATCGGAAACAACTTTTGCATTATTATCATATTTTATAACTCTAGTCAGGGCATACATATTACAACTTAAATCATATACAACGCGCTCTAGTTGATAATCAACATATGGATTAGGTTCGGTTCTCCATAACCACGTAGAAGCTATATAGTGATTAATATGATTTCTCCCTGCTTTGTCTTTATAACTTCCATAAAATGATTGATAATTGTTTGTATCCAAGTATACACTTTCGGTGTCATTTTTGTACAAATAAACCCATCGTTTTTTATCATCTGGAGTTTTGAAAGCAAAACAGGAAGATGATATAATAAGCAAAAGAATTATTAGCGCAATTAATCTTTTCATAACATTACCTCAAAAGTACTCAGACGTTAGAATTAATCCCTAGAATTAGAGAGTATTAAAGTCACAATTACCAACGAGTACCGCGTTGCCCGGTATGTGGATTAACATTGCCACGATGCGACCAATTATTCCACGGATTATTATCTCTGTCGCTACGATAATGGCCTTGTACGAAACTGCCGTCACGGCGTACGTGCGGGCGCACGTAGGTGTCAGCAAAAGCAACGCTGCAAATCGCAACTAATGACATAACCATAAGCATGATACTAACTACTTTTTTCATTTGTTATCCCTCCTAGCATTTTTGAAAGTAGCTTTGAATTTATTATTGAAACTGCTTAAAGCTTTTTTTGCAAGTGAAGAAGGCTGTCTGTTCGGAACATCTAATCGCTGCTCACGGAAATAAGCTACCGCTATGCCTGGGCATTCTACATCGTCAACAATGATTTCTATATCACAGAAAGCATTGCCCTGATAGATGCAATAAGAGTGAATTTTGGCGGTTATTGTACCGTCATAGGTATTGCGAATATACCGTTCTATTTCGCCTTTCCCTTGTTCATAAGGCATGTTTAAAATTTCTGGCCTTGCAACGAAGAGAGGTTGAGTTCCTTTTACAAAGTCAACGACGTTATATTCTTTTGTCAATTCTTCAGCAATAGCATTCATAACGTCCTGCGTTGCATACTTGTTTTGAACCAGCATTTCTTCTCCCTGCGGGACATATGCTATAACAATAAATTTCTTCAGTTTAGAAGTATCATAATATTTTTCTACGTGATACTCTTTATTTACTGTGCCGCGATAAGCAGGTTGAGAAGCGACAGCATTACCTATTGCACTTCCTATACTGCGGCCAATTTCAAAAGCCGGGTCTGTATAAGCATCGCAGGATTGGGCAAATAACATTGCAGACAATAAAGCTACGCTAAATATCTTTCTCATCTGTTCCACTTCCTATCAAAAAAATAATCATGAACGCCTCCAATAAATGAAGGCGTTCTTTTTTTATTACTTGTCGTCGGTTTTTGGCTTTTGCTCACGTCGGCTACCGTCGGCGGAGTAGACTGTCAAAAAGGGCGCGTTTCCTCGACCAACAGTAGCCGTAGAATAGATATAGCGGTATCCTTTAATTTCGGATTAAGCTCACAAAACAGGTCATGAGCAATAGCCATTTGACGTAATTCTTCCTCAGCCTTCATCTTTTTTGCCTCCTTTTTCTTGAATTTTATGTAGCTGCTGCTCAATAAGTTGTTGAACGTTTATGCCTTGTGTTTCTAAGCTTTTCGACATGATTAAGTAAGCAACAGATGTGAGCTGAGTTTTAGATTCCTGGTCTAGGCTATTATATACGCCAAGGAGTTTTTCTTCGTCACGCCTTAAGGCAGGTTTATCATTAACAGAATCAACAGTTGTTTTACAAGGCGCTTTGTCAAGAAGAAAATCAGTAGTAACACCAAATAACTTTGAGAGTTTAGCCAATGATTCGCTATCAATCTTAGTTTTGCCATTCTCCCAATATGAATAAGTATTTTGATTAACACCTACAACTGCAGCGACTTCTTTCTGAGTAAGTCCAGCAGACTTCCTAGCTTCTTTGAACTTGTAGTGAACTTCCATTTTCCCGCTCCTTCCACAAGAAAATTCAAAATCATCCTCGCTTATATTATATTATGTCTGACGTAACAAATAAAGGAAAATTTACGTTGTGGTTTATAAACAACGGGGAAAATAAAATCCCGTCATCGCAGGCAAAAGGCGGCCTGACCTATGACGAGATTGGTAGAGAAATAGATGATTCCTCTGCGTTTAGTATAACCTATATGTTAGCTGAAGTAAAAATAATTATATTGATGAAAATACAGGTAGGCTTAGAGAAGTTAATGATTATACTAAAGTATGTGTTATACTGCAGTTTAAAAGCGGAAAAATGGGAAGCTTTAAAAGCAGGATAAAATTTTTCAGTGACGAAATATTTACGGTAAAGTATTGAAAAAAAGAGCTGTTGGTTGTAATTTACTAACATCAGATAGACAGAATCTGACGTAGCTTGGGAGTATAATTTAATTGTAGGTTGGAATGGTAATACAAAGGAGAGTGCTATCATGGCTGAAAACATTGAACTTACTGCACAGGAACTGGCTGAAAACGAATTGCTGAACGATGCAATCGCATATGCTGCTGCTATGCATCGCAGTGGTTTACGCAAGGGCACGACTATGCCATACATCGTACATCCGCTGGAGGTGATGCATATTTTGGAGGTAATGACAGGAGACAAGCATCTGATGGCTGCCGGTGTGCTGCATGACGTGGTGGAAGATACTGATGCGACTATTGAAGATGTTTATGCAAAATTTGGCGATGATATCGGTACTTTAGTAGAAGGTCACACCGAAAAGCACAAGGAAGATCCTTGGGAAAAACGTAAAGAGGAAGCATTGGCGCACTTGGCGAAGGCTGATGTGCGTGAACAGAAGCTTGTGTTGGCGGATAAGCTGGCCAATATGCGTGCGATTGCGCGTGATTATGCTAAATATGGCGAGGACTTATGGCAGCGCTTCAAACGTTGCAAGGATATCCAAAGCTGGTATTATCATGCTGCAGTGAAGGCAATGAGTGATTTGGAGTTTGATGCGGAGGCTGCGCCTTTTTACAAAGAATTTGAGGATAAGGTAAATCAGGTTTTCGGGTATGAAGGATAAGGGCTGAGGATGAACTGGAGCAGAATGATTGCTTAGTGTCTGAAGTAGAGGCGTAAAATCATTGATTAAAGGAGTGATTTCTAAATGCAAGAAATTAAATGTCCGAAATGTGGTGAAGTATTTCAGGTAGATGAAGCTGGTTATGCAGCTATTGTTAAACAGGTTCGCGATAAGGAGTTTAATAAAGAGCTTAAAGAGCGGGAAGCGCAGTTTAAAATAGCAAAAGAGGATGCTTTAGAAGTTGCAAAAACTAAAGCAGAAAAAGATCTTAATCAGCTGATAGCTCAGAAAGATAAAGAAATTGCAGATTTACAAAAAAAGCATGATAGTGAATCCAATGAAACAAAACTTGAAATTGCAAATTTGAATGCACAAATTGCTGCTGCGGAATCTGAAAAAAATACGGCACTTGAAAAAGCTGAAGCTGAAAAGAATAGACTGATTTCTGAGCTTAATGCTAAGCTACAAGCTAAAGATGACGAGCAAAAGCACATTGTCAAAGAGGCTGAAGCTGAAAAGGACAAAATTATTGCTGAACTTCAGAATCAGATAAGTAATATTACCAAGGATCATAAACATGATATGGAGCAGTTGAAAAGTGCAAAACAATTAGAGATTGATGCACTTAGTGCTCAAATTACCAATAATGAAACTGTCAAAAACTTAGCTGTTAGTGAGGTGGAAACTACATATACTAAGTTGTTAGCTGAGAAAAAAGAAGAAATTGCTAAGCTTAATGGTGATTTAGAATCTAAAAATAAGGAGATGGAAATAAGGGAGAATAGTATTCGTAGAGAATATGATGTCATTATAAAAAACAAAGATGAGCAGATAGAGCAGTACAGAGATTTTAAGGCTAAACAGTCGACTAAGATGATTGGAGAAAGTCTTGAAGTACATTGTAACAATGAATTCAATAAAGTGCGTCATATTGGTTTTCCTACAGCATATTTTGAAAAAGATAATGATGTTAGAAGTGGTAGTAAGGGGGATTTTATTTTTAAAGATTTTGATGATGAGGGTAATGAATACATTTCTATTATGTTTGAAATGAAAAATGAAGCTGATGCAACTGAGAAAAAACATAAAAACGAGGACTTTTTTAAAGAACTGGACAAGGATAGACGAGAGAAAAAATGCGAATATGCTGTTTTAGTAACTTTGCTGGAAGCAGACAATGATTATTATAATCAGGGAATTGTTGATGTATCTCATCGCTATACGAAAATGTATGTGATTAGGCCACAGTTTTTTATTCCGTTAATTTCTTTATTGCGTAATGCGGCTCGCAATTCATTAGAATACAGAAAACAGTTGGCTGAAATGAAGAACCAAAATATTGATATAGAAAACTTTGAAGCAGGGATTGATGAGTTTAAGCGTTTGTGGGGGATGCATTATACCAATGCTCAGAAGAGATTTGATGAAGCTATAGATGAAATAGACAAGACAATACAGCATCTGCAGAAAGTAAGAGATGCTCTCGTTACTTCTGGCAATCATTTGGGCAAAGCAAATAGTCAGGCAGCTGATTTGACAATTAAGCGTTTGACAAAAGGTAATCCTACTATGGCTCAAAAATTTGCTGAGTTGAAAGAAAAATAGCGGGAGCAGTTGTAGCAGGAGGCTTATGCTTATGAGCCGAGCGGCGAGATATACGTTTATGCAGTTGAAGTATTTTATAAGCTTAGATAAGAGTAAAAAAGCTGATACTCAGTCAAGTCGAAAAGACTTGTGGAGCAGGGCATTAGTCAGCAAATTATTGCAATTTATTCGGTGTAATGCGTAAGGCTAAGCTGATTAAACCGGTTATCAATATCGGTGCACGGAAGCTTGAAGAAAATCCGTACCGAATGGGGCAGAGAATTGCGCTGCGTAGTCAGGACATGACTGCGGCAAGATTGACTTTTCTTATGCTGCGTGCGCAGAAACTTTTGCTCCCTGATTATGATTTTTATTATAGATGTGAAAGAAAGGTAGGATAAATAATCTTACAATAAGAAAAGGCTGACGCTTCGCATTTACGCAAGGCGTCAGCCTTTTTGATGTTCAATATGAGGGGAGCGGTTAAGCCTTAAGGCCGAGCTCGTAAGCCTCCTGCAGCTTGCTGCTGCCGCTGATTTCGCCTGCAGCATTGACTCCGCCGCAGAAAAGGCTGCCAGCTAATTTAGCCTTTTCGAAGCAGTCAATCCAGCCGGTTAAGTCTGCCAGTGCACGCTCAGGGGTATAGCTGCCGTTGTCCGCAGCAGTTGCCAGGAAGTATACCTCGCGGAATTTGTAATCCTTAGGAAACATGGAATTCATGCGGTCAATCAGCACCTTCATCTGACCGGCCATTTCGTAATAATAGATAGGTGTTGCCCAAACAACTACGTCGGCATTCAGCACAGCCTCGGTGATAGGCAGCGCATCGTCGTTAATAATGCAGTGCCCCTTGCTTTGACAGGCCAGGCAACCTATGCAGAAGGCAATGCTTTTGCCCTTGAGCGATATATATTCAACCTCATGGCCTGCGGCCTCGGCGCCTTTGACGAATTCTTTGGCTAAAGCCTCGGAATTGCTGTTTGTTCTTAAACTTGTGGAAATAACTACAACCTTTTTAGACATTTGTTATCCGTCCTTTCCTTTGACTAATTTCCTGTTGTCTCTAGTATAATACTTGGAGTACAGTCTAAGTCAAGGGGGAGGAGGTTAATTTGCGTTGAGGCTTTCTTCTTAAAGCCAGCTTTTACTGTTCCTACTAGCGTGGTATAATTAAGCTAACGCTAATATGAGGAGCTGATATTATGGGCAAAAGAGCAATCTATTCCTGCATTACGCTGCAAAAAGAGTTGGAAAACACCATTAAGAAAATAGGCTTTGATGGCAAGGTCACATATCTTAATGTTGCGCTTCATAGCGATCCGCAGAAGATGCATGAAACATTGCAAAGGATTATAGACGAAAATACAGAAGCAGAGGAAATAGTTATCTGCGTTTCCGGTTGCGGCAAGGCTACGTGTGATTTGAAGGCCACAACCTGTCCGATTGCTGTGCCGCGCACTATGGACTGCATTGATGTTCTTTTGACCGGTTCCGGCATAAAGCGTCCTGACGGAGCGATTTTCATAACTAAGAGCTGGATGAACTTCATGAAAAACTCTACAATTGACTATGCCAAGCTTGTGCAGGAGCGTGGTCAGGCAGAAGCGGAAACCTTCCTGAAGCAGCTGTATAAGGGATTCACGGATTTTTATATCATTGATACAGGGACGTATGATTTGCAGGAGGTTGAAGCTTATATTATGCCTTTGGTGAAGCTTTTGGGAGGAACGATTACTCATCTGCCGGGGCCTTACAAGGTGCTGGAAAAACTTGTGTCCGGAAAATATGATGACAGCGTTATTGCGATACCTAAGGGTGGAACGCTGAGCATTCATGAGTTCGATGGCCTGCGTCCTTGTACGATTAAGAAGTAGGGCATGAAGCACGGAAGTGAAATAAAGGCTTAACGTAAAGTCTATGCTTTAGCTTTTAATTATTTCATGGTAAAATGTATATAGATATAATTAAACGGAGGTTAAGCCATGCGTTATCCCATAAGCATTCAAACATTTGCAACGATCAGAAACGGTAATTACGTATATGTAGATAAAACGGATTTAGTATATCGCTTGGCACAGGAGCACGTATGCTTTTTGTCGCGTCCGCGTCGCTTTGGCAAATCTCTGCTTATAAGTACGTTGGATGCTTATTTCTCCGGACGCAGGGAGTTGTTCCGTGGCTTAAAAATGGAAGCGCTGGAGGATAAATGGGATGTTTATCCTGTTTTTAGAATTGATTTTGCCAAGGGACGTTTTGATCTTGCTGGAGAACTGGAGAAGGTTCTGGAAGAATATGTGAGCAGTTGGGAAACTATATATGGCAAAAGCGATATATATACAACTCTGAGCAGTCGTTTTCAATATGTTTTGGAGCAGGCAGCGGCGCGAACAGGGCATCAAGCAGTTATTTTGATAGATGAATATGACAAACCGCTTCTGGATGTACTGGAGGAAGACTTAGAAAATGTGAATCGCAGTATCCTGAAGGATTTTTATGGTACCTTTAAGGCTGCTGATGCCAGCCTGCGCTTTGTGCTTCTGACCGGTGTTACGAAGTTTAGTCAGATTACGGTTTTCTCAGGATTTAATCAGCCGAATGATATCAGTATGGACAGCAGGTACGATGCTATTTGCGGTATTACTGAAGACGAACTGTACAGTGTTTTTGGTGAAGCAATCAGTGAAATGGCTTCTAAATTGAATTATACTGTTGAAACTATGAAAGCAGAGCTGAAAAAGCAGTATGATGGCTACCATTTTAGCAATGCTCTACTTGATGTTTACAATCCATTCAGTATTATCAATGCTTTCAATAAGATGGACATTGACAATTATTGGTATAAGTCAGGAACGCCAACATATTTAGTGAAGCTTTTAGAAGGGCATCATGTGAATATGCAAAAGCTGACCAGCAGGCCATATGAGTCGCAGTATTTTGTCGATTACAGAGCGGATGCAGAAAATCCTTTGGCGATGCTTTATCAGAGCGGGTACCTGACGATTAAAGGTTACGACAGGCATTATAGGGAGTATACTTTGGATTATCCTAATGTTGAGGTCAGAAAAGGCTTTGTCGCCTTGATGGCTAACAGCTATTTAAAGAAGGATGAGAGTGAAGCGGCATATTGGATTGTAAATTTAGACCGAATGTTACGTTGTGGTGAATTAGACGAGGTTAGGGATGCTTTTACAGCTTTTCTTGCGTCGATTCCTTATGAGGCCAATAAGGACGAGCGTGCTAAGGATTTTGAAACTCATTTCCAATATACGTTTTATATTATCTTCCGCTTGTTATCCTGCTATACAACTTTGATTGAAAAGCAGAACAGCAAAGGGCGAGCTGATGTCATTATAGAAAGTGATAATGATATTTATATTTTTGAGTTCAAGCTTGATGGTAGTGCTGAAGAAGCATTGAAGCAGATTGAGGATAAGCAATATGCTTTACCTTATCTGAACGATAGCAGAACTTTACACAAAATTGGCGTTAATATATCCAGTGAATCAAGAACTGTAGATGGATGGCTAGAAGCTAAGTAAGGACAGTATTTGATTATTGTATAAAATAAAGGATGAGCTTTAAGCCGTGGCTATTCCCGTTACTAACAGGAACTAGGGCTGATAAGCTCATCCTTTTTTGAAGTGAATCCGTATCACGGCAGGCGCCTAAAATGACGTCGACTCTATGGGTGTTCATCTTAAATCTGACACCTTGATAGAATTCTGTTAACAAGAAGTGCTTGCTTTGTGTTATAATAGTAGTGAGCAAAGGATATTTGAACGGGTTTAATGTGTTTCGATTTTGCATGAACCGAGTCCGCGGCACTAACATAAATTATGTTGGAACAATATATAGAATGAAAATGCTGATTGAACTTGCAGAAGTCAATCAGTTTTTTTGTGTTTAAATTTAAATGCTCATTGTATAATGATAATCTGTTTAAAATTTTTAGTGCCAACAAAAAAGGCAGCTATTACACAAGCATGAAGCTTGCTGATAGCTGCCTTTTGTTATGCACACTTGACAAACCGCTTTGACAAATATATCATATAGACCTTCGCCTTACGTAATCTACGGTTTCCGATTTCTTCAGCCATACAGAAGACAGGTCTGAGCCTTCGGGAGCGACCCTGAGCTTCCTGCCCCTTTTGCCTGCCGCGGGAATGGTTACCCACAAATTTTACCCATCTTTCAGAAAAATGTTTTCTATCTCTGGTTTTCAAGACCAGTATAACTTTTGGTATTGAGCTACTTTTACCTCAGAATTCTGTTATACACGG
>ULYL01017018.1_pt1 | contig 10862 bp, 8 predicted proteins | sample 1962211 | NCBI WGS metagenome assembly ULYL01 (sample SAMEA4835864, study PRJEB28245) | human gut metagenome | biome: gut microbiome; material: fecal sample | place: Denmark | collected 2008
ATCGTTTGATTACTGAATTTGTGATTGATGAAGAAGAAGTTGTAATCAGCAAGAAGTATGAAGAATTTAAACAGATTCAAAAGGATGCCAATGATTTAATTAAACAGATGGAATCTGGACATTTCGCTTATGCAAATATGTTGGAACATGTAGAAAATCTATATGATCGAATGATGCAGCATGATACATATCTAGAAGAGTTTGAAAAGCAGAAAGAAGATATTGAAACTAAGAATCAGAAAACAGAAGAACTCTTAGAAAATATCAATATTGTCTTATTAGAAATCAAGTCAGAAATCAAGAATGAACATCTTCCTTTAGTAAATGATTCTTATCGTGATTATATTGCGGATTCTTATAATAAAGTAGAAGAAATTAAACGTTTTAAAGCCCATAAACCAGTTGTATTGAATGAGTTATGTGCCAAGGTAGAAGGGGCAAGAGATGTGATTTATAAGCTTTATGATAATGTACATAATATGATTGTAACTGCAGGTATGGTTGAAGGTGCGATTGTTTATGCGAATCGTTATCGTTCAATGTTCTTAGAAGTTAATACAGAACTTACAAAGGCTGAAGTCTTATTTAGAAATGGTGAATATCGTAATGCATTACAAGTTGCAGTAGATATTCTAGAAAGACTTGAACCAGGAAAATATGAAGAGCTTATTAAAAGGAAAGAAATTAAGTCCGCTTAGGGTGGACTTTTTTCTTTTATCTCGTTATTATTTAAAGCGAGGTGATTAGATGATTTATCTAGACTATGTAGCTACGACACCTCTTGATGAGGAAATACGCTCTACATATACAAAACTTTTAACAACTTATTTTGCGAATTCTGATTCTGCATATGCACCTGGTTATGAAGTAAGCCGTTTGATTGAGCAATCAAGAGCTCATATTGCGAAATTACTTCATGTCTCTCCTGATGAACTGATCTTTACATCATGTGCATCAGAATCCAACAATACAGCAATTAAAGGAACAGCTTTCCAATATATGAATAGAGGAAAACATATAATTACAACAGCTTTTGAACATTCAAGTGTTGCCAATACTTTTAAACAATTAGAGGAAGTGTTTGGCTTTGATGTAGATTATGTGTCTATTGATTCAAATGGACATCTTGATTTAAAAGAATTAGAATCTTTAATAAGAGAGGATACAATTCTTGTTTCTACAATGTATGTGAATAATGAAGTAGGAACAATTAATCCTATTCATAAAATTGCATCTATTGTACATAAAAAGAATCCTAAGACTAAATGTCATGTAGATATGGTACAGGCTTTAGGTAAGCTTCCTATTACATTAGATGATATAGATTTAGCTACTTTCTCAGCTCATAAGGTATTTGGCTTAAAGGGAAGTGGATTACTTTATAAGAAGCGTACTGCAAGCATTGTGCCTCTTATTAATGGTGGTCAGCAGGAAAATGGCTTAAGAGGTGGTACAAGTAATGCATGTGTGGATATTGTACTTGCAAAGACAATGCGTAAAGCTATTGAATCACAAAAGAATCATTATGATTATGTAAAGTCACTGAATGACTATTTACGTGTACAATTAAATACGATGGACAATGTAGTGATTAACTCACCAGAGGATGCCAGTCCATTTATTTTAAACATTTCATGTCCACACTATAAACCAGAAGTTATTGTGCATGATTTAGAAACTAAAGGAATCTATATTTCTACTAAGAGTGCATGTTCAAGTAAAAAAGTAGAAATTTCTCATACACTTGCTGCTATGCATCTAGATCCCCTTATTAGTTCAAGTGCACTCAGACTCTCATTCTCACATCTCACTACAAAAGAGGAATTAGATACATTCCTAGATGCATTAAAAGATACATTAAATAGAATTAAGAAACAGAGGTAATTAGATGAAACCAGATCATATCCTTGTCCGTTTTGGAGAATTAACTACAAAAGGAAAGAACCGTAAACTATTTATTAGAAAGCTATTAAAGAATACAAAAGAAATACTTCATGACTATTCTGCCTTAGAATATGAATTAACATATGACCGTCTTTATATTTATTTAAATGAAGAAAATGCGGAAGAAGTGACAGATAAGTTAAAGACAATCTTTGGTATTCATAACTTCTCATTATGTTATAAGGTGGAACATGACTTAGAAAAAGCAAAAGAAGTTGTTACTTATATTATTGATCATGATGAAGGAAATACATTTAAGATTGATACAAAAAGACATGATAAATCATATCCTAAGAATTCTATTGAAATGAATAAAGAAATTGCAGGCTATGTATTCCATCATACAACTAAAGAATTATCTGTTGATGTACATAATCCAGATATCTTAGTGCGTGTAGAATATAGAAAAGATGCGATTTATATTATGGATAATATGATTCCAGGTGCAGGAGGCTATCCAGTAGGTATTGGTGGTAAAGCTTTATTAATGCTTTCTGGTGGTATTGATTCACCTGTGGCAGGCTATCTTACTATGAAGCGTGGTGTAGATATTGAATGTATTCATTACGCTTCACCACCTTATACAAATGAAATGGCAAGAGAAAAGGTATTAGATCTAGTCAATGTCTTAAAAGACTATACACATGGCTCTATTAAAGTACATATCGTGCCATTTACTGATCTTCAGTTATCTGTATATGATCATTGTGATGAATCTTATGCTATGACAGTGATGCGTCGTATGATGTATAGAATTGCGGAAGGTGTTGCAAAGAAGAATGACTGCTTAGCTATAGTGAATGGTGAAAGTATCGGACAGGTCGCATCTCAGACACTTGAATCTATGAATACAATCAATCAGGTGATTACTACTCCAGTTATTCGTCCAGTTGCATGTATGGATAAATTAGAAATCATTAAGATTGCGGAAAAGATTGGTACATATGATATCTCTATTAGACCATTTGAAGACTGCTGTACAATCTTTACACCACATAACCCAGCTACTAAACCTAAGGCTTATAAAGCAGAAGGCTATGAAGCAGAATGGGACTTTGCATCAGAAGTACAGAAGTGTATTGATCATACAGAAACAATCATCATAAACTCTAAATATAAGAACAATGATGACTTGTTTTAAAAAAAACTAAAAAAAGTTTATAAAGTAGTTGACGAAGTGTTCTTAATCGTGTAATATATAACTCGTCGGTTGAGGACACACCTCTCTCCGTAGCTCAGTTGGTAGAGCATCTGACTCTTAATCAGAGGGTCCACGGTTCGAGCCCGTGCGGGGAGACCATTTAAAATTTAACAGGATAAACCTGATATTCTTGATAGAAATATCAAGAACTATCTCTCCGTAGCTCAGTTGGTAGAGCATCTGACTCTTAATCAGAGGGTCCACGGTTCGAGCCCGTGCGGGGAGACCATTTAAAAACAATGCAGAACTTCGGTTCTGCTTTTTTATTGTATATGATAGCATATCATTTGGTAATTATGCTATAATGGAGGTTAGATTAGGGAAAGGGGTATTATTTATGAGAGAGGATACAGAATTAAAACTAGCAATCATAGAACTGGATGGATGTATATTCCCCCTAAACAGACTCCGCTATAATTTCTATAAGAATTTATGTAAAAAGAAAAATATTACTGTCACTCCTGAAGAGTTCTATCATTCTTTAGGTAATATGTATTCAATGTATGACACTCTTCCACTTGCGACGACAATTAATAGTCAAAAGCTTAATGCAACTGTAGAAAAAGATTTATATAATTATTTGAACATGAAGGGTTTATCACCCAAAGATGGTGTTATTGAGTTATTTGAATACTTTCGTCAGAATAATATTCCAATTGCAGTTGTTTCTACTCATAAAACTAAAACAGCTATTAATTATCTAGAACTTGGATCTTTATATCGTAAGGTTGATTATGTTATTGGATGCGATACAGATATTAAAGCACTTCCTTCAGAAGAACTGCTTGCTTATGTTGATAAAAGATTTCAGGTAACACCTAAAGATACATTAGTCATTACTTCTATGAATAGAATTCTTCATTCAGCTAATAATATTGGAATGAATACTATTTATTTAAATGATTTGGTAGAAGCAGGAGATGATGAAATAAGTTGTTCTTATCAGGTAGCCAATACAATGTATGAAGCATTGAATGATATTCTTTTTGGTCGCTATGAAGATTATAAGATCTTTGAACCACTTCTTGGTATGGACAAAGAAATGTCTGTTGCTAAATTAAAGGCTTTATTCGCAAACTTGCAGGAAGTCTATAAGGATGACCCTGACTTATTAAAAATCATTAAATCTACTTATATATCTAAACTCTCTGAACTCACTAAAGAACGTCCAAGACGTTTTACCTTCAGTGATGAAGATCTAGCAGAATTAGAAAAAGAAGAAGTAGAAGAACCTGTAGTAGAAGAAAAAAAAGAAGAACCTACCGCATTATCACTTAATGCGCAGGATACGGCTGCATTAAATGATGTCATCGCAAAGGTTATGGAAGCTGAAAACAATGCTCCAGAAGAAATAGAGGAAGAAAAAGAAGAACCAGTGGTAGAAGAACCAAAAAAGAAGCCTGATCATCATATTATTAACACTTTTATTAATATTAGTTATGTCTTATTATTATCATTGATGATTCTCTTACTTGGTTTAGTAGTTCATATTGCGCTAGGTAATATGATGGATCAGCCTGTTGTGAAGGTATTACATGCAATTAGTTTAGGCTATATTGATGTTGTTGAATCAATTTTTGAATTCATCTTTAATGGTCTTCATTCTATTACGAATGTTATTCCGGATTACTATACTTATATGAATGATAATACATTGATGACTCTTTCTGCTTTAAAGATGATTCATTGTTATATTATGAATGTAGTGATTGTTTCAATCGTAGAAGTTATTAAATACTCTATACTAAGTAAAAAGAGCTCTTAACTAGAGCTCTTTTTACTATTTACAATGTTTTCTGTTATAAGCATACATAACTGCAATGACAGTTTTACCATCAATAATACGTCCATCAAAGATTGCTTTGTAGGCTTCATCGATAGGCATCTTAATGATATTTAAGAATTCATCTGCATCACACTGTAAAGAATCTTCTACTTCTTTAAAGTCTTCTGCTTCATAAATTCTAAGTATTTCACTTGAATAACCAGGTGTAGGAAGCATCTTTAAGATAGGACGCATATTTTTGGCACGTCTGTTTGTTTCTTCCTCAAATTCACGATAACAGGCCTTATCAGGATCTTCTCCTAATTCTAGCTTACCCGCAGGTATTTCTAATGTATCGCATCTATTTGGATAACGGAACTGCTTTACAAGAATAATTTCATCATCCTCTATCGCAAGAATACATACACCACCATGGTGATATACACATTCACGTACAGCAGTATTACCGTCTTGTAATAATACATGTTCCTTAGTCACCTTTATGATGGCTCCATCATAAATTGTTGTTGAATCTATTTGTTTTTCCATGATTGTCACCTCGACTTTTATTATACCATAATCTAAGAGGTGTATGCTATAATGAGGGGGTAAAGGAGATATTATGAAAAAACTAGTAATCGATCAATATGATGATCATCAAAGAATAGATAAATATTTAAAGAAAGTGTTAGTCCAGGCACCTTCTTCACTTATATATAAGATGTTAAGAAAAAAAGATGTTAAAGTAAATGGTAAAAGAGTAAAGGAAAACTATATTCTTCATTCGGGAGATGAAGTGGAACTATTCTTATATGAAGATAAATTCAAGGAATACACAAAACCTTTAACAATTTATGAGTTACCTATTACTTTTAAAGTTGTTTATGAAGATGCACATATTCTTATTGTAGATAAACCTGCAGGATTGCTTGTTCATGAAGATATCAATGAATCAGTGAATACATTATCTAACCAGGTACTCACTTATTTATATCAGAAGGGTGAATATGATCCAGAAAAGAATATTAGCTTTACACCAGGTCCAGTACATCGCTTAGACCGTAATACAAGTGGACTTGTCATCTTTGGTAAAGATATGCGTGCACTTCAGGATTTAAATACAATGATGAAAACAAGACAAGGCATTGAAAAGAAGTATCTCACTATTGCAATGGGACATATGAAGGATGCCACATTATCAGGATACGTCAAAAAGAATGAAGATGAAGGAAAGATGTATTTAGTAAAGAAAGATACACCGGGGGCTTTATCTATGAAAACAATAGTGCATGTCTTAAAAAGATGTTCTACATGTTCTTTAGTAGAAGTACAGCTTATTACTGGCCGTACACATCAGATTCGTATTCATTTAAGTGCGACAGGACATCCAGTTATGGGTGATAGTAAATATGGAGATTTTGAATGGAATAAGGAAGTAAAGAAGAAATTCCATCTCAATCATCAGTTCCTCCATGCTTATCAATTAACTTTTGTGGATCCGATAGGCACTATGAGTTACTTAAAGGGTCAAACGGTTACATCACAGTTACCCGAACAGTTGGAAAAGATACAAAAAGAACTTTTTTCATAGCGTGTAAGTGTAATCTGTAATATAATATTTCAAGGAGGTATAGAGAACATGAAGTATTTTATTGGAATTGATTTAGGTGGTACAAACGTAAGAACTTTACTTGTTGATGAAAATGGTCAGTCATATAGTGAAGTGAAGGATGCTACTGAAAGAGAAAAAGGACCAGATGCTGTTACTGCAAAAATCTGTCGTCAGATTGAAGCAATCGATTATACAGTATGTGGTGGTATTGAAAATGTAGAAGGTATTGGTATTGGTGTACCTGGACCAGTTGATGTTGTAAAGGGTGTTATGATTATGGCAAGCAACCTTCCTGGTTTTGAAAATTATCCAATTGCGGAAAAGTTATCTACAAAATTCAATAAACCTGTATTCTTAGATAATGATGCAAATGTTGCTGGTCTTGCTGAAGCGGTATTAGGTGCTGGTAAGAATTATCCAACTTGTTATTATGTAACAGTTTCTACTGGTATTGGTGGCGCTTTCACAGTCAATAAACAGTTAATCTCTGGTGGTAGAGGACATGCTGGTGAAATTGGTAATATTATCGTTAAGAATAATGGTTATAAGCAGGGTGCTTTAAACCCAGGTGCTGCAGAAGGAGAATGCTCTGGTACTGCAATTACTAGAAAGGGTCAGGAAGCTCTTGGTAAAGATTTAGTACATCATGCAGGTGATGTATTTAGACTAGCTGCAGAAGGTAATGAAACAGCTCAGGGTATTGCGGATGAATGCATTAGTGAACTTGCTACATTATTCGCAAATATCGCACATACAGTTGATCCACATTGCTTTGTAGTAGGTGGTGGTGTTATGAAGTCTAAGAAGTATTTCCTAGATCAATTAACAAAAGAATTTAATCAGAAGATTCATGTAGGTATGAGAAATCATATTCCACTACTTGAAACAGAATTAGAAGACTGTGGTGCTATCGGTGCTGCAATGCTTCCAATGACAAGAATGAAGGCAGAATAATAGGAGGCTCTTTTAAGAGCCTTTTTTGTGTGGTAGAATACTAGACAAAGGGAGGTAGAACATGAAAAGAGTTGTACTTGGATTAAGTGGCGGTGTGGATAGTGCCGTTGCTGCTTATTTATTAAAGAAACAAGGTTACGAAGTAATCTGTGTATTTATGAGAAACTGGGATAGTTCATTAAATAATGATATTCTAGGAAACCCTACAAATGATGATGATGTATGTCCACAGGAAAAAGATTACCAGGATGCGCAGGCTGTTGCGACTCATCTTGGGCTTGAGATTCGTAGAGTGGATTTTATTAAAGAATACTGGGATCAGGTTTTTACATATTTCTTAGAAGAATATGCAAAAGGACGCACACCTAATCCAGATATCCTATGTAATAAACATATTAAATTCAAAGCTTTCTTAGATTATGCTAAGTCTATTGATGCTGATTATATTGCGACAGGACATTATGCCCGTGTTGTACATACTGAAGGAAAAGAATCAGTGATGCTTCGTGGTGTAGATAATAATAAGGATCAGACTTATTTCTTATGTCAATTGAATCAGAATCAGTTAAATAACTCACTGTTCCCAATTGGTGAACTCACTAAACCAGAAGTAAGACAAATTGCAGAAGAACTTGATCTTCCTGTAGCACATAAAAAGGATTCTACAGGAATCTGTTTCATTGGTGAAAGAGATTTTAGAGAATTCTTAAAGAATTATATTCCGGCTAAATCAGGCAAGATGGTAGATATTGTCTCTAAGAAGGTTATTGGTGAACATCAGGGTATTATGTATTATACAATCGGACAAAGAAAAGGTTTAGGCATTGGTGGTAATGGTGAACCTTGGTTTGTCGTAGGAAAAGACTATGACAAGAATATTCTTTATATTGCTCAGGGTGATAGTAATAAATGGTTATTATCTCATGGTGCATTGATTACTGATGTCAACTGGATCTCTGCAACAAAGCCTGAAGGTGAATATGACTGTACGGCTAAGTTTAGATATCGTCAGAAGGATAATGATGTTTCATTACACTTTATTGATGAAACAACACTTTATGTTACATTTAAGAAACCAATCAAGGCTGTCACTCCAGGTCAGGCTGCTGTCTTCTATGATGGAGATGTATGTCTAGGTGGAGGTACAATTGATAAAGTCTATAAAGACGGCAAGGAGATTGACTATTTATAATGGAAGAATACGAAGGCATTATTAGTAAAGTTATTTTCTATAATCCAGAAAATAAATATATAGTAGCAGCTTTTGAGACAGATGATGAAAAATTCACTATTATAGGAAATATGTCCTATGTGAATAATGATGATCGTTATCGTATTAAAGGAAGCTATGTCACACATCCCCGTTACGGTAAACAATTCAAAGTGTCTTCTTATGAAATAATTCTAGCGGATGATCGAAGTGAGATTATCCGCTATCTTTCTTCATCACTCTTTAAGGGAGTAGGTAAGAAGACGGCTGAAAGAATTGTGGATGCATTAGGAGAGGAGGCCTTAACTCTTATTAAGGATAATCCTGATTGTTTAAATAATATTCCCAATGTTACAGAAACAATTAAGAAGAATATTGTAGGTGTATTGACAAGTCAGGATTATGATCAACAGGTCTTGTCTTTCTTTATGGGAAATGGTATTTCTACACGTAATTTACCACTCATTCAAAACTTCTATAAAGAGAAGACACTTGATGTATTACAAAATGATCCATATCGCCTCATTGATGATATAGAAGGTATTGGTTTTAAAAGTGTTGATGAACTCGCAATGAAAACAGGTGTAGAACCATTAGATGATAAACGTATTCAGGCAGGTATACTAGCTTCTTTAATGGATTTATGTTTTCAGACAGGAAGCACCTATAGTGATTATGAATCCTTTTATCATCACTTTAGACGTATGTTACCTGAATGTCCTGATGATTTATTTGCGAAGAATCTAGATAAAATCATAGCTAATAAGGTTATTCAGGAAGAAGACCGTTATTATCCAAGAGATTTATATGAAAGTGAGACAATGATTGCGGAAAAGTTTGAACGTTATCTTAAACAATCAACGCAGTCTATTGAAGATTCCGTTATTGATGAAAAGATTAAAAGAACAGAAGAATTACAGGGTATTACTTATGATGAAATACAGAAGAATGCGATTAAGAAGTTTTTAGAAGAATCAGCACTTATTTTAACAGGTGGTCCTGGTACTGGTAAAACAACGATTGTACAGGCTATATTGAAGGTTTATCGTTCATTATATCCTGATGAAAAGATAGGGCTTGTAGCTCCTACAGGGCGCGCAGCAAAACGATTATCAGAATTGACTAAACTCGAAGCATCTACTATTCATAGATTATTAAAATGGGATATTTCTACCAATACATTTTCTATGAATTGTGATCATCCATTAGATATTGATTTGCTTGTCATTGATGAGTTCTCAATGGTTGATTCACTCTTATTTTCTAAATTATTAGATGCTTGTGGTCATGTACATAAAATATTACTTATTGGTGATGACCAGCAGCTTCCATCAGTATCACCAGGTAATGTCTTAAAGGATATGTTATTGAGCGGTATTCCACATATCTGCTTACAGACAATCTATCGTCAAGAAGAAGGAAGTGGTATTGTCGCATTATCTCATGATATTAGAAATGATCATTATGATTCTCATGTTTTCGAAGATTATCGAGATATTCATTTTACAGTATGTCCTAACAAGGATGTTGCACAATGTGTGCAGGCTATTGTAAAAAAAGCGGTAGAAGAGGGATATGATGCATCCGATGTACAGGTATTAGCACCTATGTATAGAGGTGTAGCAGGTATAGAAGCTTTAAATGAATCTTTACAGGCTATGTTTAACCCGCCAACAAGTGATAAAGCTGAAATCAAAGTGGGTGGTAAGATCTTTAGAGAAGGAGATAAGCTTCTTCAATTAAAAAATCGTCCTGATGATGATGTTTATAATGGGGATGTAGGAATCTTAGTAGAAATTGAAAAGAAAGAAGATACTGGATTATCTTATGATACTCTCACTGTTGATTTTGATGGGCAGTTTGTAAACTACCGTACGACTGAATTCAATATGTTAAGACATGCTTATTGTATGTCTGTTCATAAATCTCAGGGTAATGAATTTAAGATTGTTATTATGTCAGTACTTCCAGAGTACAGTATTATGATGAAGAAAAACTTATTATATACAGGTATCACAAGAGCCAAGCAGTCTTTATTTATCCTAGGAGATCATAATGTCTTTATTCGTGGCCTTCATAATAATCAGGATGAACAAAGACGTACAACACTACTCAAACGCTTTCAGGAGAGACAGAAAACTTCTTCTTTTTCGATATCTGACTTCGAATAATCAAG
>ULYL01055157.1_pt1 | contig 10819 bp, 10 predicted proteins | sample 1962211 | NCBI WGS metagenome assembly ULYL01 (sample SAMEA4835864, study PRJEB28245) | human gut metagenome | biome: gut microbiome; material: fecal sample | place: Denmark | collected 2008
CCCGGATGTGGCCATCGTAGACCCGCCACGCAAGGGCTGCGCGCCGGAGGTGTTCGCCGCTATTGATAAAATGGGCATTGAACGGCTGGTGTATGTGTCCTGCGACCCGGCAACCTTGGCACGGGATTTGGCGCTTTTGGCCACCATGGGCTACACCGCCCGCCGCGCCTGCGGCGTAGATTTGTTCCCTCGCACCCCCCATGTGGAGACGGTAGTTTTGCTGTCAAAGAAAGAAAATGAACAAACATAGTAATTGGAGAGGGCGTATTGTATGTCTTTTGTCAAACATCGTTGGGTAAAGAGACTGGCGTTGCTGGTGTGCTTTTTGTTTGTGTTGGCAACGGTTATTGTTTGCAAAGCGGCAGAGGATAAAGTGATCGCTTCTTTGGGAAAATATGAAAGCTGCCAGGCTTTTACCTCAGAAGGATTTCAAGACTATACGGATTATGCAAAATATGATTATAAATGTGCTGCGATTAAAGATAATCCATATTTGAAGCAAGTACAACCAAAAGATATATCGAAAATGAATCGGCTCTTAGATGACTATGAGGATTGGTTGAAAACGATCAAAGAAAGTGATCCTTCAAGCGAAGTGGCGTTAAATTATGATTTTGATCGAAGGATCGTTGACACGGAAGATTACATTTATTTTGATGTTGAAGAACATACATGGGAGGATGGACAAACAGCCACGACCATGTATAACATTTACTTTTATGATACACAAGGCCGGGTGCTATATTATTTTCACGATAACATATAGCGCTTATGCATAACAAAGTTCTGTTTTGCCAAGGGATAAATAACAAACTCTCCGGAATTTCCGGATGGTTCAAATTGGCTTGCTTGTACAATCCGGCACGGCCTGGATCCTATATATAAGACAGAAGTTAATCCAACCTGCGATATGAAAGGACAAAACAAATGAAACTGAAAGACGGTATGGTGCTGGGGCATGTGGATGGCGAGGATTTTGCCATTGCTACCGGCAAGGCCATGAAGCACTTTAACGGTGTGATCCACAACAATCCTACGGCGGCATTTCTGTTTGAGCTGCTCCAGACGGAGCAGACGGAGGACAGCCTGGTGGCGGCGCTCACGGAGAAATACGATGTAGACGCAGACACCGCTCGGGCGGATGTGCGTGAAATGCTGGATACCTTGCGGGCTGCCGGGGTGCTGGACTGAGTATGCAGACGATCACCGGAGACCTTTTGCAGGATAGTCTGCTGCACCTGCTCTATTGTGCTTTAAAAGAGGAAAAACCGGCGCTGCCTACGGATTTGAACTGGGAGGCGCTGTTGCAGTTGGCCAATCGCCAGCAGGTATACAACACCGTGCTGCCGGTGCTGGAAAAGGCGGCGGTGCTGCCGCCGGAGCAGCTGCAGCGTTGGAACGACTATCGCTTAACGGAGCTGCAGCGTACCCTGTATGTGAACAGCCAGCGACAAGCCGTTTGTGCGGATTTGGAGGCGCAGAACATTCGTTATATGTTCTTAAAGGGCTTGGTTCTGCGGGCGCTTTATCCCCAGACCATGATGCGCCAAATGAGCGATAATGATATTCTGTTCGACCCCGATCGGCGCGGCGATCTGGCCAAGATCATGCGTGAGCATCAGTTCACCTTAACGGTGGCTACGGACAAGTCGGATGATTACTACAAAGAACCCAACTGCCTGATCGAGTTCCATCGGGAGTTGTTTAACCACGCCGATTTGCAAACTGCCTTTCCGGCGGCGCTGGTGTGGCAACATGCGGTGCCGGACCCGGATCATCCCTGCTGCTACCGTATGTCCCCGGAGGATAATTATCTGTTCACTCTGGGCCATATGTACAAGCACTATATTATGGAGGGCTGCGGCGTTCGATTCCTTTGCGATATGTATTTGCTGCGCGCCAAGCAGCCGCAGATGAATATGAAATATGTGGAGTCTATGGTGGCGAAGATGAGGATCTCCTCCTTTCACCAAACGGTGATCGGTTTGGCGGAGGCTGTGTTTGCCGGCAGCGAACTGACTGACGACGGCCGGCAGCTGTTGAGCGATATGTTTTCCGGTACCGTTTACGGCAAGGGCAAGACCATGGCGGAGAAAGTGGACGAGCACGGCGGCAAAGGACGCTATATTCTCTCTCGCCTGTTCCCCAAAGTATCCATTATGAAAAACACCTACCCGGTGCTGGAAAAATGCCCCGTTTTGCTGCCTTTCTATTATCTTGTGCGGTTGTTCAGCCGCCTGCGGCATCGAAAAAAAGAAATTCGCAGCGAGGTTCACCAGCTAAAGAACAGCAAAGGGGATCGGCCGTGATAAACGTACTTTTTGTAGGTCTGGGCGGCTTTGTGGGTGCAATGCTGCGCTATCTGCTTGGACTGATCCCGGTGCGCCAAACGCCTTTTCCCATTATCACCCTGTGCATCAACGTGCTGGGCGCCTTTGGAATTGGGCTGCTGGCCGCATTGTGTGAAAGGCATAAAATCAACTCCCAGCCGCTGCTGCTGTTTTTGAAGGTGGGGCTTTGCGGCGGGTTTACCACATTTTCCACCTTCTCGTTGGAGGCCTATGACCTGCTGAGCAGCGGGCGCACGGCACCGGCGATCTTGTATGCGCTGCTGAGCGTAGGCTTGTGCCTGCTGGCCATCTTCGGGGCCCGGGCGCTGATTCATTGACTTTCGGAGGAAGACCATTGGCTGTAAAGAAAGAGAACATTCGCAATTTTTCCATCATTGCCCACATTGACCACGGCAAGTCCACTTTGGCGGACCGACTGTTGGAGCTGACCAGTTCTGTGCAGCAGCGGGATATGCAGGAGCAAATTCTCGATGATATGGACCTGGAGCGGGAGCGGGGCATTACCATTAAGGCTCATGCAGTAACGCTGGGCTATGACGCCAAAAACGGCGAGCACTACGAATTTAACTTGATCGACACCCCCGGCCATGTAGACTTTAACTACGAGGTCAGCCGCTCGCTGGCGGCTTGCGAGGGCGCTATCTTGATTGTGGACGCCTCTCAGGGTGTAGAGGCGCAGACCCTTGCCAACACCTACCTGGCTTTGGATCACGACCTGGACATTATGCCGGTGATCAACAAGATCGACCTGCCGGCAGCGGACCCGGAGCGGGTGGCCCAGGAGGTAGAAGAAGTGGTGGGCATTCCCTGTATGGACGCCCCCCGCGTGTCTGCCAAGACCGGGCAGAATGTGGAGGAGGTGCTGGAGCGGATTGTGACGGAGATCCGCCCGCCGGTTGCCAACGACAATGCACCTCTGCGCGCGCTGATCTTTGACTCGGTTTATGACAGCTACCGTGGCGTGATCGTGTATGTGCGCGTCATGGACGGCAAAATCAAGGCCGGCGATACCATGCGTATGATGGCCACCGGTGCCCAGTTTACCGTGGTGGAGGTGGGTCGTATGCGGGCCACTTCCATGGAGAATACCGGCGTGCTCTCCTCCGGCGAGGTAGGCTATATTACCGCGTCCATCAAAACCGTTTCCGACGCCCGGGTGGGCGATACCATCACTTTGGCAAATGCGCCGGCAGCGGAGCCGCTGCCCGGTTACCGTAAGGTGAACCCGATGGTGTTCTGCGGTGTGTACCCGGCAGACGGTGCGGATTATGAGGCCCTGCGAGACGCGCTGGAGAAGCTGCAGCTTAATGACGCGTCCCTAAGCTATGAGCCGGAGACGTCCGGCGCTCTGGGCTTTGGCTTTCGCTGCGGCTTTTTGGGTCTCCTGCATTTGGAGATCATTGAGGAGCGCCTGGAGCGAGAGTACAACCTGGATCTGATTACCACTGTGCCCTCGGTGATCTACAAGATCCACATGACCGACGGCACCATGGTGGAGATCGACAATCCCACCAATTACCCGGATCCGTCCCTGATTGACTACTGCGAGGAGCCGTTTGCGGACTGCAATATTTATGTACCCAGCGAGTTTGTGGGCACCATTATGGATATGTGCCAGGATCGGCGGGGGATCTTTAAGAATATGAGCTATATCACCCCGGATCGGGTGGATATTCATTACGAGCTGCCGCTAAATGAAATTATCTATGATTTCTTTGACGCACTCAAATCCCGCACCCGTGGCTACGCTTCTTTCGATTATGAGATCAAGGAATACCGCCGCTCGGATTTGGTGAAGGTGGATGTGCTGCTCAATGGCGATACCATCGACGCGCTGAGCTTTATTATCCACCGGGACAAGGCTTACCAGCGGGGGCGCCGCATTGCGGAGAAGCTCAAGGAGCATATCCCGCGGCATTTGTTTGAGATACCGGTGCAGGTGGCTATCGGTGGCAAGGTCATTGCCCGCGAGACGGTAAAGGCCCTGCGCAAGGATGTGCTGGCCAAGTGCTACGGCGGCGATGTGACCCGTAAGAAAAAGCTGCTGGAAAAGCAGAAAGAGGGCAAAAAGCGTATGCGCCAGTTCGGTCAGGTGGAGGTGCCCCAGGAGGCCTTTCTGGCAGTGCTCAAACTCTCCTCCGACGACGAGTAAAGCAGAAATATAAAAAAATCCCACCCGATACAGGTGTTGCCTGCTCGGGCGGGATTTTTTGCTATTTAATTCGGGTTATGCGGTTGTGGCGGACTTTGTAGGCGGTGCGGGAGAGATGGATCATGGGCAGGTCGGCGGCGTTGTCGGTATAGAATGCGTCCGGTACGGCGCTTGCTCCAAAGCATTTGCGAAAAGCGGACACCTTATTGGCGCTGAAGTTGATATACTCCACCGTCAGGGTTTGGCGGTCCACCACGGAGCAGATACAGTGCCGCACCCCAAGGCGGCGGCACACCTCGTCCATAATCAAATTCAGCGAGGTGGTGACGATCACATCGTCCTTTTCCGGGTGATACCAGGCTTTGATCTTGCGCATATGCCCGTCCCAAAAGTCCCGGACCAGCCCCTCTGGGTCATCAAAGCTGCTGAGGTATTGGGCGGCGTGCTTGCGTCCGGCCTGCTCCAAGTCTGCCATGGTGGTGCGCCCCAACTTATAACGCAGCAGGTGATACAGCACCACCGGCACATAGCGTGCTACCTTTGGATTGCGGCGCAGGCTGAACAGGTAAAAGTCAATGACGCTCTCACCGTCATAAATGGTATTGTCAAAATCAAATACGCGCATAAAAATCCCCCTTGGTACTTTCAGTATAACACAAAGCGCCAAAGGGGGACAGTTTTTTATTTTTTGCCACCCAAGTGGCGGCCTAAGTAGCCCAGCAGCAGAATGTCCTCGTCCGTTAAGGCGCTGCCGTTGCCGGGTTCCGGTTGTTCTTCTTCCTCCGGCTCCAGGGTCAGGGTCAATTCCCATTCCTCCGGCGGGTTGTTTTTGTCCTGTTGCTTTTTCATACCATGACCTCCCTTGCACTCTTACTGTATCACAAAAAGTCACCGGGTGCAAATGACAGGGAGAATTATAGGACAGAGAAATGGCGCTGCCCGGTACAGCCGACATTTACTTTTAGTTATTTTTCTCGCTTTTTGGCATGGAACGCAGGGCCTTGCGGAATTCAAAGAAGAACAGCACGCCGGTGAAGGCCACGGCCAGCACATCTGCCACCGGCTCCGCCATAAAGACAGCCTTGGTTAGGTCGGCAGTGTACAGGTGGGGCATCATGTAGATCAGCGGCAGCAGCAGAATAAACTTGCGCATCACCGCCACGATGATGGACGCCTTGGCGTTGCCCAGGGCGGTGAATGTCATTTGACAGGCGATTTGAATACCAAACAGCCCCAGTGCCAGAGTGTAAATGCGCAACATCGGCTTGGTAAAGGCCAGCAGTTCTGCGTTAGAGGTGAAGATGGCGGCAAACACGCCGGGGAACAGCTGGATCAGCAAGCAAAAGAGCATGGCGTAGCAAACGCTGCAAGTGAGCAGCAGTCGGTATGCGCGGCGTACGCGGTTGCTGTTTCCGGCACCGTAATTGTAGCTGATAATGGGTTGGGCACCTTGTGCCAGTCCTTGCAGCGGCAGCATGGCAAACTGCATGACACTGGTGAGAATGGTCATGGCACCCACTGCCAGATCGCCGCCGTATTTCAGCAGTGAGGTGTTAAAGCATACGGAGATCACGCTCTCGCTGGCCTGCATGACGAACAGGGCACTGCCCAGCGCCAGACAGGGGAGAATGACCTTGGCGTGCAGACGCAGATTGCACCGGCGAATGCGGATAAAAGTCTTTTTGCCAAGTAAAAAAGACAGCACCCACAGGCAGGACAGTCCCTGGGACAGCACGGTAGCCAGTGCGGCGCCTTGCACACCCATGTGGAAGCCGAAGATAAACAGCGGATCCAGTGCTGTATTGGCAACGGCGCCGATGAGCACCGAGAGCATACCTACCTTAGCGAAGCCCTGGGCGGTGATAAAGGCGTTCATGCCAAGGGTCAGCTGCACGAATACGGTGCCCAAGGCGTAAAGGTTCATATAGGCCACACTGTAATCAATGGTGTTGGAGCTGGCGCCAAATGCCAGTAGCAGCGGCCGGTTCCAGATGAGCACCACCGCTGTCAGTACCGCAGACACCAGCAGTTGCGTGACAAAGCAGTTGCCCAGAATCTGCTCAGCTTCTGCCGTTTGCTTCTTGCCTAAGGCGATGGAGGCCCGAGGTGCGCCGCCGTTGCCCACCAATGCCGCAAAGGCGGAGATGATTAGGATCAGCGGCATACACACGCCCACCCCGGTAAGCGCCAGTGCGCCCTCGCCGGGAATGTGGCCGATGTAAATGCGGTCCACCACATTGTAAAGCATATTGATCAGTTGGGCGGCTACTGTGGGCAGGGACAGCTGGAGCAGCAGTCGTCCGATGGGCCGGGTGGCTAAAAAATCTTTGCTTTGTTCCATAGTCGTCAACTCATTTCTGTAATCTAAACGTACTTAATTATAACACGATGAACGGCGGTGTCAAGGCGCGGATTTTGAACATGGGTCTCTTATGCGGCGAATGCAGTAATGTGTCGAACATACAAAATTCACAATTTGCGCGGCTCAAAGCGTTTACATTATGGTGAAAATATGATAAAATAGACGGCGTGAAAACGCACATATTTTTATTTCACTCTTTACCCGATCCGACGCGCTGCGCCCGGTCGGAATTTCAGAAATGGAGAATGAGTATGCATTTGATTCCCAATCCCCGCGCATATCAGGCGTTGGACGGCGCCTTCACCTTGCAGGATGGCGAGAAGGTGAAGAGCGAACTGCGTATTCCTTTGGTGCGCACCACCACCCGGGAGGCACGGATCATTGTCACCCGCAACCCGGCGTTGCAAAAGGAAGCATATACCTTGAATGTGACCCCGGAGAAGGTGCACATCACTGCCGCTACGCCTATCGGTGCTTACTATGCGCTGCAATCCCTGCGTATTTTGGCGGATTATGATATCGGCGGGCGTACGGTGCCCTGCTGCAGCATTCACGATGCCCCCCGTTGGGGCTGGCGCGGTATGAGCCTGGATGAGAGCCGCCACTTCTTTGGCAAAGAAGAAGTCAAGCGACTGCTGGATATGCTCTTTATGATGAAGCTCAATGTGTTCCACTGGCACCTGACGGACGATCAGGGTTGGCGCATTGAGATCAAAAAATATCCGCGCTTAACGGAGATCGGCTCTAAGCGCACCTGCACCCAGGTGGACGGCTGGCATACTTCTCACATGGTCAACGAGCCTCATGAGGGCTTTTATACCCAGGAGGATATTCGGGAGATCGTGGCCTATGCCAACGCCCGGGGCATTATGGTTGTGCCGGAGATTGACATGCCTGCCCATTTTGCGGCGGCGCAGGCAGCGTATCCCTGGTTGGCTTGTCGGGAACTGGAACGCGAGGTGCCCGGCTACTTTGGCGGTCGTGTGCCTACATTGCACGGCATAAGGGACTGGAACCGCTCTGCCTGCCTGGGCAAGGAGAGTACCTTCCAGTTTATCTTTGATGTGATTGATGAAGTGTGCGAACTGTTTGATGCACCTTACTTCCATATTGGCGGCGATGAGGCGCCCAAGGACGAATGGAAGAAGTGTCCCCACTGCCAGGCGAAGATGAAAGAGATGCACCTAAACGATGTGGAAGAGCTGCAAGGCTGGTTCAACAACCGGGTGCTGGAATATGTAAAGCAGAAGGGTAAGCGCCTGATCGGCTGGAATGAGATTTTGGCCGCCGGCAATTTGGACCCGTCTGTGATCGGTCAATACTGGACCCCCAAGCGGGATAAGAATGTGGAGCGGCATATTGCCCGCGGCGGCGATGTGATCCTAAGCAATCACCGCAGTTTTTACTTTGATATGACCTACGGGCAGTACCCGTTGAGCTATACATACGATTTCGACCCGGGTCGTTATCATATTCCGCCTCGTTCCTATGACCATGTGCTGGGCGTAGAGGCTGAGGTATGGACCGAGTGGATCGACAAGCGTCCAAAACTGGATCTGAATGTGTACCCCCGTATGCAGGCTCTGGCAGAGGTTGCCTGGTCGGCCGAAGAGAGAAAAAAATACGCGGACTTCAAAGAGCGACTGGAGGCCTTTAAGCCTACGCTGGACGCCTTGGGAATCGGTTATGCTGTAACCAGCGTGGCGGAGCCGGGCACCTTCCAGCGGCAAAAGCCCCGCCGTTTGTTCTACTGCGGCGACACCCATTATGAGTTGAAGCTCAACGAAGAACGCAAAGCAAAAGGAGAAAAATAAGTATGAAATTTAGCCAATTTCCCCAGCAGGTGATCGACGAAAATGTGGATTACACAGTCAAGGAGATCACCAACATCATTAAGAAGTACGGTCCCCGGGAGTCCGGCAACAGCAACTGCCTGGCTGCCGAGAAGCACATCAAAAAAGAGATGGACCCCTTCTGTGACGAGACCCACTTTGAAAGCTACAAAATGGCGCCTAAGGCCTTTTTGCACTTTACAAAAATCGTCAGTGTAGCTATCATTCTGGCTGTGGTGGTGTGTGCCGCGCTGGTGTTTACCAGTGTGCTGCCTTGGTGGATCGCCCAGTGTATTGTTGGCGGTGTGACTTTTGTGGGGCTGTTTATCACCGTAATGGAGTTCCTGTTTTACAAGCGGTTTATGGATCCGCTTTATAAGAAGGTAGAGGGTCACAACTTTTGCGCCACCCGCAAGCCCACCGGTGAGGTTAAGCGCCGCATTGTAATCAGCGGCCATATTGACGCAGCCTATGAATGGCGCCATCTGTACTATGCGAAGGGCAAGCTGCCCTTGATGGGAATTTTTATGGGCGGTACCATTGTCTGCGCGATCATCTCCTTTATTATCGCAGTGATCTGCCTGATTGCTCACTTTGCGGATATGGGCGCTTTCGGCGATTTTATGCTGAATTACAGCTACTATTTCCACTTTGTCACCGCGCTGTTTATGATCACCCTGTTCTGCTTTGTGGACTTTAAGACCATTTCTCCCGGCGCCAATGACAACCTGACCGGTACTTATGCGGCGGTGTGTGCTTTGCGTATGCTGGATATGGCCGGTGTGGAATTTGAAAATACCGAGGTGTGCTGCATGATCACAGACGGCGAGGAGGCTGGTCTGCGTGGCTGCAAGCAGTGGGCCAAGGACCATAAAAAAGAGTGCGACGAGATTGAGACCGCCGTGCTGTGTGTAGATACCTTAACGGATCTGGAATACCTGAATGTGTATAGCAAGGATATGACCGGTACGGTGAAGAACTCTAAGCCCTTCAGCCAGCTGGTGATGGACAGTGCCATTGAGGCAGGTCATAAGGATTTGAAGTTTGCCAGCGTGTTCTTCGGTTCTTCCGACGCAGCGGCATTGTCCCAGGCGGGGATTCACGCCACCTGCCTGGCTGCTATGGACCCGACACCGGCCGACTATTACCATAATCGCCGGGATACGGCGGAGCGCCTGGTGCCGGAGGCTCTTAAGACCGGTTACGAGGTAGTGCTCAGTACCATTCTGAACTTTGATGAGAAAGGGCTGGGTGCAGCAAAATAAGCGTGTAAGTCCAATACAAATGTATAAGCGGTACCCGGGTTTGGGTGCCGCTTTGCAGATTAAGGCTGTTTTTTACGGAAAGGGGAAAAGAAAATGACGGCTTTGTACATTATTTTAGGCTTGCTGGCTGCGTTTATCGTGATCACGCTGATCCGTGCAGCGTTCTTTACGGCGCCCAAGCCCCAGCGGGAGGAATTCCCGCCGGAGCAGGTGAACGGGCAGCGGGCGTGCGACCGACTCAGTCAGGCGATTCAGATCAAAACCATCTCCTGCGAGGATGAGAGCCAAACGGATTGGGGCGCGTTTGACCGCTTCCATGCGTTTTTGGAACAGTCCTACCCGCTGATTCACAAAAATCTGAAACTGGATCATATTTCCACTGCCAGTCTGTTGTTTTACTGGGAGGGGACGGATCCCGACCTGGACCCTATTGCCTTTTTGGCCCATCAGGATGTAGTGCCCGTCAGCGAGGGCACCGAGGAGGACTGGGAACACCCGGCCTTTGACGGCGTAAATGACGGCCAGTTTATTTGGGGTCGCGGCGCGCTGGACATGAAGAACCACCTGATCTGCCTGATGGAGAGCGTGGAGACGCTGCTGGAGGAGGGCTATACCCCAAAGCGCGGGGTGTACCTGTGCCTGGGGCATAATGAGGAGATCGTCAGCGGCGGCAACAACGGTGCCCGGGAATTGGCGCGGGAATTGGAACGCCGGGGCGTGCACCTGGACAGTGTGGTAGACGAGGGCGGCGCCATGCTGCCGGCGCATGTAAAGGGGCTGCTGGACGCCAACCTGACCGGCGTGGGCGTGGCAGAGAAAGGCTATGCGGACTTTAAGATTACTGTAAAGTCCAAAGG
>ULYL01063630.1_pt1 | contig 10778 bp, 17 predicted proteins | sample 1962211 | NCBI WGS metagenome assembly ULYL01 (sample SAMEA4835864, study PRJEB28245) | human gut metagenome | biome: gut microbiome; material: fecal sample | place: Denmark | collected 2008
GATGTGGCGTGGTATCTCGCAGTTACCGCCCATGCTATCGGCTACGACCTCGAGACGGTGTTGCAGATGAACGTAGACAAGCTCCGCAACCGTTACCCGAATGGGTTCGAGAAAGAGCGCAGTCTTCACAGACAGGAGGGCGATGTATGACACTGGCAGAACGTATTGAGAAGTTCAATAACCTCATGGGTGACATTGTTCCCCCGGAGGTCAAGAAAGACCTGTTGGATAAGGGGTTCTTCACCGCTCCGGCAAGCACCAAGTATCACGGTAATTATGAGGGCGGTTTGTTCGACCACAGCTACATGGTAGCTCGCTACCTCAAGAAGCTCACCGAGGATTGCCGCCTTGACTGGCAGAATCCTCGCTCACCTCTGCTGGTTGGTATGTTCCACGACCTCTGTAAGATGGACAACTACCAGCACCCGGTCATTGCTGAAACTCTCGGCGGCGAGGAAATCAGAGACGATTCCAAGTGGGAATATGCTACGGACACTCTGCTCAAGGGTCACGGCGATAAGTCGGTTATGGTGCTGGCACAGTATTTCAAGCTCACCGAGGAGGAAATCATGTGTATTCGCTATCACATGGGAGCTTTCTGCGATAAGTCAGAGTGGAACGATTATACACGAGCAGTGCATAAATATACAAATGTTCTGTGGACACACCAAGCCGATATGCTTGCTTCCCATGTAGAGGGGGTGTGAGGTATGGTGGCAAGAATCCCGAATTTGGAGCTTCTGCTCTATAAGGCACAACAGGCTCTCGCCCATGACCCGGACTTCGTTCAGAAGATTGCCGAGATTAAAGAGAATGAGAGCCGCAAGAAAGTCTACCTCGATTTCAGTGTTGAGTGCTTCTCACAGATTTGGGGTAGCACTTGTACCGGGTTTGATGTGACCGAAACTGGTGAGCCTGTTATGGCTGGCTCGGCTATGACCGAGGAATACACCACCATCGTACATGAGAAGACCACAGACACCTACTGTGTGTTCTTCGGAGACCGCCCTTGTTACAAGGTGGACAACCCGAGCAACGAGTTCTACGAGGACATGAAGAAGCGTCAGATGGCAAGCCTGTCTCGAGCCAAGAACCGCTATTAAGGAGGAATGAGCGATGATTAAATTTGAGAAACCCGAAGTATGGGGCTGGGAACACGCTATCCGGGGAATGAGGAATCCCCTCAATAGCTGGGAACGCTCCGACAGCTACCCGGCGGTTGACTGCGGCAAGTGTGGAATCATCGACCGAGAAGGTATCTGTCACCCGAAGGAACATGACTGTACACCGTACCAGTGCTACGCAATCGGTGACAACGATAAAGACCTTATGACCCGGCTCATTCGTGGTGGCGCACCTCACCGCAAGTTCCTCCGTCAGATTTTCGTATCGGTGGACATTACCGCTCCTCTCTACTGGTGGAAGGAGTTCGATACATACAAGGTCGGTACGACAGCGAATAGCTGTTCCACCATGCACAAGATTCACGCAAAAGAGTTCGAGCTTGAGGATTTCAGCACAGAACACCTGTCACCGCTTTCGTTATCTGCCCTTCGCAATCTCATTGATGTAATGAACCTCGAACGTGAGCATTATATCGCCTGTAAAGACAAGGACTGCTGGTGGCAGATGATTCAGCTCCTCCCTACGTCCTACAATCAGAAGCGAACGGTCACTATGACCTACGAAAACCTTCTGAATATGCTGGAATATCGCAGAGGTCACAAGCTGGACGAGTGGCGTATGTTCTGTGATTGGATTCTCACCCTCCCTTATGGTTCGCTCTTGAAGGAAGGTGTGGGTAATGAACAGAGCTGAACGGCGTAGGCAGAAGAAAGCCGGAATCAAGGTACAGAAAGAACCCACTCTGAATCTGAAAGTCAGTGATTTCGACCACATGGTCTCTCATGCGGAGAAGTCAGCCAAGGAAAGAGCGACAGCGGCGGCAATCCACGAAATCGACCGACAGATTCTCGAACGTGACGAAGCCTATTCTCTCGACATTGACGCAATGGTGCTGTGGACGCTTCATGTTTACCTCGGGTTCGGTAAGAAGCGTCTCGAGAGATTCTACCGGGATATGTTGAAGGAACACATTCACATGAGGGAGGTCTACGAAATGGACGATACCTACCCGGAACGCTACAAACTCAAGGAGCTTTGCAATGTCGATGTGGAAGCTCTGAACAATGAATTTAAGGAGGTTATACACAATGTATAAGTTGAAGAACACCAACGGCAGAGTGAACGCTCTGCTCCGCACCGGGAAGGACTTCGTAAAGAACAACCTCTCCGTGTCTGCGGCACAGCATATCATTGACACTGGTAAGCTGGTGGAATCCGACAACCCGGACTACCCTATCTGCATTGATAACCAGTGGTATTTCGAGGGTGTCGAGGTCAAGAAGACTGCGAAGAAAGCCCAGTTGAGTTCCATGTATGGGGAAATGAAGGAGGGCAAGTAAATGAGCCGAACTTTCTACTCCGAGTATGTGAATCATTGTCTGCGATTCTATGCTCGACACGACAGACCGAAGTTCCACTCAGAAGCAGACAAGCATAACTGGGCGGCGTGTGACAGCGCACTCAAGTCGTTCTCCGATAATGACCGAGCAATGCTCCTGTATATCTATCGTGAGGGCGATACCGTCCCGGACAACATCTATCAGTTGGCGAAGTCCAAAGGTATCTCACAGGACAGCATTTGGAAACTCGTAAATGAGCTGGAAAGAAAGGTGGCAAAACGGCGTGGTTTACTATGACAATATTCCCGAGGAATTGAAGAAACTCGACCAGTGGGTATGTGCGAATGATGGAAGCAAAGTCCCCATGAAAGCATGGGAGAACGAAGCCGCCTCCTCCACCAACCCGGAAACATGGTCTGATTTCGAGACTGCTCTCGAATCGTACAACCAGCACTATTACGACTACTGCGGTTTCGTATTTGCGGACAATGGGTATGTCGGTATTGATATTGACGAGGGGTACGATGAAGACGGTCTTATGAGTGTCCTCGGGGCTGATATTGTCGGTAAGTGCCACAGCTATACGGAGAAATCCCGGAGTGGGCGTGGATTCCATATCCTACTCCGTGGAACTCTCCCCTTCAAGGGCAAGAACAATCTTGCTGGTGTGGAGATTTACAAGGCGGCTCGCTACTTCATTATGACCGGGAACACCCTTCTCTACCGAGAAATCATCGAGAACCAAGAAGCGATTGATTATGTTGTGGAGAAATACTTCCCGGAAGCTCGAGAGACCTCCGATAAGGTGGTTGTTGGGCGAGACAAGATATATGCCCCTGTATGGGAAGAACCTGTCGTGAATGGGCGTGTGAAGCTCCGTCCAGTATATCCGAGAATCCCGGACGGAAGCCGCAATATCTGTCTCACCTCCCTCGCTGGTATGCTCCACAATCAAGGCTACTCCAAGTCACAGATTTATGAGGAGCTGTTGTACGCCAATACGGTTGCCTGTGACCCACCTCTTGATAGGAACGAACTGCGAACTATCTGCAACAGCGTCACGAGGTATAAGCGATGAAGATTAAATGCTGTAAGGATTGCGTTGCTCCGAAGCGATACCCCGGTTGTCATGGTGTATGCCCCGAATACATACATGAAAAGGCACTGTGGGAGGAAGAAAAGAAAGTCATTCGTGAGGAACATAGGCGATTCAGTGAGCTGTACGAGCAACGCTCCGAGGGAGTGCGAAAAGCACTTAGACACAAAAGGCGATAACTTGCACAGAAAAGATAAAAATTTATCTTTTAGGTATTGACATTCAATCTTGTATGTGTTATCTTATAATCACAGCAAGACAAAAACTTATCCAATAAAGATTAAGGAGGACAAATACTATGGAAGTTATGAGAAACATGACTATTGACACTGAACTGTTTGAACTGGGAGACATTATCTCCTTCACACTCACCACTGGGGAGAAGGTTAAGGCGAAAGCTATCCGTGAGACCCCGAACGGTATGCTTTTTATCACCGTTGACTGTCTCAAGGACGAGCAGAAAATGTTCGAGAATCCCGGCAGAGCCGAGAAGGTTGACTATGAACATTCCGACCTTCGCAAGAAGCTGAACGGCGAAATCTTCGAGAGCTTCCCGGAGGAAATCAAGGGACGCATGGTTGGTATGCGAGTGGGTCAGACGAATTGCTTTGATATGCTCCGTATTCCTACCGAGCGTGAAATCTTCGGAGAGAACCCTTACGGTAAAGACGAGCCTGTATCTGTAAGACGCTTCTACGGTATGGAGAACCGCCGTGAGCGTATCGCTTTCCAAGGTTCGGAGACAGGTACATGGGAATGGTGCTGGTTGCAGAACAAGGTTGAGGATTCCGCTTCCAGTTTCGCCGGTGTCAGCAGCGCCGGTAGTGCGGCCTGCAGCGGCGCTTCCCTTTCTCGTGGCGTTCGCCCGGTCTTTCTCTTATCCTAAAATCTCGCCCCCTTGTGGGGCGAGTTCAATAAAGAACGGAGGTGAATGTCGTGCAGACAAGATGTGAAGACTGTAAGAAAAGATGTGTCTGCCACGCTTGCCCTCTACATAATCAATGCCGCTACACTTTGAGGTGCAAATCCTCAAAGTGTTACTGCGGAAAATATAGGAGGTTATCAGAAAATGGAACAGAACAAAATCTGTCCTCTCCTCACGACTAACACTGTCGTAGACGAGAATAACACCGTGAAAATTGGCACACAGCCTGTTTTCTGTGTAACCGAGCAGTGTTCGTGGTGGTTGGAGGACAAACAGAAATGTGCAATCGCAGTTATGGGAGGTAAGAAATAATGGCATATTACATGAATAAAAACGTCCCGGCGAAGCGAGGAGATATTTTCTACATTTCCAACTCCAAGTGCTACGCCACAGACCCGAGTAATACAGAGGGAAGACCAGCAATCGTTGTCTCCTCTGATAAATTGAATGAACACGCAGATGTTGTCGAGGTGGTCTATCTCACCACAAAGGAAAAGCGTCTCATGCCTACTCATGCAGAGGTGCTGTGCAAGATTCCTTCAACCGCTCTGTGTGAGACCATCTACACGGTCAATAAGGACAGGCTGGGCGATTTCGTCCGCACCTGTACCGATAAGGAAATGGAGGGTGTCAATGCTGGAATCCTCTGCTCACTCGGTATCGCCGCTCCTGTGGTCGAGGGTGAGCCTGTTGACAACTCTGTAATGGTCGAGAGGAATCTTTACAAGCACCTCTATGAAGACCTTCTCAATAAGGTAATGGCGAGGTGATAAGTAATGCAAGAGCTTTTCGAGACACGCAACGGTCGTGTCATTATGGACGAGGACTTATCCTCGAAGATGTATCTGATTAAGCAGTATCACCCCGAGAAAGCAGACGAGACCAGCTCCGGGTTTGAATGGTCTGAAATGGGTATGGCAAACCTGTTCGGCTTGCTCTACTCTCACGAAGCTCGCTACTGCCCGGAACACAAGAGCTGGTACACCTATCACGAGGGAGCATGGCGCAAGGACGAGGGAGCAATCCTCGTGTCCGAGAAGATTAAAGATTTCGTTCGTCTGATGATTCTCTACTGTGGAGAAATCGAGGACGATGATACCCGAAAGTCCTACACCGGGTTCGTCAATAAGATGGGTGACAGGCGTATGCGAGACAGAATCCTCAAAGACGCAACAGGTGAGCTTCGTATCTCTGCTGTGCAGTTTGACGCAGACCCCTATCTCATTAACTGTCTCAATGGTACATACGACCTTCGAGACTTCTCCTTCCGGGAACATAGCTGGGACGATTTTCTCACCATGCAGACAGCATTTAGCCATACTATCTCCAAGACGGTTAAGTGTAAACGCTGGGAGAAGTTCATTAAAGAGGTCACACAGAATGACGAGGACAAGGCAGACTTCCTTCAAAGGGCTTTGGGCTACTCCATGCTGGGTATGAGCAATGAGGAGTGTATGTTCATTCTTCATGGTAAGACCACTCGTAACGGTAAGTCTACTCTGCTCAACACCATCGAGACTATGCTCGGTGACTACGCCAAGGTTGCCCCGGTCGGTATGATTTGCCGAGGAGACCGTCAGAAGGACGCAGAAGCCGCCAGTCCTACCCTTGCCGGGTTGAAGGGCAAACGCTTCGTCACAATGTCCGAGAGCAACGAATACGGCAAGCTGGACGAGGAGAAAATCAAACAGCTTACAGGTGGTGAGGAAATTTCGGCTCGTGCGTTGTATCAGTCGGCAATTACCTTCAAGCCGCAGTTCACCCTATGGCTTTCCTGTAACGACCTTCCGATGGTGACAGACAAGTCCCTGTTCGCTTCCGAGCGTATCAAGGTGGTAGAGTTCAACCGCCACTTCTCCCCGGAGGAACAGGACACCCACCTCAAAGACGAGCTGTGCGAGCAGTCCAGCATGAGCGGCATTTTCATGTGGTTGGTGCGTGGGTATATTCACTACAAGGAACGTGGACTTGCGATGAGCGGCAGTCTGAAATCGGTTGTCACCAAGTACGAGCGTGATAACGACCTCGTATTGCAGTTCCTCGAGAATCGCTGTGAGCGTGTCCCGGAGGAAAGCTCGCCAACCGTTATCAAGGCGAAAGACCTGTACAACGCTTTCAAGATTTGGGCGAAGTCCGAGGGTGCTTATATCCTGTCGGCTCGTAAGTTCAATTCTGAAATGGAGCGTCACCCGGAGTGGTTTGACAGGAAATCGACCTCGAGCGGCTATGCAACCTATTGTGGTCTGAAATTGAAGGAGGTGCTGTAATGAGCGACTTGAAGATTTTTACCGATAACATTGAGCCTACGGCTCTGAATCAGATTTATACCCTTGTCAAACAACCAGCTTTCGCAGATTGCAAGGTTCGTATCATGCCCGATGTTCATGCTGGGGCTGGTTGTGTCATTGGCTTTACGGCTGATTTGGGGGATAAGGTCATTCCGAACATCGTTGGCGTTGACATTGGTTGCGGTATGCTGACTGTGGAACTGGGTAAGATTGACATTGACTTCGATTATCTCGACAAGGCTATCCGGGAGAACGTCCCAAGCGGTCGTGAAGTAAACGAGACGGCTATCTACCCCACCGAGGTAATTGAATACATTCGGTGCTATAAGGCACTCAAAGACCCGGAACGACTTGTTCGCTCCATTGGTTCTCTCGGTGGTGGAAACCACTTCATCGAGATTGATACTGATTCCGAAGGGGTAAAATACCTCGTGATTCATACTGGTAGCCGCAATTTGGGAAAACAGGTTGCCGAATACTATCAGAACCTTGCCATTGAAACCATGCAAGGTAAGGACGAACTCATTGCTATGCAAGAGAAACTGATTGCCGACTATAAGGCACAGGGGCGCAAAGCGGAAATTCAGAGAGCGATTGCCGAGCTTCATAGAAAGTTCTCTCCAAACCCTCTCGGGATTCCGAAGGAATTGTGCTACCTAACAGGAAAGCACCGGGAAGATTATCTCCACGACATGAAAGCGTGTCAGCATTTTGCGGCAACCAACCGATATGAAATCGCAAATCGAATCGTCAGCAGTTTGTTCGGAAGTGACATCGCCTACTGGGATTTGCCGATGTTCGAGACCGTTCACAACTACATTGAGTTTGGAACGAACATGGTTCGCAAGGGGGCTATCTCTGCGAAAGCTGGTGAAAAACTCCTCATTCCTATCAATATGCGTGATGGTTGTATCATCGGTATCGGCAAGGGTAATGAGGATTGGAACTGTTCAGCTCCTCATGGTGCTGGTCGAGTAATGAGCCGCAGTAAGGCGAAAGAGCTGGTTTCTCTCGAGGAGTATGAGGATTCCATGAAGGGTATCTTCACCACATCTGTCAGCCGTTCCACCATTGATGAAAGTCCGATGGCTTACAAGACGATGGAGGAAATCATTGCCAATATTGCGGACACCGTAGAGGTCGTGAACATCATCAAGCCTGTGTACAATTTCAAGGCAAGCGAATAAGGAGGACACTGTTATGAATATGGTTTGCAAATGTGGTGGCAAGGAGTTCTTCACCGAGGAACACGGCAATCAGACAGGGCTTTACTGCTCCGCTTGTGGTAAGTGGCAGAAATGGCTCAAGAAGGACGAGATACGACTTTTCAATCACGGCATGATTCCTTCTCACGATGTTGCTATGCAGATTGAGGGGTTTCAGAACGCTTCTCTGCTGGAACGTCTCAAGGCTCGTATTGCCGAGAGTGCAATTAAGGTATCTACCGTCAAAGCTCCGCACACCTACATGAAAGCTGTCGGCACGAGGGAGCTTGAGAAGATTCTTGAGGAGGAGTTGGGAAATGAAGACACGAAATGACATACTTGCTGAATACGTCCGCAGTCGTTACCCCGAGATTGAGAAGACCTTCGACTTTGCCGCCTATTCTGCTGGTGTGGCTCTCAAAGAGTTCGGCAGATGTATCAAGGAAGCGTTCGGAGGTACTGATAAGGAGGTAGACGATGTTTGCGATTCAGAACATTAAGACTGGGAAGTTTTTGTACGGCACAGACTATCGCTACTGCCCTCCTCACCAGCGTACCAGCAAGACGAAAATGCTCACATACAGCTCTATCGCAGAAGCCGCACACGACTTTTGGGTTAAGAGGAAGTGTGGCAAAGATTACAGAATCGTTGTGCTGAAATCGGTGGAGGTTAAGCGAGTGGTTGACTACTACGAGAGCAAAAACTTCATTTAACACAAAACAGATAAGTATTTATCAAAAACGACATTTACCAAACTATCTGAAAAGGATTGAAAAATAATCTTTTTATAAGAACGAGTTATTCTTCTTATTACAGTAGTTAAAGTAGCTGTTCTCAAGGTATTGCGTGTAACTTCCTCTATATAGAAAAATCCCTATATATAGAAGTTATACGCAAAAACCGATTTTCAACTACTTCTACTACTCTAATAAGAATAAGAAGAAAGGAGACTGAAATGGATATAGATAAGCTGTTAGCAGACAGTTCCGAGGATTCCGAGGAGACTGTTGCGACTAAGGAGACTGTTTCCAGCGAAGAGATTGCGGTTGTCCCGGCTGGGAATGACAAGCCTGTCAAGAAGACAAAGAAGAAAGGTAAGCCCCGAGGAGGTAATAACTGGTTGAAGCCGGAAAACATCGCTCCGGGGCTTGAAGCTGGTGATAACACGAAGTTCCTCTCTGTCAATATGGCGTTGATGAATATGCCGGATATTGACATGGAGAATCCGTTGGAGGTGCAACAGCGACTTTCCGACTATTTTGCTCTGTATGCACAGTATGACATGAAGCCTACGGTTGTGGGTATGGCGATTGCGCTGAACGGACACAACAGACAGTGGCTTTATGCGATTACACATGATGTTGCAACAGGAGGTTCGGGATATAAGACTGCGTTGCCGCCGGAGGTGGCGGTCGTAATAAAAAAGGCGTACTTTTTGCTCGAAAATTTGTGGGAAAACTATATGCAAAGTGGCAAGGTCAACCCGGTAGCTGGTATCTTCCTCGGCAAGAACAACTATGGCTACCAAGACAAAACCGAGTACGTTCTCACACCAAACCAGCAGAACGACAACGACTATTCCGCTGATGAAATCAGAGAACGCTACATTGCAAGCGACCAACAGAAGCGACTTTCAGCAAGCAACTCTGACGAGGACACGAGCGACTAAGCGACTTTCGCCCACGCTCCGACTTCCCGACTATCAGCCGAGCGACTTTCGACTATCGACTTTCGACTATGAAACTGCTCCGGGATTTCCCGGGGCTTTTTCTATGCAAAAATTCACGGAAATTTTCAGAAAATCAGCCGGACACGGCACTCACCTCTTTACCTCTTTAATGTATTAAAGCAAAATACACCCCGGGCGGCTGTTTCGGGTTTCTTCCTATATAATGCAAATTTCAATCCTTACAGGATAATTTTTTATCCGAAATGTATTGACATTCAATCTTATTTGTGTTAATGTCTAATCAGATTCAGACAAGAAACAACACAAATCGGATAATATAGGAGGGTTCACAATGAAACAGAGATTAACCAGCAAGCAAACCAGCATAAACAGCATAAACAGCATAAAAGCCCCGGCGGTTTACAGTATGAAAAGAGCCGTTAACGTTATGACCGGGAAAACGGTTGTTGACATCGGCGGCGGTCGGTTCGATACAGCCGCAGAAGCCGCCCGGGTTTACGGTGCGGCGGTCTCCATTTATGACCCATTCAATAGAACGCCGGAACATAACGCCGCAGTTCTCGCCGGGTCGTATGATGTGGCGGTGATTTCAAACGTGCTTAATGTTATTGACAGCGAAGCCGCCCGGGGTGATGTGGTACGGCTCGCCGCCACGAAAGCCGCCGCCCTTCTGATTACAGTATATGAAGGAGACGGAAGCGGCACAGGCAGACAGACAGCCGCCGACAGTTGGCAAGAAAACAGGCGTACCGCTGATTATATGGACGAAATCGCCGCCGCTCTCCCGGGTTGGAATGTTGCCCGGTTTGGTCGTTTGATTCAAGCAACACAGAAAAGATAAATTTTTATCTGAAAAGTATTGACAAATAATCTCGTGTGTGTTATCTTATAATCACAGCAAGACAAGAAACAATCTTTACAAGATAAATTATAGGAGGTATTCAATTATGGCATACGATTACAGAGAAGCAGTTAAGGACGATGTATTAGAATACATCAACAACGAAATCAAGTTCGAGGATTTCGACACCCTCGAGGAGTTGGAGAAGCATTTAAACGAGGTTCTTTTCACAGAGGATAGCGTGACCGGGAACGCTTCCGGCTCGTA
>ULYL01060744.1_pt1 | contig 10653 bp, 8 predicted proteins | sample 1962211 | NCBI WGS metagenome assembly ULYL01 (sample SAMEA4835864, study PRJEB28245) | human gut metagenome | biome: gut microbiome; material: fecal sample | place: Denmark | collected 2008
TCATCCTGGCTATCGTGATGATGATTCCATTCCTCGGACTCACTGATTTCAACACCAAGGGAGAGCCGCGCGAAGCGGTGGTTGCCTACACCATGCTGGAACATGGCAACTGGATATTGCCTATCAACAATGGTGGCGACATCCCTTACAAGCCACCATTCTTCCACTGGTGCATCGCATTCTTCAGCCTCATCGCCGGCCACGTAAACGAATACACCTCCCGTCTGCCGTCTGCCGTATCGCTGGTTTTGATGACCATTGGCGGCTTCGTATTCTATGCCAAGCGCAAGGATACACAGACCAGCCTCATCGCTGCCATCCTCACGCTCACCGCCTTCGAGGTGCACCGTGCGGGCATGAACTGCCGTGTGGATATGGTAAACTCCGCCCTGATGGTAGGAGCCATGTATCTGCTCTACCGCTGGTGGGAGAAGGGAAAGCACCAGCTGCCTTGGCTCGCCATCCTCTGCATGAGCGGCGCCACGCTGACCAAGGGTCCTGTGGGCATCATCCTGCCTTGCTTCGTGATGGGCGTATTCATGCTTACCCAGCGCGAGAACTTTTGGGGCATCGTATGGCGCATGGCTTTAACTGCCCTGCTCTCGCTCATCATCCCGTTCTGCTGGTACTATGCAGCCTATCTGCAAGGTGGCGACGAGTTCCTGCGACTGGTGAAGGAAGAGAACATCGACCGATTCATGGGCAAGATGGCATACGAATCGCACGAGAACCCGGCGTGGTACAACCTGCTTACACTCGTGATGGGTTGGGCTCCTTATACCTTATTATTACTGTTCTCGCTCTTCATCCTGCCTTGGAAGAAGTTCTCCAAGACCCGATTCCTTGAGAATGCGAAGAAGGCTACTCCGCTGCAGGTGTTCACCTGGCTCGCCTTCCTCCTGGTGCTCTTCTTCTACTGCATCCCTAAGAGCAAGCGCAGCGTCTATCTGCTGCCATGCTATCCGTTCATGGCTTATCTCATAGCTGAATACATCGTTTGGATGATGAAGGAGAAGGTGGGAGCCATCAAGGTATATGCAGGGGTGATTGCCTCGCTGGCAGTTATCCTCGTGATTGCTACGCTTGTTATACGAGCAGGCGGCATACCAGATACCATTTTCCATGGCAAGCATGCAGCCGACAACATCGCCATGCTCCATGCAATAGGGGAATCTACTCATGGTATCCTATTCTACGTATGCTATATGTTTCTTATAATTGGGGCTTATCATATATTCAAGGCACTCAAGAAAAAAGAGACAAGCCAAATGATGAAATATACATTGGTAATGATTATTGCACTTTTCATCACTCTCGACTCCACCCTGCAGCCTGCCGTGCTCAACACAAAGGCAGACAAGCATCTGGCACCGGTTATCGAAAAGAAGTTTGATACCAGCAAGCTCTACTCTTATATGTCGGTAGAGATGATGCACTTCTTCAGCCTCAACTTCTATCTGGGCGATAAGATTCAGCAGTTTGACAAGGTTCTGCCACAGGATGGCGTGCTGATGATTCCTGAAAGCGACGTGCCAGACTTCAAGGAGAAATTCGGAAGGGACTATACCTTCCAGAAGGTTTGGGAAGTAAAGAAGACGGTGGAATGGCACAGCAAGGTAGGCTTCTACAAATTTGTGAAGACAAGTGCCAATATCGCACAGAACAAATAACAAGATACAAAAAAGCATCGGAACTCATAATCCCGATGCTTTTTTTGTATCTATCAAATTGATATTCTTCTTATTTATTTTCTTCGATAAGATTATACTCTTTCTTCGATAAAGTATCGAGGACGGCGCTTCACCTCGGTATAAATCTTGCCGATATAGACGCCCGTAATGCCCACACCCGTGGTAATGATGCCACCGATAAACCACATGGAGACGAGCAGGGAGGTCCAACCCTGGATGGTCTTGCCCTGGACATGCTCCACCAAGGCAAAGATGATCATGATGATTGCCACCAGAGTCATCGCCAGACCCAGGAAGGTGATAAACTTCAATGGTGCCACGGAGAACGAAGTGATGCCATCGATACTGAAACTCAGCATCTTGGTAAACGGATACTTACTCTCGCCTGCCTCGCGAGCCTTGCGGTCGTAATAGACGAATCCCTCTCGGAAACCCAACTGGCGGACGATGGCTCTGAGGAAGAGATTGCGCTCGGAGTACTGCATCAGAGCCTTCAGAGTGCGGTTGGTCATCATGCGGAAGTCGGCATGGTTATACACCGTATCCTTATCCACGCTCTGCATCAGCTTATAGAAAGCCTGGGCGGTGAATCGCTTGAAGAAGGTATCGGTCTTACGCTCCTTGCGCACACCATAGATGATATCCTTGCCTTCCTGCACCTGCTGTACCATTTCGATGATGACATTCTCATCATCCTGCAGGTCGGCATCGATACTTACCATCGCATCGCAATGATCTACAGCCGCCTCCATTCCTGCCCAGAGCGCATTCTGATGTCCCCGGTTATGAGATAACTTGATGCCGTGTACATACTTATGCTCCTTGGCAGCATCGGAAATCATCTGCCAGGTACGGTCACGACTACCATCGTCAACAAGGAGCAACTCCGTGTCGGCGTCAGTTTTTACCTTGATGGTCTTGATCAGATTGCCAAGCACCTCCAGGGTCTTCGGCAATACCGCTTCCTCGTTATAGCAAGGAATCACTATGAATATCTTCATCACTTCTCTTTTTTTCATCATTAGCATGGATACATATCAATTGCAAAAATACCCCGAATTTCTTACATACACAAATAAAACGCCAGTTTTTTTATAATCTTGCATCATATTCCTGAAAAGAAGGACTGGGAAAGCAGGATAAGCCCCAGATTTTACCACTTTCACCTCACCACTTCCACTTCACCTGTACCTCCAGATCCATCTGATGAGAACCGGCGATTTCCTGCAAGCCGGAAGAGATGTGGGTGCGGTCGAAATAATCGGTGCTGCCCAGCTTTGCTATAACCAGCAGATGATGGCTGATCTCCGAACGCGCCACCAGGGCATAGCGGATGCCCTCGCCAAAGTAACTGCCAAAACTCATCTGATAGAGCAAACCCGGCTCATAGGCATAGATGCGACTGGCAAAATCCTGGGTGTGAAAATAGCCGAAACTGCCCTGCAGCCTCAGCCACCGCCAATGATATCCGATGTTTTCATTCAGCAGATAACCGCTGCTGGAAGCATTCTGGGTGCCGCTACTGGAAGCATTCCCGGTGCCGCTACCCGCATTTCCTTCGCGGTACTTCGTATAGTCCACACTCGTCTTGGAACTCCAGTTTTTCGTGGTAACGCTGGCATAGAAACGGAGACGCCCGGTAGCGTTTCCCGCCTTTTTCTTATAGCGGACCCGGGCTCCCAGTGTCCAGGAACGGGCAGGAAGATAGAGGATATTCAGCAGATGATCCCAGCTCAGCGTACTCTGGCGGGTATGATACTTAGGCCAGGCAAAATAGGCAAAGTCGCTATAGGCGGTAATGGTCCAGCGACTGCCTGGCGACCACGTAGCCCCCACATACACGCCGTTTTCATCCTGCACGCTGCTTCCCTCGGCAAAACTGTTGCTGAACAGGGAATAGTATCTGGCAGAATAGAACCGTTGCACAGCCGTGAGCGAGAAATGGTCGGAAAACAGATAAGATGCTGCATTGAGCGTGGCGACGGCTCCACAATCACCCGTTGCCGTTTCGCCACCTATCGTCCAGCGATGGGAAATATAGCCATAATCTACACTCACATTCCAGAAGGCATCACCTTCGGGAGCAAACCGCTTGTACAACTGCACCTTTTCCGGCATCAGCGGAAGGGAGAAAGAGGTATAGAAACCGGTGGCTCCGATATGCCAGCCCTGATGGCGATAGTTGATGTTGCCACCCACCAGCGTATTGGAGGCTATATCCTGCCTGGCTATCTCCCTGCGTGTACGGTGCAGACCGGTCTTGAGAATGGTCTTGATGCCACCTTCATCACTCAGCGTGGCATCTATCTTGCGATAAGAGAGGAATCCGGTAAGGTCAAGTCCCTTCAACAGGGTATAGGTGGCTGCTGCTCCCTGCAGATAGTTGGCAGAAGAGCGGGAGGAATGAACCTTGATCTGGCTGGTGGTTCTGCCCAGCGATGACAGCACCGAGAGTTTGCCGAAGCTGAAGTCGTTGTTGAGAATCAGTCCCACTCCCTCGTGCAGCCGATACCTGCCCAGGGTGATATTCTTCCATCTTCCCAGTTTCCTGACTTGCAGATAGAAGGAATAGAAATCATATCCCAGATTGTTCCTGCCGCTTCCGAAAGGTTCGCCCGCATCCTGGGCGCCAACGAATCCCATCTTCACATAGTCGCCATACCTGAACTGATAGCGCACCCCGTGCCTATACTTATATCCCAGGTATCCATCGGTTCCCTTGCCATCGCCCTTGCGCTCATAGAAAGGCACTTTCACCATTCCCATCACCTCGTGCTTGCCATACTTCAGGATATTCTTCAGGCTCGGGAACTGCTGGCGGGGAGTCTCGTCGGCTACATAGAAGAAGCTGTTCATCAACTGCCGCTGATACCAGCTGATACTGGGGATGAGAGCCAGTTCTGCCATCGTCTTCATCCCATGATAGCGATAGAGATATGCCTGGATATCCTCTACCTGCGAAGGGGTGAGGAAAGGCAGATGCTCCATCTCATCACGGGTAGCCGTGTTCAGATTCAGCGGATGCTGCGCCAGCTCTTCCAGTTCCTCCTCATAATCCTCCCAGGCAGTCTGTTCAAAATCCTCCATCTCCGAGAGTTCCATCAGATATTCCTGCCAAGGTTGCGAAGAGACATGCTTCTCCCTATCTTCTTCCGACTGGGAAGAGGAGTCCTGGGCACAAACAGAAGGGACATAGAATAACTGGGAGCTGCCTATGAGAAACAGTTTCAACAAAAAGCGAATGATAGGTTGCCAATACTTCATAGACAGGCAAAAGAATTATTAAATTTCCACAAAGATACTGCGAAATTCTGAAAATGAATAAGAAAAGAGTAACTTTCTTTCTCTAAATGGGAAATTATCTGTAATTTTGCGGCATAATTAGGAATTGAAGAGGATTACACCTCTTTTATATATATGAGATGCTCCGGACAGGACGCGGATTATTTAAATTGGATCAAGAAGATTTTTATGAAACAGAAGATATTCTTTTTGCTGGCGATGCTCTTCTGCATCACGCTGCAGACAATGGCTCAGACGGATGACGACAAGCCTGAAAACAAGGAAGTCGATATGGAAGCCCCTACCTTCGAACCGATGGTGAAGGTGGGAAAGGTGCTGCTCGACCACGACAGCATACAGTATGTACAGGTGAACAACGTGTATGTTTATCCACAGCCGGTGTTCAAGAACGCCAAGGAAAGAATGGCATACAACCGTCTGGTATATAACATCAAGAAAGTTCTGCCGATAGCCAAGGAGGTGAGAAAGATCATCATCGAAACGGGTGACTATCTGGAAACCCTGCCCAACAAGAAGGCGAAGGATGCGCACATGAAGCTGGTGGAGAAAAGCATCAAGCAGGAATATACACCGAGAATGAAGAAACTCACCTATGCACAGGGCAAGCTCTGCATCAAACTGGTGTATCGTGAGTGCAATTCATCCTCCTATCATCTTATCCAGGCATTCCTCGGCCCTATCCGTGCCGGTTTCTATCAGGCTTTCGCCGCCCTCTTCGGTGCCAGCCTCAACAAGAAATATGATCCGAACGGAGTGGATAGGCTCACGGAAAGAGTGGTGAGACAGGTGGAATCAGGACAGATATAATCATACTCCTTATTAAGAAAACCAATACCCTTAGGGAAAGAAGCATTCCTGATAACAGGAAACGGCTTCCATCCCTAAGGGTATTTTTTGATGGAACAAGGGAAAGTTATGGATACTATTAGGAGTAGTTGTCTATACTATTAGAAGAAAAAGTCTATACTATTAGGAGAAATCTCCGTTCATAAGTGTTGAATGTGCGTTCAAAAGTTTTGAATGTACGTTCAAAAGCATTGAACATACGTTCAAAACTTATGAACGGAGATTTTCCCTTATGGAAAAAAGAAATGCCCCTAGAAGTAACTGCTTTTTCCTCTAGGGACATTCCTTTTTATTCCTCGGTGTAAAGCACCTGGATCATAGTCTGACCCACAGCCTTCAATACGTTCTTATCCAGATGAGCCATATCATCGCTCACGGTGTGCCAGGTAGGACCGAAACTGCTCTGCTGGCAATCAGGATAGTAGGCTATCACGTCGATAGTAGGAATCTTCGCCTTCTCGTTTACCGGAATATGATCATCCGTAATCATACCGCCATCACTCTTAGGGAAGAAACTGCCGTAACCTGCCTGACGGGCTGCAGCCCAAACTCGCTTCACGATGCCACCAGCATACTGCATAGACATTCCTTCGCGATAGAACTTGGCTCCCTGGCCGCCTACCATATCCAGGAGGATGCCATAGCGAGGATTGTAACCCTCTGGCTTGTTCTCGCTCCAATACTGCGCACCCAAAGCCCAGCTGTTACCATCATCCTGTGCATCAGACCATTGAGGTACGCCCCAATCCTCGGTATCGAAACATACGAAATCTACGCCGATACTTGGATTCAACTTCTTGTCTGCCTGCAACTGGCGCGCAATTTCCAACATGACGGCTACTCCGCTGGCACCATCGTTGGCAGCCATTACAGGCTTGCGCCAATTGGTACTGTCGGGATCGTTATCCGCCCAAGGGCGACTATCCCAATGGGCACAGAGCAAGATACGGGTTTCAGCCTTCGGGTTGTAACGGGCAATGATATTGGTATTCTTCAATATCGTGCCATCATAGCCCTTCAGGTCTGCCTTCTGGGTCTCTACCTCGCAGCCAAACTGCTTGAACTTGCTTACAATCCATTCGCCACACTTATCGTGCGCCTCGCTGTTCATCACGCGAGGTCCGAAATCGCATTGCGCTGCACAATAAGCCAACGCCGAATCGGCATTGAAAACCGGACCTACGGGATTCAGCTTCTCCGCTTCCTCTACCTCCTGAACATCTGGCGAACTTGCGCTGCTGGCATTCTTATAGCTGATGGTACCAGCCACCAGTCCGGCAGCTACCACCACACCTAATATAATCTTCATTTTTTTCGTCATAACATTATTGTTTAAAGTTCTGCACCTGCGTCATCACTCTGAGCCAGTTGCCTCCCCAGATCTTGGCGATATCCTGCTCGCTGTACTTGCGGCGCAACAGCTGGAGAGTGAAATTAATCAGCTCGGAAGAATCAGCAAGTCCGCGGATGCCTCCGTCTCCATCGAAATCGGTACCCAGACCTACGTGGTCGATACCCATCACCTCGATGGCATGCTCCAGATGGGCAATGGCATCCATGATGTCTGCCTCGCCCTCCTTGCGCAGGAATCCATGATAGAGCGTAGTATGAGCCACACCACCACGGGCTGCCAGGGCACGCATCTGATCATCGGTAAGATTACGGGGCACATCGCAGAGCGCACGGCTGCTGCTATGACTGCACACGATAGGAGTCTGACTGATTTCCAATGCATCATAGAAACTCTTTTCGCCTGCATGACTCAAGTCCACCATGATGCCGTGGCGGTTCATCTCCTGAATCACCTTGGCTCCGAAACTGCTCACGCCATTGTGGGTATTGCAGCCACGGGCACTGTCGCAGATGTCATTATCGCCATTGTGGCAGAGGGTGATATATACCACGCCTCGCTGGGCAAAGTACTTCACATTGCTCAAATCGTGCTCCAGTGCAAGACCATTCTCTATACCGAGCATGATGCTCTTTCTGCCCTTTCGCTTGTCGCTGTAAAGATCGGCAGGAGTTCGGGCGATACTCAGGTAGGCGCGGTTCTTGCTCACGATTTCCTCAATCTTGTCGAAGATGAGATCGGCATACTGCAGAGGTCCCTGCACGTCGAAGGCTACCTTGCTGCTGAAGCTCTCGCCTATCTTAGGCTGCGGCAGGTAAGCCACCATGGTGGTAGCATCCTGATGTCCGTCGGTCATCTTGTGCAGATCTACGAGAATGCGGGAGTCGCGATGATCGAACTTCACACCCTGCGGGAAGAACATCGGGGTATCGCAATGGGTATCGAGTGTTAGGATACGCTTGTGCAACTGCTTGGCAGCATGGAAATTGCCAGCCTGGTTCACCAGCCACTGGAAGATCTTTCCGCCTTCCTCGCCCAGCCACTCCGGATGCCACTGCACGCCGAGTATCTGCTTATACTCATTGCTCTCTATCGCCTCGATGATGCCATCGGTAGATTTGGCGATGATGCGCATGTGCCTGCCCGGCTCGCTCACAGCCTGATGGTGGAACGAGTTGACGAGAATCTTTTCCGAATTATATATATGATATAAGGTGGAATCCTTCTTGATTTCTACACTATGGGTTGGTTCGGAGCGGTCGGCATCCTGACTGTGCTTCACCATCTGCTTGATGTCCTGATACACTTTTCCGCCCAAAGCTATCGCCAGGGTCTGGATGCCTCGGCAGATGCCGAGCATCGGTATCTGACGGTTGAAAGCCAGACGGACAAGCATCAGCTCTGCTGCATCACGCTCCTGATTGATATTGTGAAGACGGGGAGACGGCTCCTCGCCCATCCACAACGGGTTATGGTCGCCCCCACCCGTCAGGATCAAACCATCTAGATGCTCCAGGGTATTGATGATGACAGTACTGTCGGCAACTGGCGGGATGATGACAGGCGTTCCACCTGCCGCAATCACCTGCTTGTAATAACGGTCGCGAAGCGTAGCATCAATGTTCTCGTAATTGGCAGTAAGACCGATTACGGGCTGATGCTTCGCTTCGGGAAAAGAAGAGTACGCACCCTTGAGATGCGACTCCAAGTCAAATGTTTCCATTTGTTTATTTCTAAATACAAAAAAATTACTCTTCCTCCAAGAGAACAGGAACCTCGCGCTTGATGCTCTGCTCAAGCGAGATGAGTGTCTCGGTAGATACTACACCCGGAATAGCCTGGAGCTTGTTGTTCAGCAAGTCCATCAACTGCTCGTTGTCACGGGCATACAACTTCAAAAGCATGGTATAAGAACCGGTTGTGAAGTGGCACTCCACAATCTCAGGAATGTTCTGAAGGCGCTCTACCACCTTCTTGTACATATTACCACGCTCTAGGTTAAGTCCTACGTATGTACATGTAGAATAACCCAGACTCTTAGGGTTTACATCAAAACCGCTACCGGTGATGAATCCATCCTCCATCAAGTGCTGGACACGCTGATGGATGGCTGCACGAGACACGCCGCATTCTGCGGCTACGTCCTTGAAAGGAATACGGGCATTCTTGGAAAGGATGCCGAGAATCTTTCTGTCAAGATTGTCTATTTTCTCCATTTCTTCTCTATTATTATGTTCTATTTTAAGGTATTCTTATATACCAGATAGCAAAATTAATAAAAACTATCGAAACAGACAACAAAATGCACGAATATTTTGCAATATCCATGCATTTTGTTGTTTTTTATACTGATTTTAACCAAAATTTCAGATTTTTCCTGCTATTTGGCGTTACTTTCTCTTTCTGGAAGCAGACTTCTTGCCAGCTGTCTTGGCTGGAGTCTTAGCCACCTTCTTCTCTGCTCCTACAGCTACATCATTCTTCTGCTCGCTGTCTGTCTCAGGCTTTGCCTCTGGCTTCACGATGCTCACGAGCTCCAGGTCGAATACCAATGTAGAATATGGAGGAATCTGACCAGCCTGACGCTCGCCGTATGCCAACTCATAAGGGATGTAAAGCTGCCACTTGCTGCCTACAGGCATCATGGTGAGAGCCTCTGTCCAACCCTTGATCAGGCTACCGGCACGGAACTTGTCTGTGGCAGCACCGCCATGCTTGGAAGTTGCATCGAATACGGTTCCATCGATGAGACGGCCCTCGTAGATAACCTCCACCTCATCAGAAGCCTGAGGAATCTCGCCCTGACCTTCCTTGATTACCTTATACTGCAAACCGCTAGGCAAGACCTTGACACCTGGCTTCTTGGCATTGGCTGCCAGATATTTCTCGCCAGCACCAGCCAAGGCTTCCTTCTTGAACTCGCCAGCCTTGTGCTCGGTAAAGATAGTGGTATCATTGGCAAGAGCTGCCACGAAACCACGGCTGAACAGTTCGGCATTGATAGAATCCTTGGTGCTCTTCAGCTCCTCGCGGGTTCCAGGCAGGATGCGCTGATTTACCATCTGGGCAATCTGCATACCTACGATATAAGCGGTACCCTTAGGAGTATTTGCCTGCTGGATAGCCTCCTCGTAACCACGGATGAAGTCTGCCATATAAGCAGTATCCACCTGATAACTCTGCTGGATGAATGGAACCAGACCACGGGTGGCATAGACACCAGCCGCATAACTCAAGGAATCACCCTCGCTGGCAAGAACCACGGGAGTTACCTTCTTCACATTCTTCTTCTTGCTTGCAGCACTGGCTGTAAACAAAGAAGCACTCGCCACGAGGACGAGTGCTGTCATTAAATATTTCTTCATTTCTTATAAGTCCTCTACTCAAAATGAGTTCCCACAAAAATTACTTGCCACCTACAGAAATCAACTCAATCTTGAAGATCAATACAGAGAATGGCTT
>ULYL01058124.1_pt1 | contig 10613 bp, 9 predicted proteins | sample 1962211 | NCBI WGS metagenome assembly ULYL01 (sample SAMEA4835864, study PRJEB28245) | human gut metagenome | biome: gut microbiome; material: fecal sample | place: Denmark | collected 2008
CGGTTTGACCTACCCGCAAAATCAGTATCGTTAAAATTAAAATCACTGCCAGTGCGCCGATAAAGCCGAATTCCTCACCGGCTACGGACAGAATCATATCGTTCTGATTTTCCGGCACGGCGCCGCTTTGGGTCATATCGCCCTTTAAGAAGCCTTGACCGAGAAAACCGCCGTTGCCCATGGCGATCTTGCCGTTATTTTGTTGATACATGGTGCTCTCGTATTGCTCCGGGTAAAACAGGGCAATGATCCGCTCCCGCTGCAAGCCGGAGATCAGCTTCAACTTCCAGGCGGCCACAAAACCCACGATCAGCGCGCAAAACCCGGCTAAGAAGTAGCCGATGTTAATGCGGGCAAAGAACAGCATGCCGATAAACATAATCAGGAAGATCAGGGCAGACCCGGCGTCACCGGTCATCAGCACCAGCCCAATGGGGATCAAGCCATGGATGACCAGCGGAATGATGGTGCGTATTTTATTGATCTTGTCCCGTACCATATCCAGGTGATAGGAAAAGGAGATGATAAAGCCTACTTTCAGCAGCTCAGAGGACTGGAAGGTCAGCACCTTCAGGTCGATCCAGCTGCGGGCATCCTGCCGGGCATCCGGCGCAATGCCAAAGAAAAAAGTGTAGATCATCAAACCTACGCACCCGGCGGCGATCACCGGCCACAGCTTGGCTACCGCCTCATAGTTCACATTAGAAACCAGTAGGCAGATCACTACCCCCAGCGCCACGGACAGGAACATGGAGCGCACATCGCTGCTGATGATCTTGCCGTCCTTTAAGGCAGAGTGGGTAGCGCTGTACACCAGCGCCAAACCGTATAGAGAGCCAACCATGGCGGTTAGCAAAGTTACATAATCTAAACCGGAAAATAATTCCAACAGCGGCGATTGCTTTTGCCGACTGTGCACGATCTGCCTCCTCTCATTACAGGGTAGTCTTTATTATATTATGAATTTTGCCAGAATTCAAGAGAAGCGGGCAATTATTACTTGGATTATTTTATCCCTTGTGTTATAATAACTTGCGAGAAACGTTGCGCCCGCTGTGGCGCGTACAGGAGTATGTATATGCTGACAGATATTGAGATCGCCGCACAGGCGAAAATGAAAAGAATTACGGATGTGGCTGCGGCTATGGGTATTCGTCCAGAGGAGCTGGAGCCTTACGGTCATTATAAAGCGAAGCTGTCCGATGATCTGCTGACTCGGCTGCAAGATCGTCCGGACGGCAAGCTGGTGCTGGTAACGGCGGTCAATCCTACCCCTGCCGGCGAGGGCAAGACCACCGTGAGTATCGGCTTGGGCCAAGCGATGTGCAAACTGGGAAAAAATGCGGTGATCGCTCTGCGGGAGCCGTCCCTGGGTCCGGTGTTCGGCATTAAGGGCGGCGCTGCCGGCGGCGGTTACAGCCAGGTGGTGCCTATGGAGGACATTAACCTGCACTTTACCGGTGATCTGCATGCCATTACCAGTGCCAATAATCTGATGTGTGCGCTGCTGGATAACCATATTCAGCAGGGGAATGTGCTGGGGATTGATCCCCGCCGTGTGCAGGTGAAGCGGTGCATGGATATGAACGATCGCGCCCTGCGCAATATTATCTGCTCTCTGGGCGGCACCCTGAACGGCGTGCCCCGGGAGGATCACTTTTGCATAACCGTTGCCAGTGAGGTAATGGCAATCCTGTGTCTTGCGGAAAATCTGCAAGATCTGAAAAAGCGGCTGGGTGATATTTTGGTAGCCTATACCTATGACGGCGCACCGGTGTATGCCCGGGATATTCAGGCGAACGGCGCCATGACTGTGCTGCTGAAGGATGCGATTAAGCCCAATTTGGTGCAGACCTTGGAGAATACGCCGGCCATTATGCACGGCGGTCCCTTTGCCAATATTGCCCACGGCTGCAACTCTGTACGGGCTACAAAAACCGCGTTGAAGCTGGGCGATTACGCCATTACCGAGGCGGGCTTTGGTTCTGACCTGGGGGCAGAGAAATTCTTTGACATTAAATGCCGCTACGCGGGGCTGACACCCGCCTGTGTGGTGCTGGTGTCTACCGTGCGGTCTATGAAATATAACGGCGGCGTGCCCAAGGATCAGCTGAAAGAGGAGAATTTAGACGCGCTGCGCGCCGGTTCTGTCAATTTGCTGGCGCATATTGAGAACTTGAAGAAATTCGGTGTGCCGGTTGTCGTGGCCATCAACCACTTCTATGCGGACACCCAGGCGGAGATCGACTATGTAGAGCAAATCTGCAAGGCGGCAGGCGCGGATTTTGCTGTGACCAAGTGCTTTGCGGAGGGCGGTGCCGGCAGTCTGGAGCTGGCTGAGAAAGTGGCTGCCGCCTGTGAAAAGGAAAATCACTTCCATACCCTATACGACCTGGATCTGCCGGTGTATGAGAAGATCGAGAAAATTGCCCAAGAGGTCTACGGTGCCGACGGTGTGGACTACACGAAGGCGGCAAAAAAGGCCATTGACGGCTTTATTGCACTCGGGGCAGACAAACTCCCGGTGTGTATGGCAAAGACCCAGTACAGTTTGTCTGACGACCCCACAAAGCTAGGGCGCCCCAGCGGCTTTCGCATTACCGTCAGCAGCGCCAGTCTGTCTGCCGGCGCCGGGTTTCTGGTGTGCCAGACCGGCAATGTGATGACCATGCCCGGCCTGTCCAAATCACCGGCGGCCTACCGCATTGATGTGGACGATCAGGGCAACACCGTGGGGCTGTTCTGATGCAAGTATTTCATTCTCATAGTTATGCGGATACGGTTCGTATTGCTGCTGATTTGGCAAAGACCTTGCCAACCGGCACGGTGATTGCCTACTTGGGCGACCTGGGGGCGGGCAAAACCGCCTTTACCGCCGGACTGGCAAAAGGACTGGGGTTGACGGTGGATGTGACTTCACCTACCTTTGCCATTTGCAATACGTATCGTCAGGGAGATGTGACCCTGCACCACTTTGATATGTACCGGGTAGACAGCTGGGACGATCTGTATTCCACCGGGTTCTTTGATTATTTGGACACCGGCGCTTACCTGGCCATCGAATGGAGCGAGAATGTGTACGGTGCGCTGCCGCCGGACACCCTGATGGTGGAAATCTCCAAAACAGGGGAGCAGGATCGCACCATTGAGATTTATAAAAAAGAGGAGGAGAAAGCATGATCCTTGCGGTAGATGCATCATCTGTTACCGCAGCCGCGGCTCTATGTAGTGGTGACGGTGCGGTGGTGCGCAGCGACTTTCTCCATAACGGCCTGACCCACAGCGAAACCCTGCTACCTATGATTCGGCGGGTACTGGGGGACACCTCGGTGGCAGACCTGGACGCCATTGCTGTTACTGCCGGTCCCGGTTCCTTTACCGGGGTGCGGATCGGCGTGGCCACCGTTAAAGGTCTTGCCTTTGACAGGGATATTCCTTGTATCGCCGTGTCTGCTTTGGAAGCGGTGGCGTACCAGTTCCCGGAGGAGAACGCAGTGATCTGCGTGGTGATGGATGCCCGCCGTGGGCAGTTCTATAACGCCCTTTTTCGTGTGGAGAACGGTGAGGTGGAGCGCCTTTGCCCGGACCGGGCCGTGGACGGCGCTGCACTGGCTGAAGAATTGGCCGCCTATGATCGGGTAATCGTGGCCGGTGACGGCGCCCAGTTGTTTGCACCCTTGTTTCCGGCTGGGGAGGTAGCCCCTCCACAGCGCCAGTATGTGACCGGGCACGGCGTGGCCCTGGCCGCCCAAAAACAGAAAACCATGCCCGCCGCTGCGCTGATGCCTGTATATCTGCGGCTTAGCCAGGCGGAACGGCAATTAAAATTAAAAAAAGGAGAATCATAATGAAGATTGCAATGGGTTCCGATCATGCGGGCTTCCCGCTGAAAGAGGAGATCAAAAAAGTGCTGCTGGAGCAGGGTTATGAAGTAGAAGATGTGGGCTGCTATTCCCCGGAACGCTTCGATTACGCCATCAGCGCCCAAAAGGCCTGTGATTTGGTGGTAGACGGTACTTGCGAAAAAGCCATTCTGTGCTGCGGTACCGGTATTGGCATCTCTATGGCTGCCAATAAGGTCAAGGGCATTCGGGCTGCCTGTTGCTCCGATTATTTCAGCGCCAAGTACACCCGCGCCCATAATGATGCCAATGTGCTGTGCATGGGCGATCGTGTAGTCGGCGCCGGGCTGGCACTGGAGCTGGTGCAGGTGTTCCTGACCACACCCTTTGAGGGTGGCCGTCACCAGACCCGTATTGACCAAATTATGGATATTGAGGCTGGCAAAAAGCTCTACTGAGTTTAAGACAGAAAAAAGCGCACAGGCAATCGCCTGTGCGCTTTTCTATTTGTACATATATATTGGTGTGTCAATATTAGTGCAGATTTTCAGCTGATAAACCACAGCTATGAATGGTTCTTAAATACAAACAAATCATTAGGCGTGCATTCAAGAATTTCACACAGTTTTTCAATTGTTTCAAGCTGTAAGCCTGTTAGAGTATTGTCACACAGTTTATTGACGGTTTTATAAGTTGTCTGCATCTTCTTTACAAGCCAATATCTTGTTTTGCCTTTTTCATTTAGCAAATTTTGAACATTCATTTCTAACATATCATCACCAGTTAGATATTATCACTAATGTACCATAAATATAACTACCCAACAGGTAGTGCACCAAGTGGTTGACTATTTGGGCGATATGTTATATAATTATGAAAAAGGAGGAATATTATGAAAATTTGTGCTATATGCCACATGAAAAATGAAGATGATTACAATTATTGTGTACATTGTGGTGCTGAGTTAGACAATACAAGTGAAAAAGAAGAAAAACAAGCCACAACAAATATTCTTAACGATGAACAATTCTCATTAAATGACGCCAAACAAAGAACCACAGATTCAAACTGCGGCGAAAACGAGTATATTAATGACATTCAAAACAATAACACCAATGCTTCTGAATTGATGTCACACAAAACTAAAATGATCTACTTGCCGTTAGCAATAACGATCATACTTGCCGTAATAGCAGGAGTTACTGCTCAAATATTACTCATTTTCTTATGTATTCCCTTTGCGATTTGGGGCATGTATGGAATTCATCAACTAAGGCATACCTGTCCGGTTTGTAAAACCTGGAATAGTTTAAAAGAAGTTAGCAGGACAGAAACAGGTATATACAATACAACAGTACAAGAAAAAAGGACAGCCAAAACTTATCAAGTAGGCACAAAAAGCTATGTAAGAACAGGTTACCCTATTGAAGAAACGGATTACTATGTTGATGTGCCTGTTCAGGTTGTAAACTATAACATTAATTTGCGTTGTGAGTGTTGTGGTTATGAAACGAGTAGAAAAGCCTCAGAACAACACAAGTGTTAAGGAGATTCATCATGAAAATGTGCAATAATTGTAAGCGGGTTGTAGATGATAATCAAAGCTTTTGTCAGTATTGCGGCAAAAACTCATTTGAGAATATAACATTGCACTCCGAAGACGAGATCAAACTTGAATTGCAACAGAAAAAAGCGGAAAAGGAGGCCAAAAAAGAAAAAAGGCTGAAAAGTTTAAAAAGAGCAGTAATTATCTTTGTTGCGATAAATGTTATCGTATATTTAATTACTTTAATTGTCTTTTTAGTGTTTGACAATGATAAAAATGAAACAGAAGGAGCGACCACTGTTTCCGGGAGTGCCGCTAATATAGAATCCGCAGCATTTTCAAAAGAGTTTGAGTTTTTAATGATACAATAGAACAAAGTGCGATTTGATATAAGCAACAACCGCTGACAAAGCCAGCGGTTGTTGCTTTGGCTTATATGCAGTTTTCAATAAATTGTGGAATAGATCATCTTTTCCGTAGGGATGAATACTAGACTTTCAAACTGGTTGAAAAAAGTATAAATTGGCGAAAAATAAACAGCCCTCTGTGGGGCTGTTTATTTTTCATAATATGTTGTTAAATTCTATTTATGGTCACGGTTCGTTATATAGACAGTGATTATCTTTTCGGATGATCGGAGGCTATTAGGACCACTTCAGTGCCTTAATAGAGAAGCCCAGTTCCGTATCCAGGCGATTCTTTTGCACCACGGCGACCACCTTTTTGCAGCTCTTTGCGCCGCTGACGGAGCCGGTGACCTTGTAGTAGTTGTTGTTGCCCAGGGACTCTACCCGGTTGATCTTTACGGACTGCTGTTTAGCCTCGCCTTTGGTGATGGTGAACACGCTGTCCTTATTGCTGTAATTGATAATGTCGTAGATGTTCTCTTTTTTTGCCGCTGCGTTGCAGTTGCTCTTAAAGTTGACCACCGTCTGGCCGTAGTATTTGAACAGGTCCAGCACAATGGTGCCGGAGGGAAAGCTGGTGCCCTTAATATCCTCACGGGCAGCCATCCAAACGGCAACATGGGTAGCCATTTCGGCGCTGACGCCGTCCTTGTTCTCATAGCTGAACTTGTACAGGCCGGGTACCTCCAGCATCGCTGCAATGCGCTCCAGATCCTGCTGGTTGAAAATCACCTTTTTGCCGCTGGCATTGGTGGAGGGCACCTTATCCTTAGAGGCTTCTATCGTTGTTAACTCGGCTTCGGTCGGTTCGCCCTTTTTGTCCGGCTCCTGCGGTGTTACGGGATTTGGCTTCAAATTTTCATTGTCGTTGCCGCCGTTGTTATTGCCGCCGTTTCCGTTTTTGTTATCATTGTTGTCGTTATTGTCGTTACCGTTATTATTTTTATCGTCTTCAATCGGCACTTCTACATAGTCGCCGTTGCTTTTGGTTACCTTTTCGCCGTTTTTGTTGATTTCGTAGGCGTGGTGTTTGCCTTTTTTGTCTTTTTCGTAGACCACATCTACTTCTTTGCCGTCTTTATTGATCTCTGTGCCAAACTCGGTGTCTGCATTGGCCAAACCGGCTTGGGTGGTGTCGGCGGCAGAGTTCTGTCCGTCTGTCTTTTTGGAAGAGCAGGCAGCAAAGACGCCGCAGACCAGTACGCTCAGCGCCATGATCAATGCAATACTCTTTTTCAAAGGGAACACGCTCCTTTTGGTGCTCTGCACCGTAATATCTCCTACATTATAGTCTTTTTATGCATAAAAGGCAAGGGTTACGGCTGCAAGTCGCCAAATGTTTACCACTTATTCATAATCTTTACAGATTTAGCCAAATGGATTATAATGAATACAAACGGAAAGGGAGGTGGGGCGTATGCGCCCTGCGGCTAAGGTCGCCATGAGCGGTATTTGTACGGCGCTGAGCGTGCTGCTGCTGTTTTTCGGCGGTGTGGTGCCGGTGCTGGCCTATGTATGCCCCATGCTCACCGGGGTGCTGATGGTGGTGCTGGTGCGCACCTTCGGCTACGGCACAGCGTGGATCACCTATGTGTCTACGGGGCTGCTCAGCTTCTTTTTGGTGCCGGACAAGGAGTGTATGTTGATGTATGTGCTCTTTTTCGGCTATTATACCATCGTGCGCCAGTGGATCGGGCGGCTGCGGCCTCGGTCGGTGGCGCTGGCTGCCGAGTGCCTGCTGTTTAATGCGGCGCTGGCGGCAGTGAATCTGCTGCTGGTGTACGTGTTTGCCATTCCTATGGACGCGGTGAGCAGTAACAAGTGGTTTTTGGTGGGCTTTTGGCTGGCGATGAATTTGCTGTTCTTTCTTTACGAGCGGCTGCTGGGTGTGGCGGAACTGTTGTATGCCCGTAAGATCGAGAAGCGCCTGCGCAGCGTGTTTAAGAAGTAAAAAGCGACTTGTATTTGTAAGATACAAGTCGCTTTTTGAATTATTCCGTATAAACGCGGGGGACGCGGGGATTCACCAGCAAGGGTGACAGGTCGCAGGTGGCAATATCGCCGGGCTGTACGCTGCTGCCGGTCACATCCACCGCCGTGTGGGACAGCCCTACCTCGCCGATCACCGGGTAGGCTTTGCCGTTAATGGTGACGGTCAAATGGGTTTTCTTGAGAAATTGCTTGAGGGCAGAGAGCACACTGTGAAAGTTGTGATTCTCTTTCTCCTTGGTCAGGCCGAAGCCGTCATAATGCCCCATTGGCACAATGGCAATGGTGGTGGGGCGCTTAGTAACAAAGGTGCCGTTGTAGCCCACCGCATAACCGGCGGGCACTTCCTTCATGTCCACCACTTTCGCCTCCAGTCGACCTAAGCGGTGCAGAGGCGTCTCGCTATGGGTGATCACCCGTCCGGTAAAGGCGGAGCCGATGCGTACCGCGTCCAGCGCCACATGCTCCACGTTCAACAATGCGGGGGAGTTGGCTGCATGGCGGGTACCTACGGCCTTGCCGGCCTTTTCAATCTGCGCCAGCGTGTCTTTGAACACTTCCAGCTGGGCAATGGTTTTGGCCTTGTCGTGAAAGGCGCTGCTAAAATGGGTGTATGCGCCGGTGAATTCCAAATTAGGCAGGTCATAGCAGGCAATGGCCTCCGCTACCTGCGCAGGCAAAAAGCCGTAGCGACCCATGCCGGTGTCGATCTTCAAATGGCACGAAACCTTGACACCCAAATCGGCAGCCGCCGCTTGCATCGCCTGTGCTGCCCGGGTGCTGCCAATGGTGGCAATACAGCCGGTGTCCGCAATATGGCGCGCCTCGCTGTCCACGCAGGTGGAGCGCATTACTAAAATATCCGTGTTCGGTTGCAGCACCGCCCGCAGGGGGGCAATGTCCGTCACTTCCGTTACTGCCAAAGTGGTGATGCCGCAGTGCTCCAGGATCAGCGCCAGTTCCGTTAGGCCAAAGCCGTAGCCGTTGCCCTTAACGACGCCGATAATAGGCACACCCGCTTTCTTTTGCAGGTAATGCACATTCTCGATCAATGCGGTTTTATCAATTACATATCTGCTCATTTTCTTACTTTTTCCAATACCTTTGTTGCCAAGTTATACAGGTGATACACCGGTTTGTTGATCACATAGTCAAATTCGCCGATAAATTCTTTCATATACCCGCCAAAGCCGTGCTTAAACCGCCACAGACCATAGTGGGGGTTGTCCGGGTTTTGGCAGTCGCCGCTGATGCCGCCAAAGTCATAGACCTTACAGCCGCACTCCATACCCCACTGCATCATGGCCCATTGCAGGGCATAGTTGGGGTACACATTGCGGTGGGCGTTGGAGGAGGCGCCGTACTGGTATTTCATCACATTCTGCCCCCACTTAATCGCCAAGGTGCCGGCAATGGCTTTGCCCTCATAGTAGGCCATATACAGGCGGCAGTCCTCGCCCATGCAGTTCATAATTTGCTCAAAATAGCTTTTCGGTCGGGTGGAGAAGTTGTCCCGCTCCCCGGTCTCCCGCATAATGCGTACAAAGTCGTCCAGCGCCTCGGTGCCCATCACTTTTACTTCCACGCCTTTCTTTGGCGCTTTGCGGATTCGGTTTCTGTAATCCGGCTTAAAGGTGAGCATCAGCTCCTGTTCGTTCAGGCCGTTGTAGTCAAAGCAGTAAACAAACCGGGGCTGCACATTCTCAAAATCCATACACCCCGGGTTCAGTTCTACAAAGCCCTTGTTCAGCAAATGCTGCTTGTAGGCCTTGTTCTCCACGGTGATCTCCGGGTCGATTTTAATACAGTAGCCGTGGTATTCTTTTGCAATATCCAAAAGTGCGGCAAAGAGCGCGTCAAAGGTGGCAAAATCATCTTCGTCCGCCACAAAGCCGCGGCAGCAGTAAAGCAGGGAGGCTTTGATCACCGGCACGGTACGAATCAGCACATCGGCACTGCCCTTAATGTTGCCGTCCTCGTCCCTCAACATCACGGCTTCCCACTTCCAGGCGGACTTGACCTTAGCCCACTTGGAGGAGTGCTGGAACAGGCCCTTAGGGTGCTTTTTGATAAACGCTTCATATTGGTCTAAATTCTCTTTTGTTACACGCTCAATCATAACAGACTCCTTTATATTTCTGCTTTTTATTATACCAACATTCTGCCCGCTTGTCCACCCACTCCGGCGGTTTTCTGCATTTTGCCAGGTTGACAAGCGGCGGGCGTTCCTTTATTATTATCTATATAGTATGAATCGGGGGCAGACCTATGCAAAAACCAAGATATGCCGATCCCAGTGTGATCGCGGTGAATAAAGAAGACGGCCACGCCATCGCCATGCCGTATGATACGGCGGCGCAGGCGCTGGCAGGGGAGAACAGCCCATACAAACGGAGCCTGAACGGGCTTTGGAAGTTCAGCTGGTGCCGAGGCGTTAAAAACGAACTGGAGGGCTTTGAGGCACCGGATTATGATGACGGCACCTGGCGGGAAATTCCCGTGCCCTCTGTGTGGCAGACCCAGGGCTATTCCGTGCCTTACTATTATGCCAGCACATTTCCCAGAGCGCTCAGCCGCAGCAAGGGCAAGATTCCAAAAATTGACCCTGCTATGCAGGAGGTGGGCTACTATCGCCGCACCTTTACCATTGATCCGGAGTGGAAGGGGCGTCAGGTGTTCTTGCACTTTGGTGCAGCCAAGGCCGCGCTGGAGGTGTATGTGAACGGCCAATTCGTAGGCTATTCCCAGGGCTCTATGACACCCCACGAATTCGATGTGACTCGGTATCTTTTGAATGGCGAAAATCTGGTGTGCGCCAAGGTATACCGG
>ULYL01055969.1_pt1 | contig 10600 bp, 4 predicted proteins | sample 1962211 | NCBI WGS metagenome assembly ULYL01 (sample SAMEA4835864, study PRJEB28245) | human gut metagenome | biome: gut microbiome; material: fecal sample | place: Denmark | collected 2008
CCCGATGCCATAATATTACGCCAATTTAAGGGATTTTATAGCTTAATCACTCTCTACGACGACGACACCCAACGTCTTAAGGCGGCTATGAAGCGGCACGACGGCGGCAAGCTATGGCGCTACCTGCTGAAAGAATATTTCCCGAAACTGCGCGCAGTGAGAATAATTGTCGTTGACAAAAGGCTTGCCAACATCGACAGCAACGACCTGGCTCCACGACCTATAGCAGCAACCATTCCGACAACTGTCGCCGACTGCCATCTGCGCATCCAAAATGCCGACATCACACCGGCATACATCATCCCAGCGACAACACCCGCCTCGGCTTTGCCGCGCCGCGAGGTGCTGAGCGTGAAGACAAACGTGCTGTTTGACTTTGCCTACATGCCGGGCTACGACCGCTTCTGCCCTATTCCAAACGTTGCGTTGGAATATTATCCGCTTCATGGTCATTTCACCTACGGTGCAAGTTTCGACTGCCCGTGGTGGCAGCACTATGATGAGCATAAATATTTTCAGGTCAGAAACTATCAGCTGCACACCCGCTACTATCTGCGCAGCGGCGACATCCGCAAACGCAAACCGGGAGAAGGCGCGGCTTTCAGAGGTTTATACCTCAGTCTATACGCGCACGCGTACCTATACAACATCTGCTTCGATGAGAAACGCGGATGGGAAGGCGAAGGCTGGGGCGCTGGTTTGGGTATAGGCTATGTCGTCCCGTTAGGTCGCTCCGGACATTGGAAGCTGGAGTTCGGGCTGCAGGCTGGATATCTCAGCACCAACTACGACCCCTATCAGTGGAAATGCCCCGTAGACCCCGACACCGACAAAGAGCAATATTACTACAAGTGGTACGGCGATGCCAAGGATTTCCAAAAGAGGCAGCACCGCTTCTCGTGGCTTGGTCCTACCAGAGTGGAGATAACGCTCAGCTACGACCTGCTCTACAGACGCAACAACAAGAAAGGCGTAAGTTTCAGAAACCGAGAAACGGCAATCAACTATTAGACAAAACATAGCAACAATGCGCAATATAACAAAACTCATATCACGAATCATCCTTGATGCAAGCCGCAAAGCCTGCAACAAGGCTGTCGTCATGTGTTTTGCATTGTTATGCCTTGTCGCAACGGGATGCGTGCGCGAGCCTAAGCTCCATCTCCACCAGGGCGGCGCCGACATCGATATGGAGATACCGACCGTCGACCTCGACTTGAAAGTGATATGGAACTACATTTTCAAGTACGACACCGAATACGACTGGCAAGCGGAGTGGATCTACGGATGGGACAACACTGACGAGGAAATGTTTGGCACTATCGGCTACACAGAGCCTGACGCCTTCGAGGTGCGCCGCTATTTCACCGGCAACGTCCAGTTCGGTGTCCACAATGCCCCTTACAGGCACTCAATCGTCGGCAACCACCTCCAAGCCAAATACGATTTCGGTTTTTGGGACATTCTTGCCTGGAACAACATCAACACTCCCGACGGGGTACAGAGTGTGCGTATCGACGAAAACACCACCTACGACCACGTCACAGCTTACACCGGACAGACAATATACCCGGCGCTCTACAACTCGCCGCAGTTCACGCGCTCCTTCTATCAGCCGGAGGAGCTGTTTGCCGGATACCATAGAGGAATTGAGATAAACAAGAATCTGGACGGATTCACGTTCGACGAGAACCGCAACTGCTGGGTACGGCAGCTCGAGATGGAGCTGCAGCCAGTGACCTACATCTATTTGGTACAAGTGATTCTGCGCAACAACGACCACAACGGCAGAAAGGTGACAGCCGTAGAGGGGAACGCCAATCTAAGCGGCATGGCTCGCTCCGTAAACCTCAACACAGGCGTGACGGGGGCTGACGCCATCACCGTGAACTTCTTCATGCGGATGAAGCAGGACGTTGCCGACAAGAACGGCGACAAGGTCGACGTGATAGGCGGAAAGGTGCTTACTTTCGGCATCCCGAAACTAAACCCGAGCAAGCTTGACGCGAAGGCATATCTGGAATCGCTGCAGAAGGTGAGGGACGCCGACCTTAACAACCGCCACTATATTGACGTGAAAATGCAGTTCTACAACGGCAAAGACTCCACCTTCGTGTTTGACGTCACCGACCAGGCGCGACGGCTGTTCCGGGGAGGGGTAATCACGGTGGAGCTCGATATGGACAAGGTGCCTGTCCCCAACCGGTCCGGAGGCTCCGGCTTCGATGCTGTGGTGGAGGACTACGAAGAGAAAGAATGGATATTCGACATGTAATCAACAATAAATTTAATATATAATAAACAATACGAACTATTTTAATTTTTTAATTTATGAACAAGTTTTTTATCGCAGCCGCTTCGGCATTGGCTCTCGCCAGCTGCTCAAGCGACGATTTCTTGGGAGAAATTCAGGGAAATGAGCAAAATGGAGCCACCTCTGCAATCAACTTCGGTGGCGACACAGGCAAAATCACACGCGCCACAACGTCCGGCAACGCAGCCGCAGGACTTCTCGAAAACAACTTTGTAGTTGTCGGTTTCAAAGGAAGCAATGAAGATGCAGCCAACAACGAAAATTATGCATTCGACCACTACAACGTGAACTTCAAAGACGGTTCAGCATTCTCTACAGAGTCAAACCGTGCTGGTTGGGAGTATGTTAATCAGGACATGAAGGTAAAGGGAACCGAGCCTTACGCTCCTCTCGCACAGAGCGCATCGCAGCAGACCATCAAGTATTGGGACCACTCTTGCGCATCCTACGATTTCATAGCTTTCTCAATGGGTAAAAAGGATGCGGCATCAAAATACGCTACTCCGACACACGTTGACAAAGCCAATCTCGCCACTGCCGCCTACACTCTCACCGGCGACGTAAACACTCTCAGCGAGTGCTACATTTCCGACATGAAGACCGTTACTGAGCCTAACTACAACAAGACCTCTGTATCAATGTCCTTCCGTCACCTTGCCAGCAAGGTGCGCATGGCTCTCTTCGAGATTGTCCCAGGTTATGTGATCAGCGACGTGAAGTTCTATACCGACACAACAAGCCCCACAACCGACAACACGGAAGGCACACTCATCGGAGAATTCAACAACTCCGGCACATTGACAGTATACTTCCCTACAACAGGTACCAAACACGCTGCTGAGAAAGACTACAACAAGGCTCACGTAAGATTCACTAAATCAACAACTGCAGGTGAGACTGGCGTATTGAATCATAAAGGATTCGGCGCTGTCAACTACAACAACCAGGCCGAAGGCACGATTCCTGCAGGTAAAACTTACCTCAGCCAGAATGCAGCGGATCCTTCTTACTGCGGCACCGGCTATCAGAACGTGCTTCCGTCGGAAGGTGCGGCAAGCGCCATCACTCTGCGCATCGACTACAAGCTCACTTCTGTCGACGGTTCTAAAGAGACAATCAACGTGAAGGGTGCCACTGCAACCGTTCCTGCCGAATACACTGAATGGAAGTCTGGTTACGCCTACACTTACATCTTCAAGATTTCTCAGGACACCAACGGTTCTACCGGCGGCACAGGCACAAAACCTGGTTTGACAGCCATTTCATTCGACGCCGTTGTTGTTGACGACGAGGCAAACGGTCTCCAGGAAACAATCACCACTGTTTCTGACAACAGCTTCACTACATACGGCTACAAGGACAACAAGGTGACTACCAACGGCAACGAATATGTTAACGGCACCGACATCTATGCAACTGTATATTCTGCCGGCGCTACTGTAGCTCCTCAGAAATTGTACACCGTAACTCTCGAAGACGGTGCCACTCAGACAATCAACGAGGCAAGTGTTGCCAACGCTCTCGTGAAAGGAACAAACGACACTGCTAAAAAGACTTGGACTGTCTCCGACTACGCTGGCAAGAAGATGGTTGTGACAGAAACAACAGATGGAGTCTCTAAAGTCACTTCTGTTCCGGCAGGTCCAGGCTACACTCTCAATGTAAATGCTCTCAAGTGGACAGGTGTTGTCACCGACCCGGCTAAAGAAACATACTACGCTGTTGAATACGACAATGGAACCAAAAAGTCATACAAGATTGTCAAAGTTGTCAAAAACTAATTCTTTCTCCTTGGCCCACGCCTTGGATTCTGACTAAAAACATTGTGTCTGAGGTGTGTTTTCACACGCCTCGGACACATTTATATGTCGGACGGGGGTTTCTCCCCCGCCCGTCTTTAAAAAAACAAGAAGACATGCAGAAACATCGCATCCTAATATTTCCTCTGTTGGGACTTTCCCTATTCTCCTGCTCGCAATCCGAGCCGGACGAACCAATAGTGCCCGAACCGGACAATACACAGACAAGCATCGCCTTCAGCAGCACAAACAACAACTGGCAGGATGCAAAAACAAAAGCAGCGGGCAACGGTCTCGAGACTATCTTCCAGACGTTCCGCACATGGGGATATAAAACCACAACAAACTCCCCGAACCCGTCATCGCCGCAAATTGTGATGGACGGATATAAAATGTCATACAATCAGGGCTCTGCCGGCAGCTCTACGACAAACACTGCCGACTGGGAATATGCTGGCATTGAAAATCCTATAAGTGCCACCCTGCAAACAATAAAATATTGGGACTACTCGGCAACGAGCTACCGCTTTTTCGCATACAGTCCCTTCAATCCAGATGTAAAGACTTCGGTCAGCTCGGGCGACAACGCTACCGCTACCTTGTCTTTTAATTTTGAATATTCTGAAGCAGCAACCGCTACTTCAACACCATACGCAAGCCGCCTTTGGCTTGCCTCCCCTTCGTCGACGTCGCCGGCATACGGGTCGTGCGTCACTCTGACTTTCGCGCCGATAATCGCAAAGGTGCGCTTCCGCTTCACCTATCCTGACGGAACGACCAACGTTGCGATAAGCAACATCAAGTTCCGCGACAGCCGTTTCGTCGACACCCCGGCAAATGCCGACACCCCTCTCCGCGGCACCATCGACGCCGCCTATCCGCTCACCGGAATTCCGGTCGGCACATTTCCGACTCTCACGATGTCGAAGTCGGAAGCGGCTGATGCGTCCGGACTCCTGGTTCTCACCACTCCCTACGAGGAGGCTGGCGACCAGATACACATCCTCAAAGACCCTACTCTCTACAATAAATGGTACTACGTGCCGCCGCTCGCCAACATCCCCTACGAACAGGGAGCATACACCATAACCATCAACATTGGCGGAAAAACGGTGTCGGCTACAGTGCCGGCGCAATACATGCAGTGGAAGGCGGGCTGCCAATACACATACATTTTCAAATTGTCCGACACTGGCGACAGCATCTCTTTCAACGATTTGATGGTGGAGCAATGGCTTCCCGGTGCCGACATAAAAAACAACGGCTCAGGCACTGAAGACTGGTAAAAAGAATTGACTACAAGAATGAAACATATCTCAAAAATAACCGCTATCGCGCTTCTCGCAACGCTTTCTGCCTGCGAGGGTTCCGACATGCCCATACAGCAAGCCGACAACCACGGATACATCTCATTCTCGGCGCAACCGCAAAAAACAGCGACACGCGCCAACCCCTACGAGGCCTACGACCCTACGCGCCATCCCGCAACGATGGGCACGTTCGGATACTACGACATGCCGAAACGCTATGCGTCGGCTGCAAACACCATATTCAACAATGAAACTGCCACCTACAACGTGGCGACATACGGCTGGGACACTGCGACAAAGAAGCGCTGGACTGAATACACCAAGGCATCGTCGTTCGACTTCTTCGCATATATGCCATACAACGACAGAGCAACGCTTTTGCGCACCGCCAACAACACATATACCCTCTCTTTTCCGTTCGCTATGAGCGACGGCGGCAACCCTGTGCCGGTAATCTACGACACAAAGGCGGCGCCGATCATCTGCGCCGTCTCGAGCAACAAAGGTGCCATCTCCGATAGCAACGGAGGCGGAACGGTCAGTCTGAAATTCGACCAGACACTCACCGGCTACAAGCTGCTCTTCATGCTCGGCACCAAGATGAACGCCATCCGCCACTTCCGCATCAAGAGCGTGACGCTTTCAGGCAGCTTCTCCACATCGTGCACAATATCGCGTTCCTACATCTGGAATACAACATCAAAAAGTTGGTCTGCCTCTGCAATAACATGGAGCGACATCAAACGTCAGTCGTTTGTAGAGACTCCATTCCCTATTGCCTACAAAGGCTACGGCTCCGCAGACTACGACGACAACACCCAGACCGTCATTGTCACATCTGCCGGCTACACGCAATGGGGTGCCGACATCTACACCATACCCGATGCCAAATTCCTGCCTGTCATCAACGTCAAATACGACGTGGAATTCATAGCGGAGGACGGTTCCACCATCGTCACCCGAAAGAACGTAACATCCGGAATAACCATCAACAAGGATAATTTCAGCAGCCTCACAACAGGCAAGACTGCGATGATAAGCCCAATACGCATCCTCATACAGCCACGCTACCTGTATGTGCTTGCCGACGAGGATGCCTATACGGGTCAATTATTGATAGACTAACAATAGATAACGACAATAAAGTGTTTGGAAAATGAGAAAACATTCAACACATAGCATATCACGAGTTTTTTTCTCTCTGCTCATGCTTATGATTGCCGGAGTCAATCTAACCATGGCTCAAGGATTAAGCAGCAACGACATTAAAGCCTCATGGGATTTCAAAAACGGCACGGTGGCTTATTCCATCGTTTCCGCCGACATCCCTGCCGGAAGCACATTCTCATGGAAAGTGGACTCCAAGAATGTCACCGACGGCATTTCCGACAGCGGACAGACCATCACGCTGCCGTTGACCAACAAGACTCGGAGCGGCGATGTGACAATCACGTCTGCCGACAACACATCGCAGACCATCGCTTTCAGCATCGAGCCGAAAGCCTATGGCGTGGACTACGACGGCAACCATTTCTATGCCGACTCTTACCAGCTATATCCCGACGGCACCGAGGGCGACGGTTCTAAGGAAAAGCCCTACCTCATCAGCAACGACTTGGAATTGGCAAGACTGGCGCATGAAGTCAACAATGGCGCAGCTCAACAAATGTTTTCTCAGAAATATTTCAAACTCACCAAGGACATCGACCTAAGCAAGGGTCTGTGGACTCCTATCGGCACGGCTCAAGGCATCGCGAAGGCTTCCGACGGACACTTCTTCGCCGGAAAGTTTGACGGCGACGGACACTCCGTCAGCAACTTGCTCATCAAATGGAGCTTCAACGCAGCAAAAGAGGCTTCGTGGGGTCTGTTCGCCCGACTCAACGGCAAGGGCAACAACGAGAATGAATATGCGGCTGTCACAAACCTCATCATCGACAACGCCTTGATAGAGAAGCTCGAGGCACACATGCCTCTCAACAACGCCAACTACACGGTAAAGATGGGCATTGTGGTTGCCGACATGACCCAGAACGCGGAACTCAGCAACATCATAATCCGCAACTCAAAAATCACCGACAACAACGAGAGTTTCTCGACAAAGACCAAATTCAGAATTGGAGGTATAGCCGGATATCTGAACAACTTCGTGAGTCTGAGAATATTCAACATCTCCGCAGACACGGAGATTGATGTGTTCCGGAACGCTGCACTCAACGGTGTGGAAGGACAAGTGACAATTTCATGCGGTTTCGGTGCGGCAAGCAAACTTGCCAACCAAACAGGCTATGTCGTATGGCCGAGAAACATCTATGTGCACGGTGCCGGCTTGAAGACAAGCGCCAACACCACCCAATGCAAAAAAGCCAGCGTGATGGCGTTTATAGCCGCCGACAACTTTGCAAGCAAGGTGAAGGACACATGGTACTACACTCCTGCCAACAAGGCTGCCGACACCTACGCCTACAACCAATACGGCGTTGAAAAAGACATTTCGGCAACCGACGCAACCACAGGAGAGCCGTTCGGAAAGACGTTTGCCGAGTTCAACAACCTGTACATCAACCAAAACAACCTCGACAAGAGGCCGTGGTTATATTCAAACTCTTCCAAACGGTTCTCTTTCAGCTCAATTGCCCTGAAGGCGGAGCGCGGCACAAGCGATGTGCTCACCGTGACAACAGAAGACGGAGAAATCACTTCCGATGTCTACAACTGGTATGCATCGACCGACAACACTGACGGCGAAAAGGTAAACAGCACTGCCTGCAACCCGTTCACCCTGCCTCGACAAACCTACTCCCAGTATGTCTACGCCATAACCGTCGACGGCAGCCAGCGCACCAACACCGTACTCGTCGAGGCTATCGGCATCACTGCCGAACTCGACTACGACACCAAGCCCGGCACATACATCATAAATGTGAAAAACGACACGAAAGAGAATTTCACAAACGACGAACTCGGGCTCGACATCACATACGAATGGCACAACAAAGAAACCTTGCTGTCGGAAACGTCCAACGAGTTTGTACGCCCGGAAACTGCCACCAACAAGGACCAATACAACTGTACGGTTACCGTAAAGAGCGGTGGCAACATCATTTTCCACAAAAACATCAAAGTGACTATCGTGGTGTACCTATGTCCTGAGGCGGTGAGCATCAACGGCACAACCTACGCACAGGGCGAAGACAACGACAACGAGGAGTGGGGCTACTCCCCGACACAGGCAATGAAGACGTGGAAAGGCGCCTACAGCAAGCTCTCCAAGACGGGTACTTGGGATGAAAACATCATCGTGCTGATGGGCACAAGCCATACCGACGTGACCAACAATCAATACACGGGTTTCAACATCACCAGCAACAACAGAGGCAAAAGCATGCTGAAGTTTGACGAATGGGCTAAAGCAAAGGGAGAGTCCACTCTTTTCCGCAACGCCACCATCACGGGCGACTGGGACGGCACCGACTACAAGGGCACTATCGAGATTTATGGTGCCGAAAAGGGTCTGCCGATATGGGGCGACACCCGATTTGAATACATCACATTCAACAACGACCCTGTGACAAACAACGGCGGCGATTTCTACAAGATTATCTACTGCCAGTACAACAACCTTGAGATGGGCGAAGGCATACAGATGACCGGTTTCGGGCAGAACTCGCCTGACTACGGCACCATCGACGGCGCTGTGACCACTGCATTCCACATATTCGGCGGTTTCAACAACGACGGACGTTTCTTTCCGCTGGACAGAAAAGAGAGAATCGAGGCATTCGAGCAATCGATGCCTCACGGCAAGGAGGGTTTCAAAATATCCATCAAGTCCGGGTTATACTCCGCAATCAGCGCGGGCGGACGTCAGACATCGTCTGAGAAAGACTACAATGGAGTGATGGGAACTCCAAACTTGCCGATAAAGTGCACAATCGAGATGGACATCGACCGCAAATGGAACGATGCCCACAACCCGGAAAGGAAAATCAAGGGAGAAACAAGCAAACGCAAGAGCGACTACGATGCCGGTATCATTCTCGCCGGAAGCCACGAGGGTGCCATGTATGCGGATGTCGACATAATAATCAGAAGCGGAAAGGTGGCGCGTGTCGTAAACGGTTCGCTGGGTGCGCAGCGCGACTTCATCCTCCCCTACAACGGCACTGACTACTACGTGCCAAACAACACCTATATGGGACGTGCAAACATCATGCTCGACCCGGCGTCTTCAAAACACAACAACGACGAATGGATCGACAACCGTGTTATTGTCACCGAGATGTATGGCGGCAGTACCGGTCGTGGACACACCGGCAACGTGATTGTCAACAACCCGTTCTATGGCTACAGCACAATAACCATCAACGGCGGCTTATTCGAGATTCTGCCTGCCGGCAACACTAAGAAAGACAACATCTTCTGCGGAATCTACGGTGCTGGCGCAGGCGGTATGAACGGCATCGGCGAAGGCGACGACAATGCCGACAGCCACACTCCCGATAAAAGCATCGCCTATTGGAATGCATCTGGCGACGTTATGCTCTACGGTCCGTATGCCGTTGCAAAGGATCGTCTGGTGACGTATCACTGCTACAACAACGATGATTTCGAGTCGTTCAAAGATGTCGACCCAACCAACACCAACACCAAGATTGTAATCAACGGTGGAGAGTTCGGCTCTACCACCGACCCTATCGACGGTATCTATGGCGGAGGAAGCGGTTTTATGAGCAAAGGCTTATGGTCGAGCACCGCCGCCACTCCAAACAAATGCGGAGGCAATGTCTACGGAAAGGTTGGCGACACAGTGGCGTCGATCACCATCAACGGCGGTGAGTTTCATTGCACCAACGGCATTTTCGCCGGCGGACGTGGCACTGACTTTTTCTATTCGCAGAACCCCTACGGCGGCAATTCCGGCAACTACAAAGCCCTCGGCAAGACCTATGGCAACGTGGAGCTGAACATCAACGGCGGCATTTTCTACTGCCCTGTGTTCGGAGGCGGATACGGTGTGGCTGACGCCAAGGAGATGGGCACATCCAACGTAGAGACGCTTTCCGACATGGCACGCATCTACGGACAGTCGAGCGTGAACATCATGGGCGGCACTTTCTACAAAAACATCTATGGCGGAGGCGATATGGCGATTGTTGAGTTTGACGGCAACGCCA
>ULYL01005457.1_pt1 | contig 10555 bp, 9 predicted proteins | sample 1962211 | NCBI WGS metagenome assembly ULYL01 (sample SAMEA4835864, study PRJEB28245) | human gut metagenome | biome: gut microbiome; material: fecal sample | place: Denmark | collected 2008
TAAAATAAATACACATAAATTGCGTAATAAAATATAAAAGCAAAAATACCGCCACATGATAACAATTCTACAAAATTATTATGTAAATATGTTTTCTTTCCCAAATATTTATCTGTGATAAAATAGGAATTTGCAATTCCTATTCCACCAACCGGGTGCTCCGTAAATTCTTTCCAACCGATTTCAATCATTTTTTCACGTATTAAAGACGAACCATCCGCTTTTCCGTTTCCGGTAAACGAATTAAACATTGTCTGCATACGCTGTTTAATCCCGGAAAATATTTCCAACTGCAAAAGTCCATAGATTATTAAAACGGCAACAACGCAACCAACTATAATTTTTCCAAACTTTTTAACAAAAGATTCATTCTGATTCTTTACAATAAAAGCCGAAAATACACCAACTATCAAAAACAGCAATGCTTTTCTGCTTTGCGTCGCCCCAATCACAATCAAAACGGGAATCAGAAAGACGCATGTCCACCTATTGCGTTTTTCAAAAAATTCATTCGCTTGTATCATACAAGATAAAGCACAACACATTGCTATCGAATTCACATTTGCAAACTCATTGTCGGCACGCAAAGAACTGTCGGTCCCCGCTTTCAACAATTCGTCTACGCCGTAAAACATCAATGAATAAATTGCAACAACGTACCCGGCCCACATTAAAATCCGCAAAAGCCTTGAAACGTCTTCCTCTTTAACAAAATATAAATAAACAATATATGCACAGAGAAAGGTACGAATTAACGTGCGCGTCATTGTTATCGTGCTATCCGGTGATTTTGCCCATAACGCCGTCAAAAACACATAAAAAATGAAGACAACGTTCAGAAGAACATATGCATCTAAACGAAAAACGGCCTTACCGTTTCGTTCCAGTAATCCTAAAATATAAATTGCTAAAGAAGCCGCCAAAAAAGCATACTTTCCCCATGCATATCCCTCGAATAATATAAACACGGAAAACAAAAATACCGCTATAACATTTATTAAATTGTGCAAAAACTTTTGTTGTGTCATACTTTTCTTAATTCTCAGTTATTTCTTCATTTTCACCAAACACCAGTCGAACAAATTCCTTGCTGACGCTTTCAATATCATATCCGTTTTCACTCATGATTTTCTTTGTTTTCATACGGGTATCCGAAATCATGTTTAACGCCTCTTTTGCCCACTCTTCCGGGGCTTTCAAAGGCATATATCGCACCAAACCCGTAACGTTCGCTTCTTTCGTAATCGTATCCGCAATCAGGCACGGCAATCCTGTTGCCTGTGCTTCTATCACGGTGTTCGGCATACCTTCATAAAACGACGGAAACACAAACACGTCCATCGCCGAAAGCAAAGCCGGAATATCCGAGCGAACGCCGGTAAATATAACACTGCCATCAAGGTTTAATGCCCTGATTTTTTCTTTTATTTTATCCTCTAACTCACCTTTTCCTACAAGCATTAAAACGGTATCGGGATTTTTTTTATGAATCTCACTGAAAATGTCAAGTAAAAAAGAATGATTTTTTTGTTTCGAAAACCTGCCGACGTGTCCGATAATCTTTACATTATCGTCGATAGAAAACTCTTTTCTGATATGATTTCTTGTTTGCTCGTCAAAACTATATACATTAAGATCTAAAGCGTTATGAAGAAGAATAGCTTTCCCCTTCTTTACGCAGTTTTTACCAAACATAAACTCGGCAGCTTCCGTCGACGGCGCAAGTTTTATATTGGCATTCCAACGAGGCAAAAAACGAAAAAATCGATGAATTAAAACTTCCTTACTTTTAGTTGATGTTGTGTTTGAATTACTCGATCTGAAAACAGTAGTTTTTGCTCCGCCAAGACGTGCGGCAAACAATTCAAGAGCGGACAATGAGTGTTGTGACGTTCTCATCACGTAATCATATTTCTCGCGCTTTACAAGTTTTTTTATCTCTTGAAAGTTGCGTATAATCCCAGAACTTTTGGGGTTTATCTGATATATTCGTCCACCCATTGAGAGTATCTCATCATCATAATAACCTTTATCGGCAGTCGCTACGGCAAAATCCATCTGAAAATGACTTTTGTCAATTTTTCGGTATAGCTTCATTAAGAACGTTTCTGCGCCCCCTGCATTCATACTGCCGACAATACATAATAATCTCTTCATTTCTCAAAAACCTTTTGACACGCTTTTTTTATAAAAGCTCTCTTCCTGTTCCACCAACTATTTTGATATTTTTCAAACTTAGCCAGCATTTCAGAAAAGACCGCGTCATTATCTATCATTAGCAATGCTTTTAACTGTGCAATATGCAACTTATGATAGAAAGGACTCGCTATCATTTTATCCATATCATATTTCGACCAATATCCACAATCAAAATCAGAAAGATGGCTTTTCAAAGTATTCAAAGTTAATAATAATGCTGATTTATACTTCTCTTCATCACAATCCAAAGTTAAGTCATACAGTCCGAATAGAGAAAATATCCACCCATTTAAAATACACGGCTTGTCCATAAATTCCATCAGGAATATCTCATCATTTTCATACCTACTTGTTCCTCCTTTTTCTATAGGAGTCAACATTAAATCAATCGCCTTTTTTGCGGCTAAAAAATATTTCTCATCATTATGATATTTATTTGCTCTTAATAAGAGAGACGCCCCTTCTCCTTGCGCCATAGCACCATATTTAGATTCTAATCCACCACAACATGAAATATCCCAACCGCCGTTTTGGTCTTGGTTAGCGCATGCCCAATTCACACAATTGTTAAACTGGTCAATATATTTCTCTTCATTTGTTTCAAGAAACAAATCGTAAGAACCTAATCCATATTGAAAGATTGTTGTTGCAAAAACAACTTGTTTTCCCTCCTCGTTATAAGCAATCGGCAACACCCGTTTTTCCAAGGTTTCCGGATCTTTTGTGACTTTCTCCGTCAAATCATTATAATAGCCAAGCACCTTACCTGATTGAAAGAATTTTCCAACTCCTTGATTGACATGCAAAATACTCTTGCCCGTTATCATTTTAATCCATTTTTTAATTTTATATATTGAAACACTCATTGCTTACCTCTAGTCGTTCTATTAAAATTTTTGATAGCGCATACGGAAGATAATATCGACTTTTCTCTAAACAGTTCAATTTTAAATCGGTGATACAATTAGCGTTGTTCGCCACATATCCAAGGCGCTTAATTAAATCAGTCACATTATTAAACTCATAACAAAAACCGGTTATGCCTTCATTGACAACATCTGAACAGCTCCCCCATTTTGCACTAATTACAGGCACTCCAGCCGCATATGCATCAATGATTGTTCCGGGAATACCTTCAGTATAAAAACGTGTCGGAAATAACAACGCAAAATAGTTTTTCAACACATCAACGCTTTTATCGTAATCCACAACGCCTCTATAGTTTACGTAATCCGGAAAAGTAGTTTTTAAATCTTCAAACCATTGCACTTGAGCAGAGTCCACTTGTCCGTATATATCCAACGTATAAACTATTCTGCCTTCTTTTTCGTTTACCTCTTTAACAGCATTCACAGCATCTTCTATACCCTTCTCTTTCATTACGCGAGAAAATGTACAAAGTTTATACGGCTCTCCCGTGGGATATACAAGTTCTTCCGGCTTCAGAATTTTTAAGTCTTTGCAATTCGGCATCACAACAATGTTCGTAAAACCTTGTTCTTCCAATGCCCTTTTCATCGTGTTTGTTTCCACATAAATTTCGTCAAAGCGTTTCAATTTTTTTGCAAGGCTTTTACGTGTTTTTAAAAATTCAGGCAGCCAACCTCCGATAACTACGTAATGCAATTTTCTGTTTTTGAAAAATTTTCTGAAAAACGACAACAACGGAACATAAACTCGTAATCCGTTGTGCGCCGGAAAGATTATTACATTCTTTGCCTTTTTCAAAGCCTTCAGACTTTGGAAAGGAGCTTTCAGCAACGTGCTTTTTCCGCCTGCGGTATCAATTTTTATTACTTCATCCTTTCCAAGTTGCTTACCCAACTCATCGGTTACGATTTTGGTTTTCACTGTTTGCCCATCAAAGCATTCTTTCCCAAATGCAAAATGCCCGATAACCGCAACACGAGCTTTTCTTTTACTCAATTTTATAATCTCCAATAATCCATACCGGAATTATTCAAATCTTTCACCGAATAAATTCCCTTTACGTCAATTAACACCTTTTCATTGTCAGCCGACACTCTATACAACTTCTTGATATCATCAAGTCTTAAGGCTTTAAACTCATTGTGCGCCACCGCCACAATCACGCAATCGGCATCTTTTACTTCGTGCAACGGAGTTAATTCAACCCCGTATTCACGCATAGCGTCTCGCTCGCTTGCCCACGGATCAACAACAATCGGCTCAATTCCATATTCATTCAGTCGTTTAATTATATCATCCACTCTGCTGTTTCTCGTATCGGGACAATTTTCTTTGAACGTCAAGCCCAAAATAACGACTTTTGACTTTTTCGGTGCTTGTCCCACCTTTATCATTTCTTTAATCGTCGCATCAGCAATGTACTTTCCCATGCTGTCGTTCACTATTCGCCCGTTCAAAATTATTTGACTATGATAACCAAGCTTTTCTGCCTCATAGGTGAAATAGTACGGATCGACGCCGATGCAATGTCCTCCGACCAAACCGGGACGGAATCCCAACGCATTCCATTTCGTATTCATTCCGTCTACAACTTCGTTTGTATCGATATTCATACGGTCAAATACCATAGCCAATTCGTTCATAAATGCAATGTTAATATCCCGTTGGCTATTCTCCACAACTTTTACGGCTTCGGCTGTACGGATATTAGAAACCGGATATGTACCGACTTCTATTACAATGTCGTATACGTTTTTTATCTCCTCCAAGGATTCTTCATCCATTCCCGAAACGATTTTATGTATGTTTTCAAGGCGGTGAACCTTATCACCCGGGTTAATACGTTCGGGTGAATAACCGACCTTAAAATCAACGCCGCATTTAAGCCCCGACTGTTTTTCGAGAATAGGTATACAAACATCTTCCGTACAACCTGGATAAACGGTAGATTCATATACAACGATAGAACCTTTTGTAAGATTTCTGCCGAGTATCTCGGAAGCTCCGATTACAGGCGTTAAATCGGGGGTATGATCTGTATTTACAGGCGTAGGAACGGCTACAATGTGAAATTTTGCCTCACGCAATTTTTTCTCGTCTGCGGTAAATTCGACCGTCGTATTTTTTATTACTTCATTCCCGACTTCTCTCGTAGGATCAACACCGGACTTATATAAGTCGATTTTTTCTTTATTCAAATCGTACCCGATAACATTGATACCTTTTTTAGCAAAAGCCACAGCAATCGGCATGCCGACATAACCAAGTCCTACCAAAGACAGTTTTTCTTCATTTTTTCTGAGTTTGTCATAAAGCGACATAATTGATTCTCCTCATATTTTCTTATTTGTATAGTTGCTTTTTCTGTACTTTTTCAAACAAAGTTTCCCTATGCCTATCAGTGAGCCCATGCCATATGCTATATGAAACAGCAGAAATAAATACAATAGCACGAAAAATTCGCTCAGACTGCCCGCCTGTTTTATCGAGAAGAAGATATCAAGGCACAAATAAATTCCAAGTTCTGCTATCAGTCCATACCAAAACATCGGATGAGCAAATCCGAGCAGTCCGAGTAAAACTATGGATACTACAAACAAAAACGGAATAAAATGCCTTACTCCCATCGCTCCGGGACACAGTTTCATCGTTACTATGTTCCACTGTCCGTTTTTCACCGCCATATTTGCAATACCCCTAACAGTGTCTCTGCAATAATAGGACAAATGAATATCATCAGCAAGATAAATTTTACCCCCGTTTTTTCTTATTCTGTAATTCATTTCGTTGTCCTGATTGCGCACAAGACGTTCGTCATAACCACCGTAATTTGAGAATACATCACGTCTAAATGCGCCAAATGGAACAGTGTCTACATACCCGCTTTTGCCATTAGTTCTGAATTGAGAATTACCTACACCGAACTTCGAACTTAGCATTTTAGCAATCGCATTACCCATAAAGCCGTGGGATTTCGTTTCGGCAACTCCTCCCACGTTGTCGGCATCAGTGTTATCAAGATAATACACGCACTTAGATATATAGTCCGTCGCATAGTCAGCATGCGCATCAAGTCTTACAATGTACTTTCCTCTTGACGCTTCTATGCCGATATTCATTGCACAAGGTACTATTTTATTGGGGTTGTTCAGCACCTTGATTTGTCCCGGGTACTGCTGCTGATAGTTGTTCAGTATCTCAACCGTATTATCCTTAGATCCTCCGTCAACAAAAATCCACTCTATTTTCTCTTGAGGGTAATCCTGCAAAAGTAACGATTCTACACATTTTTTTATATATTTTTCCTCATTGTAAACCGGCATCACAACAGATACTTCTATATTTCGTTCCATACAATAAATTTACCCTTCCTTTTTAGAAGTAGAAGTAACCGCCGCTTCGTTTTCAACTGCTGTCGTTTCGCATGTCGGCTCGATATAGTCGCCTTTATACTCTTTTCCGAGTACGGCAAATACCGTCATAAACATTGTCTTTATATCCCGCCAAAACCCAAACTTTTCAATCGCTTTCAGATTGTAATACATTTTGGCAGGCAGTATCTTTTCGATGTAAACCTTATCGGTATCTTCTGCCCCGTTCAGAAGCTCTGCTTCATCTTTATAATAAATACTTGCAAGACTTGTAACGCCGGCAGGCAATAAAAGCGTTGCCATCATTTCTGGGTTATACTCTGAAACATATTTCGGCACCTCGGGGCGCGTGCCGACAAAAGTCATCGCACCACGGAAAACGTCAATCAACTGGCTCACTTCGTCGAGGCGACACTTACGAATCAACCTTCCCATCCTCGTAATGCGCGAGTCTTGGTCAACGGTAACCTGTGAACCCTTATCGGCATTCACTACCATCGAGCGGAATTTAAATATTCTGAAATGTTTTCCGTATTGCGTAACCCGCTCTTGCCGATAAAACACCGGACCTTTACTGTCGATTTTTATCGCAATCGCCAAAACAAGAAACAACGGCGATAATACAATCAACATAAGCGCCGAAACAAAAATATCGAAAACGCGCTTCCAGAACAAAGAAAAATTCTTTTTTCGCAAAATATCGTAATATTTCCGCACTTCGTCCGTCTGCATTTCAAGCGGCAGCTTCTCCCATTTGCAAATCAGCATCAAAGGTACTCCCGCAAAATATCCACGAAGTTATCAATCACGTATTGCACTTGCTCGTCCGTTAAGCACGTGTGCAACGGCAACGTAATTTCGTGTGCAAAATGGTTGTACGCATTCGGATAATCTTTAATATCGAATCCGAGTTCCTTATACGCCGTGTGCATAGGAAGCGGCTTATAATGCACGTTGCAAGCAATGCCCTGTTCCGCCATTTTCGTAATGATTTCGCCGCGCTGCTCGTAAGTAATCTTCGGTATTTCCGTAATATACAAATGTCCCGAAGATTCGTGTTCGCTTGTATAATGCGGCAACACCTTTACCCCAAGCGGCTTTAACGCCGCGTCATAACGCGCGATAATTTCTCTGCGCCGTTTTAACATTCCCGGGTATCTCTCAAATTGTTTTAACCCGATTGCCGCAACAACGTCCGTCATATTGCATTTATACCAAGTGCCGACAATATCATATTCCCACGCACCAAGCTTTGTTTTGGCAAGCGCGTCTTTTGATTGACCATGCAAACTCAGAAGTTGCAATTTATGATAAATGTCTTCATCGCTGATTCCGTCAATCGTTTTCCAAGTAAGCGCGCCGCCCTCTGCCGTTGTAAAATTCTTCACGGCGTGAAAACTGAAACTTGAAAAATCGGCGATGGAACCGACCATCTTTCCGTGCCATTTTGCACCGAACGCGTGCGCCGTATCCGCACAAACGGCAATTCTGCCGATTGCTTTCTGAATCTCGTTCGACGGCTTGAATAAAGGCTTCTTTTTCTCTACGATTTCAAAAATTCGGTCGTAATCGCAAGGCACGCCGCCGAGGTCAACAGGAATAATCGCCTTTGTCTTATCCGTAATCGCCTTTTCAAGCGCGTCATAATCCATTTCAAGGCTATCTACCTGCGAATCGATAAGTTTCAATGTTGCGCCGACGTGGCAAACAACGGAAGCCGAAGCCGTGTAGGTATATGCGGGAACGATTACTTCATCGCCCGCCCCGATGCCGAGAATATGTAACGCCATTTCCGCGCAAGCCGTCTGCGAATTCAGACATACGCATTTATTTACGCCTATCCATTCGGCAATTTCTTTTTCGAGTTGCTTCGTTCTCGGACCGGTCGTAATCCAGCCGGAACGCAATGCATCTGCCACTTCATTTATTTCAAGCTCGGATATATCCGGAGGGGAAAAAGGTACTCTCATTCAATAAATCTCCATTAACTGACATCTATAATAACGGCATTAGCTATTTATCAACCTTCTCCCGTTATTTACAAATGCCATATTTCTCCTTTTTATCGTCATTTCCCGCTTACGCGCGCACCATCGAACGCCCCGTCAATAAACGCACGGCGTCAACGTATGCCCGATAAAAATATTAAATATTTCGTGTAAATCGTCTTTTGGAAACATGCTATATTCCCAAATTTTTATGCATTTTACACAAAATATCTTACTGTATTATATCATACATTTCACTATTTTTCAAGCCCTTTACAGCATTTTCATCAAAAAATCAAAAATAAATCGCCGTTTGTCCGCGCGACTGTAAATTATTGTCATCGTTTAACAAACTACGATCCGAATTTTACCGTTTTCGCATTTTTTTGCCTTTTCGGGCAAGGGGTAGGTAGCACGGAAAAAAGCGGAAGTCAACGGCAAAAATTGTCGCCGAAACTTTGCAACGTATCGCCCGAAACGCAACAATTTTTCGGCTGTTTCGTTGACTTCCCCTCCGTCCGCCACATATAAAAACGCACAAAAAAATTTTCTCCGTGCTTGTTTTCGGTTGCCGAAAAGGCAAAATAAAACAAAACCAAGGAGAAAAATCCGCTATGATTCAACAACAAAAAACCTACCGTTTCAGCGACGATACCGTAATCACCGAACAGAATATCCGCCAGATCGGCGAACTGATTGCTTTAAGTTCGGTAAGAACGCGAATGATCCATTCCGCGCGCGATTTATACTACGTTTATCAAAACCTGTATAAAGATGTTTACTGCCGCAACGATATTCTGAAGCCGTATTCCGAAGCATACGATTACGCCGAAGAAGCAATCTGCTTTTTATGCCGATTTATAGGCAAAAAATTAAGCGATCTTTGCATCGGTAAATTCGGAAAGCCCCTTCCGATACGCCTCGCCTGTTACCGCCATATGGGCAGAATACTTTGGAAGAAGTACACAAAAAACGCGAAATACGAAGTCGGCAGTTACGAAGATGAAACTTTGCGGCACAACGAGCTTACAATCGATCCGTACGAAAAACAACACGCCGAAGAAGCCTGCGAACGCTACGATAAAATTATAAAAACAATGAATTTACCCGATTACGAATACGAAACGCTTTTAGCGATGATGAGCGGCATGCGTTTAATCGATATGAAACGGTATTTCAACGTAGATTACACCACAATCTATCGCCGCAAAATCCGCATCCGGAAAAAATATTTAAACGCCGTCAGCGCGTTGCAATAAAATCCGCGTTGCAATAAACTCCGCGTTGCAATAAAATCCGCGCCGCAATAAAATCACAAAGGAGAACAACCCCATGGAAAAACGCACCATGCGCCACACCTACGAAATTCACGCCGTTTTACAGGCAATTTACGTAATCAACGAAACCGAAACGCACGATTTCGACATCACAAAACTTTTAGAATTCATTTTCTATCGCGTGTACAAAGAAAGCACCGCCGCATTCAAAATCGATTGCCGCAACAAGAAAAAGCAAGACGTCATGCCCGAACTTCTCGCCATCTTGCAAAGCGAAACGGAATTTCAACCGTACTAACCAACCCAAAAAACAATTCCCGCCCTTTCGTCGATTTTCCGCGCAACCTACCGCGCGTTCCCCCGAAAATTTCTCCGTCCGCCCGTCGGAGCGGCTAAAACAAAACCTGTTGGATCGTCCGTCCGCCCGTCTGCCGAAGCCTGCATCGAATCTGTCGGCGGTGTGTTTTTCAGCGCATTTTGCGGCGTGTTTTTCAGCGTGTTTTTCTGCGCGTTTTCCCGTTCCGTAAGCCGCGCCGTTTTTTGCGCGATTTCCCAAGATTTATCCCAAGCGGCGAAACGCGAGCCGACGGGTTTGCCATGCCGCGCAACTTTCCGCTCGTTACCCGGCGCGTTATCCGTATCGGCAGCGGGCGCATTTTTTAAAGCGTTATCGGGCAAGCTTTCGCAGGTATCTTTCCGCGCACTCTTATTCAAAAAATAATCCAGAATAAAAGTATCCTTGTATTTTTTCTCTTCTTCCCAGAAATAATAGTCCTGAACGTTCGAACAC
>ULYL01012798.1_pt1 | contig 10523 bp, 9 predicted proteins | sample 1962211 | NCBI WGS metagenome assembly ULYL01 (sample SAMEA4835864, study PRJEB28245) | human gut metagenome | biome: gut microbiome; material: fecal sample | place: Denmark | collected 2008
CTACAAAACCATTAAACCATTCTTTTTCCATAATTTTATTCTTTATTGATTACTATTTTAATTTTACATACAATGCCATTATACCTCAATCGACATATACTGGACGAATATATAATCCTGCATACCCAAATGCGAAAAAATTATCAAAAATAGGTTTTGAATTCGTACCACTTTCAACAGATACCGATAAATACAGGAAAGGGATAGTACGCAAATCTCCGTAACTTCCTGTCCAATATCCTGCATAATAGAAAAAAAGTGATATATTATCCCCATTTCTACACATATTTATATCATTATTTGATACAGCGGGTATAAAAAACGACTTATTAGTCCGTATAGAGTTTGAAAACCAAAGTCCCCAACATCCATTTTCAAATTTACCTATAGTTTCATATTTTCCCATCATTCCTGGAAGAAATATACTATTTCCGTTAACTTTACTTTTAACAATATATCCCTTTATACCCTTAACCTCTTTCCAAGTCCAAGTACATTTATCTAGCAATTCTTGCATTTCTTTCTTAGTTGGCATCTTCCAATGCTTACCTAACAATACATAAGCAGCATCATTATTTGTTAATGAAACACTATGCATTATAGGATTATTCCTATATTTATAGTTTTCCATATCAAAACTTTCTTTCGTTGCAGTTTCCCCCCATGCAAATCTATCGCCAGCATCTTCAGGAGTTTTTGCGCCCAAATTACATTTAGCCCATTTTACAGATAATCCCAAATCTACATATCCTTCTTCTCTAATACCCGAATTACCTAATGCCAATCTAAAGCCAACAAGACAATTCGTACCTAAAGGTTTCTTAGAAGTTATAAAACTCTCAGATGCTTCATCCAAACAACAACCTCCTCGAACACTCCACCTCTTATCATTTATATCAATACAAGCATTGTCACACAACTCATCAACATTACCGGTCATATCATATAAACCTAGTTCGTTCGGGCGTTTTTGTCCAACATCTTCAAGATTCGTTTTTTTTCCATTATAGAAATTTGCTACTCCAAGAATATCATTACCTCCTGAGTATTTATATCCATGCCCACAAATGCCACCTTTTGCAGCTACTTCCCATTCTAAGTCTGTAGGCAATCTATATTGTTTTCCTGTTTTTTCATTTAGACGTTCCAAGAACTCCAGCACCTGCTTTCTAGACACTATCTTCGGATGATGTTTTTTGCCCATTGCAGCCTCGTTTTTTATTCTATGCTTATTGTTATAAGCTTCCACACCACCCATCTGAGCAAATATCAATCTATAGACTGGTCTTTCGTCCATCACTGCATCATATTCCTCATTGGTAATTTCGTATTTTCCAATGTAAAAATCCGAGAAGGTTACTCCGTCAACTGTTCCACCTTTAACCTTTACCATATTATCTACAAGTTCATTGATTACGATATGCTGATGCACTTTCACATAACCCACTTTTATCAAAGATAGAAGCATAGAAATCGTCAACAAGCTCATAAAAATTGTCCTTGCCCATTTCCCTTTTCCTTTTCCAGCAATAGCATTTGTTGTAGACGATGCAATTGGTGCCTCAAATTCATTTACAAAAGTTTTTTTTGAAACAATTGTTGTTTCACCAACGGAAATAGAGCCTATAAAATCAGATATATTTTGAAACCTATCATTTTTACGAGGACACATTCCACGTTCTACGCTTCGCCATAGTTTTGCAGAAATACCATCAGATTTTCGGCCAATTCCATCATTCAAAACGATACTAGCCTCTGCGGGTACTTTACCCGTCACCAAGAAATACAATGTAGCAGCAAGTCCATAAACATCTGTAGCAGGAGAGAAATCCTGCAAACTTTGTTGGTACTGTTCCAAAGGTGCATAGCCAGCACTAATTCCTACGGGAGTAGAACTAGTCTGATGCCCTTCTTCTGTATAGCCTTTTGAGATTCCAAAGTCAATTAGTATAGCACCACCTTTGTCATCAAGCAGGATGTTGCTTGGCTTTACATCATAATGACAAATATGCTTTTGGTGCATATACTCCAATGCCGAACCTATCTGTTGGATATACTTAATGGCTATTGCCTCATCCAATGCACCATGCAGCTTCACATAATCAGACAACGAGCCACCACTCAAATATTGCATCACATAATAGACCGTATTATTTTCCTCAAACACATCTACAACTTTAACGATATGAGGATGATTCATCTGTGCAAGGTTCTTTGCTTCTTTAACAAACTTCTTGCGATATAACTCTACCAAGGCACGACTTCCCTGGGAAGGTACAGTTATCTTCCCCGTCCCTTCCTCTCGCTCACAAGTGTCCTTCATAAAGAACTCCTTGATTGCCACAGGTACATCGACCTCCATATTACCCAAAGAACCAGAAACGGTTTCTTTCATTATTGCCTTATAAGTGATACCGAAACCTCCTTGTCCCAGAACCTTTTCTATTCTGTATTTGCCATTGCAAAGAATGGCGTTATTGCATAGTTGCTTCATAACTCCTTATTTTTTACTATCCATATTGGTATCCTATAACCAGGAAACAAATACTCCGCATTTATATTGGGAGCACTTGGGTATGGAACAATAACAGTTTTTAGTTTGTCACTATTATATACTTGCCAAAAATATGCCGTCTTAGCATTTTTCGACTCTGCAAAAGTTTTATAACCATGCCCTTTAAATACAATAGAATTTCCATTAGGCCCAAGTACTATATGAACATAGTTATCGTCTTCATCGTACTTTATACTGATTTCACAATACTCTCGAAGTTCATCAACTTGCTCTTTTGTCGGAATATCATATTTCAGAGCTTCAGGATATGGTAAGAACAGCACCTCATCCCCATCTTTTACATAATCCGAAGCCCATAATGTTCCACTCGGAAGTCCTAAGTCAACAAACTCTGTCTCTTCCGATACAGAATCCTTAGCTACCTTATCGACACCATCTTGATAACCAGCGTTGTAACCTGCCATATAAGCATCAGCTACAACTTTGGTTAATGCTTCGGTTACTTTACCCTCTGCGTATTCTTTTGCTTTATCTACTGTATTCATATTCACATTTACGTTTTATCTCTAAAATTAAAAATTCGAACTCTAATTTTCACAACAAGCATTATGCTCTTGTCTGCTTCAATTGTTCTAACAACAAAAAGAATTCATTTTTAGCAATATTACCTTCCATAGTCATAATGCCAGTCTCTTTCATGTCCTCAATATAAAATTTATTATTCCCCTTTTTAATTATGTGTCCATGAGCTATTGCATTTCTAATATGTCGCAATAAATGATGGACTACATCATTATCCTTTCCGCATGGTTTCGTCTGTTCAAATACTATATAATATCTAGACTTTAATGCTTTAGCTCTATCAGCTTTATTTGTCTTTCCTAAAAAAAATTTTATTTTCATTCAAAAAACGACTCAAATGGTCATCATTTATGTTATATGAACCAAAATTCGGTTTTATCGTTTTCTCAAATTCCGAAAGAAAATCAAAACATTTTACTTTATCTTCTTTTGCTATTTCCATTGTATTCCCAATATTAAATTATTACACATCAATATTATTCTGCCAATCTGAAGCCTATAAAAGAATCACATGACCAAGGATTTACATTTCTGTATGTTGGAGAATCTATATAATATGATACATCTGTACTTTTATACGAACCTCCACATAAATCCTTCTCTTCCGTCCATTCTAAAACATTTCCAAGCATGTCAAACAAGCCTAAATCATCTGAAATCCTAGACGCTACAGAGTGTGTCCTTCCGCCAGAGTTCCACGAAATCCACGCAAACGCAGTAGGAAGCATTGGGAATCCAAATGACGCAGCAGATTTCCATTCTGCTGTTGTTGGTAGTCTAAAATTACGTCCAGTTTTCTCATTCAACTTTTTTATAAACTTCTGACAATCATACCAACTTACATTCTCCACAGGAAGATTAGCTCCCTTAAAATAAGAAGGATTAGACTCTTTTCCAGGTTTATTTCTTGACAAAAGCATTCCTACCTGTGCCTTTGAAGTTTCAGGAATACAAAAAGTACTCCCCATCACAGCTTCCCATTCTTCTTGAGTCACCTCATATTTATTTATTGAATATTTTGTTCCTGCTTTATTTATCTCTACCATATTATTCGCTATATTAGCAATAACTTTATCACGTTGTACTTTTGCATATACAAGATAGATTGCAGAAAACAAAAAGGAAAAACAGAAAATACTCAACAATATTTTTCTCCTTTTTCCCATAACAGCCTTTGAGGTATTGACAGAAGTATGCTTATCCTCTTCTGATTTTGTTTGATCAGCCTTAACAGCCCACACTGTCTCTTCTTCATTACTAACAAAATTAGCCTGAGCTTGCGTTGAACTAGATACTTTTGTCTCTTCATTGTTAGAAGTAGCAGCAAAAAGTTGTTGTAAAAGTTTTTTAATCTCCCCAACATCCTTCGGTCTCTTCAATCTATTCACTTGCATTATCCAAACTACCAACGTCTTCATTTCCTCAGAGACATTAGGCATCGGGAGGGCGAGATGCTTGTCCTCTGTCTCGTCTTCAGAAAGGTCAGAAACAGATGGTGGGTCTTGATTAGTGAGCAACTTATAAACAGTTGCACCAAGAGCATAGAAGTCTGTCCATGGTCCGAACTTATCATAGCTCTGCGCCATTTGCTCACTAGGGGCATAGCCATTTGTATAACAAATTCCAGTGCTCATCGTAGCACCACCTACCGTACTCTGCTGTTTACTTGCACCAAAGTCTATCAACCTGACCACGTCATGACTATCCACCATAATATTGGCTGGCTTGATGTCAAGATGGAACATACCTTCGTTATGGATTGCCTCAAGACCATCCAATATCTGATTCAAGTAATTGCGAACCTCAGACTCTGCCAAAGGTGCATTGGTACGCTTCAAACGTACAGATAGATTTTCCCCATCCACATAATCCATCACATAATATGCAGTACCATTCTCCTCGAAAAGGTCATAGACCTTGACAATATGAGGATTACTGAGACTACGGAGACGGCGAGCTTCTTTCTTGAACTTCTCTCGCTGTTGCTCAAAGCTATTGGTATTCTCGGCATTGCTTACACTAATAGTAGTGCTATTACCATCACGCTGACACACACCCTTTACAAAGAACTCTTTGATGGCATAAGTCTCATCAAACTCGATATTCTTTGCTAAATAGGTATTGCCGAAGCCACCTGATGCTAAGTAGCTTTCAATTTTGTAAGTTCCGTGTAGGATGGTTCCTACCTGGAGCATATTTTGATTATTATTTTCGTCCATTCTTTGTTGTATCTTGTTTTGTAGAATCTTGTATTGTTGTATCTGTCTCTAAATTTTGCTGGTTATTAAGCTCTTTCACGGTCACTATAGAATCCTCTAGAAGAGAATCCAGCAAAGCAGCCTCTGTTTTATGCTTGCTATAGTAGCCATAACCAGCCATGCTAACAGCAGCCAATACCACTAAGACAATGAAGGCAATGAAGAGAGATTTCTTTCTTTTCAGCTTATTCTCCATCGCAACGATCACACTATCAGGAACAGGCGGCGGTGTACCAGCAGGCTTTACGACTTCAACATCAGGAGAAGCAGTCACCTTTTCCACATCAGGCTTGATATTCAAAGCATTGCATTTCGCCGTAAGCTCTTCATTTACAAGACTCACATCAGCCTCGTCATGACTCACTTCTTTGATGTGTACTATATAAGCAGAATGATTATCTTTATTATCTGAGGTTTCTGAAATCAGCATCTGTCGTTTCTCTTCATCACGAACATTCGCAGAGAAGACATCCAACAGCTCCTCATCCTCCATCTGTTCCAACATGCCGTCAGAACAAATGTAGAAGTAATCACCTGGCTGAATATCAGAAATATGGATAACATCAGGTTTCGGATGATTTCTATCTCCAGCTATCATCGCACGGGTGATGACATTTTTCTGTGGAAATGTCTTCATCTCCTCATAGGTCAACTCACCTGCCTGATAAAGATCATACACCAGAGAATGGTCACGACTCTTATATAATATGGTATGCGAAGATGGACGGAGATGGTATATTCTACTATCTCCAATGTGAGCTGCCGTACATCCATTACTGTGAAAATACAGCAAAGTTAAAGTTGTTCCCATCTGACGGGAATCTCCCGCAATAGCCAGTTTATCCAGTTCTTCGTAGGCATACGCCAAAGCATCAGACAGCAACTTATCTTCCAAGCCTTCGGAAGCAACTGCATGCTGCAACAAAAACGAAGAAAGACTTTTGCAAATACTTTGGCTTGCCACCTCTCCATGCTCATGTCCACCCATACCATCACAGAGCAAAAACAAACGGTCATTCTCCGTTGCTTTGCCCTCTATTGGATAGATGCTATCTTCCTGGTTCGCCCTTTTACCCAACTCATGGATAGCTAAAGGCTGATATATCTTGATTCTCATTGTTAGCTTTATTTTTGATGATAAACAACGGTTGTGTTACCCATCTTGATGATACTTCCTTCTGTCAAGACGAGCTGGTCACCCTCGTTCAATAATTGTCCATTCACATAACTGGCATTTTTATTATGGTAGTTAGACACCACAACCCTAACATTGTCCGTAGAAACCTTACATACCTGGATGGCAAGATGCTGACGACTCATATATCTATCATCAGTAGCAATCTGTACAGTTGCCTGCGAAGTAGTAGCCTTGCGACCTATCACATTATTGCCGAACCCTAACGGATACTTCTGACCACCATAGAGCAAATAACCAGGAGTAACCTCTTCTTTCTTGCCTGCAAGGATTGTTTCATCAGATTGAAAAGGAGAAGAGGAATGCCCCACGTAACGAGTTTCTCCATTATCTCGATTCACATACTGAGTCTCACCATTGCTGTTACCAACATATTCTGTTTCCCCAAAAGATTGCGGAGTTGCAGCATATTGCTGTGAGAACATCACTCTCAGCTGAGTTTTACATTGAGGACAAGTTATCACCTTAACCGCTTCGTTTTGAGAATTTCTCACGTCAAGCAATACACCGCAACTCGGACATTTGATTCTTTTAATTTCCATTGCTACCATCTATTTTAATCAATGTTTATGCCATCTGAATATCAGCATCAGACATATAGTCTGGCATATCAGGAGCAACATCAGGATTCTCTAAGGATGCTGTTTGGAGATTTGGATCAGCAGAATCATCAACTCCGGTATCAGCGAAATCACTACCACTTGGAGTTATCACTTGTCCTGTATGCAAATCAATTGCTTCACCAACGTCAATACTTCCATTGCCATTGGCATCACAAATAGCAACATCAGGATTTCCATCCTGATCAAAATCTACCACACTCACTTCCTGACCATCCACGTCGAAGACACCCACTGTAGCCATGGAGCCATCAGCAAGCTGAACTTCACCCGCATTAACCAAATGAACATCTGTATTTTGGTCATCAGCCACCTGCACATCACTTGCCTGATGCAAATTTGCATCATTGTGAGCAACAGATACATCCTGGTCTGCATGAGAAGAATGAGATACCACAGCAACATCTTCAGTTTGATGAGGAGCAGCATTCATTTCTTCTGCACGTACTTCTGGTTTTACTGCCTGAGCATAGTCGTTCTTTTCTGCATCTGTCATGTTATTCCACTCGTCCGCGGTATAAGTACTATAGATATTGCCATGCCAATGGAAAGCGCCACCAGGACCAACTTCGGCTCTAGCGGCATCGAATGCCTCCTTAAAGCTCTGCTCATCATGACTCTCAGCTACCTTGATAGAGGCATTATCATTAGCTGCAGCAGCATCTTGCGATGGATTCTCCCCTTCCGGTTTTGTATCGGGAGTTTCTTCTGTACTTGCAGCAAAGGCATCTGTGGCATACATAGCACTTGCACCTAACAAGATACCAGCAGCTCCACTTACCGCTACTATCTTCCAAGTTGCCTTATCAGCAGCGTTCTGAGTTTTATCTTTACTTTCCTGTCTTACTTCAGGATGTGTATTATCGAAATACAATGTTTCTTCATTCTGTGCCATAATCATACGTTTTAAAATTATAACTGGTGCAAATATAGTGAAATAATAAATAGATAGGTGCTAATTCTGTGCTCATTACACAAAACCTATCTTCTATTGTACAAAATCACTTTTTGATTTTAGCCCTGCAATAAGGACAAGCCTCATTCTGCATTAAAACTCCATAAGACAGAAAGCCCAGGAAGTGATGACAATGAGGACAAACATAATGCTGCTGAAACTCTTCAGTCAACTGCTTCTGCCTTAACGGTCCCTTAGAAGAATCCTTATATGCTTTTACAGTAAAGCCTACAGAAATCAAAATACCTAAGAGATACAAACCTATATAAAGAGGAGTCTCTCTAAATTCTGGGAAAATGATACTCAAAGCGATGGCTCCCATAGTAATCAAACCAGTAATGCCACGAAGAGAATTAAACTTGCGGTCAGCAATTTGCTGATCAAGTTTATGTTCATCATATTCTTCCCAAACACGCTGCAATGGACGAAAATCTACCATTTGAGGAACAAAACTCTTTATCCAATCCCAACTAACCAAAAATTTGCTTGGACCAAGTTCTATTTTATCCTTTTCCATGATAGTCTTTGCCATTATTTCCACTTCATTGATAAAAGTAACATTCTGAGGTTTTAGATTCGTAATTCTATAAGAACCATCTGGATTAATGGTCAAACTACAATGTTGACGGCTCACTGTCATAGGAACACTTCCAGTAACCCCAAAAGTCTTGGATTGCTGCCCCATCGTTATTCTCAATTGAGATGTACTAGCATCACGTCCAATGATTAATTCCATAAAATTCTTTGCTTGATTAGTTTATTTTTTAGTTATGAGTAAATCCTTCATTTGCTTCAAGGCTTCCTTAGAAATACCTAAAGCAAAAGCAAAATGCTCATAATCGGATAATATCAACTGTTGCTTTTGCGTATTGACCTGATAGATGTAGCCAGTGTTGATGATAAAGCGCTTACCCACTCGCATAAAAATACTCTTGCAATCTACAAGATGCTCGGCCAAATACTTCTCCATCTGAGTCAAATTCAGACAAACAACAGCCTTCAGCTTGTTAATAGTAACAATCTGCGTATAATTGCCATCTCCTTCGAAATAAACAATTTTGGAAACATCTAATCTTAAGAGTTCCGTCTTTGTATTGAATACGATAAATTGACTATCCATATTTACCATTTACATCGCCGACTTGTTCCCAGAAGTAGCCATCGGTCATTAAGTTTTCAATGAAAAAGCGTGGGACTATTGCTTATTACCGGATAGAGGTTGTGGAAGGACCCGTCAGCAAGTAATAATGCAATAGCCCACGCCATAGAGTATATTAACATCTTCTTCCATAGAGAAAAAGATACAATAATCCTTAGACGTGAGCATCATTGCCTATTTATCGTTAGCAGACTTTGAAACTTCCACATTTCTATCGCAAGATAACGTTCAATACGCTCATTCACTAGAGCCTTCATCGCAGCCGTTCTTTTCCGTCTGCTCCAACTCTGACCGCAAAAGTAAGCAATATTCTTGATACCGCCAAACTTTTTGCGATGTTTTTTGTCCAGAAGGACAAAAAATGGCATTGAACGCTGCCATTGCCGAGAGAAAAATACTACCACATTTCTATTCCATGGCAACAATTCAATGCCCTATACCTATATACGATCCCTTACGAAAAGGTAAACAACCTATAACGATTATCTCTTAGTTACCGTTCCCTTTCTGGCATTCACCATAAAATTTCCAAGGAAAATCATAATCTTCTTCATACCTTATTATATATTAAAGGGTTATACTTCATTTTCCTCGTTCCACGATTTTTTCTTTTCTATCGCTTCCCGATTACGATTGCAAAAGTAAGAAGATTATTTCTATCAGCCAAATATCTAAACCAACCTTGTATGAAATACCGGACTGAATGTACCAAATGACAAAACGGATATCGGCATCAACCTCAAAATAATGATGAGCTATGATATCACGTAACCCTTTCACATTTTTCCAATCAATTTCAGGATGAGTTGTAAGAAGTTCTCCATTAGTTAAGTATATCCAATGCTACATATTTAATCTTCATCTCTGACAATCAACTTATTAAGTGTGAAAGGAGAATATCAACACAGGATACAGCTTCCACTCCTTATCCAGCTTGTCGATAGCAAGCCCCTTGAACGATACAAGCAAAGGAATTGCTCCGTCTTTGCAATCCGTCGTAATAATAAGCCACTTTCAAAAACACTCTTCACTCTTCACAAATATGGTATAAGTATTTGTATATAAGGAATTTGTACGGGTGAAGAGTAGTGCGCTACTCTTCACCTCTCTTCACCCCAAAAAAATCTGCATCATCTGCGAAATCTGCGTGACTTTCTTCTAAGACCGAACAGGGCGAGCTTCCATTTCAATTTCGTGCGTAAGCGGCTCCGCGTTTATACCATTGTAGTCTTCTCATTT
>ULYL01022254.1_pt1 | contig 10467 bp, 7 predicted proteins | sample 1962211 | NCBI WGS metagenome assembly ULYL01 (sample SAMEA4835864, study PRJEB28245) | human gut metagenome | biome: gut microbiome; material: fecal sample | place: Denmark | collected 2008
AAGCACAACCTCGCGGAAGTTCTCGGGATCCTTGCCGCTGACGTCCTTATTGCTCTTGCGGACGGATGCCTTGTGGAACACGGCCAGCAGCATGGTATAGATCACGCCCAGACCCAACGCCACAACCTTATCGCCGAAGATGGCAGTGTAGGCACGGATGGGAGCATCCTCAGCAACCGCCATGTTGATAAAGGAGCTGCCGGCAATGAGAATCACGGGGATCAGAATGGTCAGGAAGGAGGCGAAGGTGCCGGGCAGATCGTCGCCGGTGATAAGGATATCCTTCACATCGTTGGAAGAGGTCTCCTCAATCTCCGCCACAACCTCGGGAACCGGCTCCACGAACTCCTTGTCGGTCCACTTGCGCAGCACCAGCCAGGTCAGCAGGAAGGCAATCAGGGAGATCACAACGCCCCAGCCGATGACCAGGCCCAGATCGGCGCCCAGCAGAATGGAAACGGCCAGAATGCCGGGGGTGGGGGGCACCATGGCGTGGGTCAGGTTCAGGCCGGTCTGGGTGAAGGCGGCCATCTTGCCCATGGAGATGTGCTTGCGCTTGGAGAGGACGTTGGCAATGTTGGAGGTCAGGATGGTGGTGATGTCACCGAACACGGGGATGGACACGATGTAGGCGGTCAGCGAGGGAGCCAGCTCCAGATTCTTGCCGCGGAACAGCTTGATGAAGAAGTTGGCGATGGACTTGGCCGCGCCGGTATCCTGAACGCCCATGGCCAGAATGGCGCCCAGCATGATGGGAATGCCCATGCTGCCGAGAGTGCTGCCGAAACCGGAGGTAATCAGGTTCAGAACCTCCGTGAAGGAGAAGCCCTCCGTCTCGAAGCGGCCGAGAACAAGACCCATGAACAGGGCGCTGGTGAACAGTGCGAATGTGGGGTGAAGCTTGACCTTCATAATCAGCACCATCAGCAGGGCGATGGTGACAATCAGAAGAATCAGAAATCCAGTTGCAGACATTTGTAACGCTCCTTTTCCTTTTCTTTTTCTTTTCTTAACTGAGAAATAACCCGCATATCCCTATGCGCCATGTACGGCCGGCCCATGCCCAGGCCGGAAGCATTCCCCCTCCTTGCAGAATTTTTCAGGTATTGAAAGAATTTAAAAATATGAAAACATGTGCGGTCAACCCGTGCACAGGTTTCTCAATATTGGGTGTCGTACTCCCAGGGACTGCCGCCGCAAAGGCAGCCGCCGTCCACATGGTAGGCCTGTCCTGTCATATAGGAGGACGCATCGGAGGCCAGCATAATCGCCATACCCACAAGCTCTTCCGGACTGCCGGGACGCCCCATGGCGATTCGCTCCCGCAGATAGTCGCCTCTGGTGGGATGATCCCATGTGACCTGCGTCAGTTCGGTAAGGATGTGACCGGGACTGATGGCATTGCAGCGAATACCGTATTGGGCAAATTCCACTGCCATAGAGCGGGTCAGCGCCACAACGCCGCTTTTGGCTGCGCCATATACGGAACAGCCGCCCAGCATCCCTGTATCATTATGGGAACCGATGTTGATGATGTTGCCGGATTTTTGCCGATACATCTTCCGCGCAACCGCCTGACTTATGAAAAAAAGTCCTTTGAGGTTGGTATTCATAATGCGATCGTAGGTTTCGGGGGCAACGTCCAGGAGCCCCTCCCGCTTATTGATCCCGGCTACATTAAACAGCACATCAATTTTTCCATATTGCTGGACTACTTCGTCCACGCAGCCCTGAATGCTGTCCAGATCGGCCACATCCAAATGATGGGCGGAGGCTTTGCCTCCCGCAGCGGCTATTTCGTCTGCCAGGATCCGGCATTTTTCGAGATTTCTGCCGCATAGGGCCACCTCGCCGCCTGCCGATGCCAAACCACGGCTGATCGCACTGCCGATGCCGCCCGCCGCGCCTGTGACCAGAATGGTTTTTCCTTCCAGGCCGAAAACGGAATGCAGATATGCGCCGGTATCCATAGCTGCTCCTCACTTTCGTCAAAATTTACACTTGCCTTTTACCGGTTTTTCCCATACTATCGTTTTAGATGGTCATCTTTCTAAAAAGGGGGATTGCTGATGATCGTTGATAAAATGGACTACATCTTCGCCATCGCGAAGGAACAGAATCTGACCCGTGCCGCCAAGAGCCTCTTTGTATCGCAGTCAACGCTGACCATGTATCTCAACCGGGTAGAAGGGGAGTTGGGTATCAAGCTGTTTGACCGCTCAAAAACGCCCATCCTGCCTACACCGGCGGGAGAATTGTGCATTGAGGAATTGAAAAAGATCCGGCAAATCGAAACGAGGCTATCCGGTAGGCTTCAGCAGTTGGCGCATCCGGAGGAAATCTTAAACGTCGGAATTGGACTGATGCACAGCGTCGCTTGGATGCCGAGGCTGTTACCTCTTTTCCATGAGCACTATCCTGACGTGAGTGTCCGCCTGATCGAACAAGGCGATGAGCTTCTGCTGAAGGCACTGCAATCGAATGACGCAGACATCATCATTGGCGGTATGCCGGTGAGTACGCAGGATGTTACCGTAACGCTGGCCTTGGAGCAGCTTTTGCTGATCGTTCCTCGGGCGTTCAATATCATTCCTTCCTGGGCCTACACAGGAAATTCCTATGAGAATCCTTACGAAATCGATCCCAAGCAGTTACAGGGTCTGCCGCTCATTCTGCCGTCCACAGTTAATGACATCGGTGGCATTACGAATCAGGTTCTGGAGCATTTTGATATCAGACCTAAATTCGTGACCACCGTCGATTCCATGCAGACAGCCGCCATGCTGGTAGCGCAGGATATGGGATATCTGTTTACCAGTCCGATTTTCCTGAAAGCACAAATGGCTGAGCTGGCGCCAAACATTGTTTACTGTATGGCGCGAGGGATCCCCGACTCCAGAAAAATCGTTGCCGTCTACCATTCGGACACATACAAAGAGGAAATGATCTCACAGTTCCTGAAGTTGCTTCGTGTTGTGATGTTTAAGGACCAGCCCGGCATGTTCCCCCTTGATGGTTAGCTGTTTTTCATTTCCAGCATTTTCTTTGTTTTGAAGTATAATGACATTGGAAGCTAATGAAAAATAGAATTTATTGATGAAATCAGCAAAAAAAATGATATTTGTGATTTTTTGCGAAACAAATATCTCTGTTTGTCGGAAGACTTCACACTCCGCACAAAAGTCATCAAGTAAAATGATGGTTCGTTCAAAATTTTGAGTTGGACTGTATAAGGTCTCTTGAGGGCTGTTACTGAGCAAAATGCACGTTACTCCCACTGCAAAAAGCTTTTATGGGCAGAGATAGTATTTTTTGCGAAAACATTTGAGGTTGTAACACAATTTTTGATAGCCACCTTACCAACAACCTGCGACCTCCGGGTTATGAGGCAGTTTCAAGCACAAATCGGAGTCATTTCGGCTCCGATTTGTGCTTTTTACCACCATTCGTTCGGCGGATTTTCCGTTGTTTCCGTCCAGCCCTGCCCGCTTTTTTCGGATCCTGGGTCAAAAGTGGGTCAGGGTATGCGAACGCTCAGAAGCGTTTTCACAGGATAGTCTTGCGGTGTGGAAGTCATCAAAGCGGCGTCGCAGACGCCGCTTTGATGCTGTCAAGATTGCTTGTTTTAAAGCTCGCTGTATGGAAAACACATCCGTTCGGAACGTTTTTGCCCATGAACATCGGATAAATTTACAGGCTTCCGGTGCAGCAGTCATCCAAGGCTTCCTGACAGAACTTGAGGAACTGTTCACATTCGGCATCCAGCATATATCCGCGTTTTGTGATCCAGCCGACCTGCATGGTTGTGTCGGCGGGAAGGGAGAGGGGGCGGGTAATGAGATCGGATTCGCTGTAGCCTTCCAACAGCCAGCCGGAGCCAAGGTTATAACTTTCTGAGTGGCGGATGATATTCAGCATGGAGCTACGGTCTGATACGGCGATGGATTTTTGCGGATGTACGGGGAAAAAGACCTCCTCAGTATAGCCGTATGGATCGTTGCCGCCGTCGTAGAAGATATATGGGTAAGGACTGAGCATGGAGAGGGTGATATTGGGTTCTTTGGCAAGCGGATGGTTCTTGGACAGGAAAACATGGAGCTGGTTGCTGCAAAGACTGTGGAATTCCAGATTGAAGCGCTCAAGCTCATGCTGAATAAACTCTGCGTTGGTATCATAGTAGGATATAAAGCCAAGCTGACTCCGACGGGCTGCCACATCCTGAATGATATCGCTGACTTTTCCCTCCTGAAGACGGATAAAATAGTTGTGTTCCTTCAATAGATTTGCCATTTTTGCAACTGCTTTCGCTACAAAAATATAGTAACGGGAGGTGATGGACATTGTAATCATGCCCTGAGGTTCCGTTTGCAGATAGTGATCCTGCATGGTATGGAACTGTTTGATCAGACTGTAAGCGTCATGGAGAAATTCTGTGCCGCGGCTGGTGAAGGTGATGCCCCGGCTGCTGCGTTCCAGCAGGGGAAAGCCCAGTTCACTTTCCAGCTGCTTGATCGCCTTGCTGATGCCGGACTGAGAGACAAATAGATTTTGGGCTGCCTGGTTGATCGAGTTGCTCTCTGCCAGCGCAACCAGATACTGTAACTGCTGAAGTGTCATAGAGGTTCAGGACTCCTTTGCTGTTGAAAATATAGCGGCTGCTCAGGCAGGAACAGAGAGCCTGTACAATCCTGTTCACAATACGCAATACAGACAAATGTCTTTTGTACGCCGCTCGAGTAATGACTTTTACTCATATCGCTATGTGAAAAACAGTTGCTTCGCTTCTAAGAATGTACCTGTTATAATACAAAAAAGCAAGGGGTTCCACCAAACTTTTATGCTAAAATGAACAAGGAGAAGGGACGACCATCATGAAAGAAAGTCACATGAGAACAAAGCTGGCCCATACAGGTGATTTGAAGCTGGCGAAGAAAATTCAATCCAGTGTTTCTGTTCCAAAGGTGCTGCCTATCTATATGAGCAGTGTGTTCACGTTTGATGACGTGCCCTCTCTGGATGCTGTTTATGCAGGAGAGGCCGATGGCTATGTGTACTCCAGAATGACCAATCCCAGTACGGATGCCGCGGAAGAAATGCTGGCGGCAGCTGAGGGGGCTGATGGTGCGCTGGTGTTTTCCTCAGGCATGGCGGCGATCATCAATGCCATTATTGCCAATGTGCAGGCCGGCGACCACATCGTTTCCTCGCCAGTCCTATATGGCGGCGTATATGATTATTTTAAGCATGAACTGCCCCGCTTTGGCGTGGAGGTCACCTTTGTGGAGTTTGATGACCCAGCCAAGGTGGAGGCTGCTATCCGCCCCAATACCAAAGTGGTCTACACTGAGACCATCAGCAATCCCTTGATGGAAGTGAATGACCTGCCCGCCATTGCCGGGATCGCCCACGCCCACGGCTGCAAGCTCGTGGTAGACAATACCTTCGCCACCGCCGCCGTGGCCCGGCCATTGAGCATGGGCGCCGATATTGTGGTCTACAGCGCCACGAAGTATTTGGGTGGTCACAGCGATTTGATCGGCGGCGCGGTGGTGTCCGACAAGGAAAACATTGCCCAGATCCACCGCTGCTTCACGCTGTACGGTGCCATTATGGGTCCCATGGAGGCGTGGCTGCTGTGCCGGAGTCTGCGGACCTTGGATCTGCGAATGGAGCAGCACTCTAAAAACGCTTTGAAGGTAGCGCGGTTTTTAGAGGGCCATCCCAAGGTTGAGAAGGTTTACTATCCCGGTCTGGAATCCTCTCCCTCGCATGGACTGGCCGCCAAGCTGTTTGTGGACGGCCGCTGCGGCGGTATGCTCAGTGCCGATATTGCCGGCGGCGAGCAGGGGGCCAGCGCCTTAATCCGTGAGTGCTCCACGATTAAGTTTGTGCCCAGCCTGGCCAGCTTTGCCACCACGATCTCCTATCCGGCCAAGACTTCCCATCGAGCCTACAGCCCTGAGGATATGAAGGCCGCAGGCATCTCCATGGGGCAGCTGCGATTCTCCATTGGTCTGGAGGATGCGGAGGACATCATCGCCGAGTTGGATGAGGCGCTGGAGAAGGTCTAAGCGTTCTATTGCATGATCTCCGGCTGCTGCGGGACACAATTCCCACGGCAGCTGGTCTTCATAAAACATGAAAAGTGAGGAAGCTATGAACGAGGTATTGAAAACGATCGCCGCGAAGTACAAGGATGACATTGTCCATACCGCTTCGGAGCTGATCCAGCGCAACTCCCAATCTCTGCACGAGGGCGAAGTGGCCGCTTATGTGCAGGAGAAGATGAAGGAACTGGGCTACGACAAGGTGGAGGTGGACCGCTATGGCAACGTGTTCGGCACCATGAAGGGTACCGGCGGCGGCAGCTCTGTGATGCTCAACTGCCACATGGATGTGGTCTACGAGGGTGATGAGAGCCTGTGGCCTTACCCCCCCTACAGCGGCGCGATCGCCGAGGGCCGGGTCTGGGGCCGGGGTGCCTCCGATACCAAAGGCACCATGGCCATTCAGATCTATGTTCCCTTCCTGCTGAAGGAAGCCGGCCTGCTGCCCAAGGGTGACATCATCACCGCCGCTGTGATCTCCGAGGAGATCGCCGGCTACGGCGCTATGGTCCACACCCAGGAGAACCGGATGCTGACGGATTACGCCATCGTAGGTGAGGCTACGGAGAATGACATTGCCATCGGCAGCCGAGGCCGCTGCTGCGGCGTCATCACCATTACCGGCAAGTCCTGCCACGCTTCTATTCCCCATGTGGGCCACAATCCCTTCGATTTTCTGGCCCAGTTGCTGCCGGAACTGCAAAAGGTCCCCATGGGCAGCGACGGACTGTTCGGCAGCTCCACTATGTCCTGCACCCGCATCACCTCCTCTGAGGAGGGCACCAATATCATCCCCAATGAGATCGTGCTCTATGTGGACTACCGCCAGAGCGGGGACGATACCCCGGAGGAAGTCCAGCGAAAGCTGGAAGCTGCCATCGCAAACTGCCATGTGGACGGCGTCACCGCTAAGGCGGAGCTGCTCTACTTCCCCCTGACTACCTATACCGGCGTGGAGGGACGCGGCTATCAGGGTGAGAATCCCTTCGTCGCCAGCGCTGACGCCGACTATATCCAGAAGGTCAAGGCCGCCATTGAGGACGCCGTGGGCCGCGAGATTCAGACCAAGCCCTGGGCCTTCGCCACCGACACCGGCCACTATGCCGCCAAGGGCGTCAAGTGTCTGGGCTATTCTCCGGCAGAGATCAAGCTGTGCCATACCACCCGGGACAGCATCGACATTGCCATGATGGAGGAGGGCACCGTAGGCTATCTGGCGGCAGTTCAGACCCTGGCCAACGAGCCTAAGTAAGCGTCCGGGCTTTCTGCGCCCATAGGGAATCCCTGCTTTACGCAGCTTTGATATTTGGAGAGGAGAAGAAACCTATGAAACAGAAGAAACCCTTAAACCTAAACCCCTTTGTCCTGATTTTCGCGGTAGTTGTTGTGGCGTGGCTGTTCACGTTCATCATTACCCCCGGTACCCTGGTAGACGGCGTTTATACCGCTCTGCCCAAGAACGCCTTTAACTTTAACAATGTATTCAACCTGTTCCGGGCCGTGCCCATGGGCATCAAGGATACCTCCAATCTGGTGATCCTGGTGCTGGTGATCGGCGGTGCGCTGGAGATCTACAAGAGCACCGGCGCCATTGACTCCAGCATCACCAAGATGGTCCATAAATTCGGCTCTGGCTCCCGCACGTTCCTGCTGATCGCCTTGATGGTGCTGTTTTCCGTCATCGGCGGCTTCCTGGGCTGGATCGAGACCCTGATCCCCTTCGCACCCCTGGTGGTGGCTATGATCCTGGCACTGGGATATGACGGCATCGTGGCCTGTGCCGTGCTGATCATCGGACTGATGGGCGGTTTCGTTACCGGCCCCACCAACCTCTACACCGTAGGCGTGTGCAACGGCATTTTGCAGAACATGGGCCTGCTGTCCGCTGACAGCGACGTGTTCGTAGGCTTGGGCTTCCGCGCCGTGCTGTGGGCTATCATGACCATCATCGGCGTGGCCTACACCGTGGTGTATGCCAACCGTATCGCCAAGGACCCCGCAAAGAGTTTAGTCCACGGCGTAGACGTCTCCGATCTGGTGCTGGACACCAGCAAGGACGTCACCGTTACCGGCCGCCACGTGGCGGTGCTGCTGAGCATTTTGGCCGCTATGATTATGACCGTCATCGGTATGCAGAAGGGCTTCGGCGGCGTGAAGTGGGGCATTGATGACGTATCCGCCGTTTTCTTGGCTTCCGCGCTGTTCTCTGGCATCGTAGGTAAGCTGCATCCCTCTGAGATTGCAAACTCCTTCGTTAAGGGCGCCGGCGGCGCTGTGGGCGGCGCGCTGGTGATCGGCTTCGCTCGTGGCGTGTACTGGGTCATGAACTCCGCCAACATCAACGCCACCATCGTTTATAACGCCACGCAGCTGCTGAAGGGCCTGCCCCCGCTGGCCGCCGCTATCGGCATCGTAATTCTGGTGTCCTTCATCAACGGCCTGATCCCCTCCGGCTCCGGCAAGGGCGCTCTGCTGGCTCCCATCATCGTTCCCATCGCTATGGAGCTGGGCCTCACCAGCCAGACCGCTGTTCTGGCCTATCAGTTCGGCGATGGCATCACCAATATGTTCTGGTTCAGCTACGGCACCCTGATGATTTTCCTGAACTATGCCAAGGTGCCTGTCCAGAAGTGGTACAAGTTCTTCCTGCCCTTGATGGCCATCTATTTCTTGTTCGCGTTCGTTTCCATGGGCGTGGCCATTGCCATCGGCTTCTAATCTGATTTACCATAATAATTGCTTTGCCGGGGCCGCTGGTTTGATCCCAGTAGCCCCGGCATCCTTATAACAAGGAGGCTCTCCGTGTCTGTTCAGAGGAAACAACGATTGATTCATGCGGTGGAAATGCTGGCAGGCGTCACGGTTTTGTGCGCAGGCGTCACATTGGGCATTATCGCGGGACTGGGGCAGACCACCTCCACGGCGGCGGCCTCCGCTATTGCGGGCGCCGCCGGAATCAAGGTGGGGACCGCCAGCTTTTACCTGTACGGCGTGTTTTTCCTGCTCCAGCTTCTCATGCTGCGGAGCAAATTCGAGTGGGAGCGCTGCTTCCAACTGCTTCCCATTTTGGCTCACGGCGTTCTGCTGAATTTTTTCCGCTACCGCTTTGCGCCGTTCCAGTACCTTGCTCCCCAAGGGTATCTCCAGCAGATGCTTTGCTTCTTGTGCGGAATGGGGCTGATCAGTCTGGGCTTTACCATTACCAAAAACTGCAACTTCACCAACTATCCCGCCGAGGCGTTCTGTGCGCTGGTAGCGGAGCGGGTCCGTATGCGCTATGGCACCTGCAAGATATTTTTGGATTTTGCCTATGTGATTTTTGCTCTGCTGATTTGCTGGCGGGCCGGTCTGGGGCTGGGCGTGGTGCGGGAGGGCACGGTGATCTTTGCCTTGCTGGACGGTGTGCTCATCAACCTGATGACCCCGGCAGTCCGGGGCTGCTTTGACCGACTTGACCATATCCTAAAAACGTAAACGATGCTGAAAGAAAACCAATATGAGATTCTTAGGAGGAAGAACGAATGAACCTCATAGTGAGCCTTGCAGCTCTCTTGTTGTGCCTATCATAGAGTGAATACAACGAAAGCGAAAGATATTGGTCAGTTTATGAGTCACTCATAAATTTTATGGTGCAATCGAAATTACGATCTTGTGGTATAAGTTGATGACGAATCTAATACAATTAGACAACCGAAACTTGATGAATCCATGCATCCCAACGAGACCGTAGTTGTTCTGTTGGACGCAATTCTGCTGGAAGCACAAAGCCCCGCTGTGGTTGGGGGAGGGAAAGCGTTTGCAACTGAAATTGCCGACAGGGATATCTGCATATTAGCAGAAAAAGGGACCGCACAGAGAATACTGCTCAGCAACCTCAGAAAACGGCAAATAAGCTGCTTTGACAAGCGGGCGCCGAGAACTTCGGCAGTACGCAGCGCACGCCGGGGGTAGTGATACCACCCCCACCTCGCACGCATAGAAAGCCCTGAGTGCGGGGCGTAAAGCCATAAATTTCGACAGAAACGGAAAAGATCACGCAGCCCGGTGGGGCCGCGACGCCTCGGAACAGCGACACGCATAAGCGCATCGCTGCTTCGAAGGCTTTCTGCGTTCTTCGAGAGTACCCTTGACCAAACCCCAAAAGCGGCAAAGTACGCCGTTCTGACACCCGGCCACGCAGGGTTTCCGAAACGTGCGGAACGCTCCGAGGGTAGTGATACCACCCCCCACCCAAAACACCACCTGTTTCGCCGTGTGTGCCCTTGTGTGCGATCTTGTTGGCGAAGCCGAGTGTGTACCCACTTTCGCCCACAAAAGCAAGCGTGGGCCGTTTGTGCGAGAAGTTGAAAATCGGGATGAG
>ULYL01031292.1_pt1 | contig 10424 bp, 5 predicted proteins | sample 1962211 | NCBI WGS metagenome assembly ULYL01 (sample SAMEA4835864, study PRJEB28245) | human gut metagenome | biome: gut microbiome; material: fecal sample | place: Denmark | collected 2008
TTAATAATAAAGGAGCTATTGATAAAGTAAACGTATCCCATAAAGCTGAAAATTGCAATGGGTCATTTGATTTAGTTGAAAATGGAAAGGTTCTTGGTACATATAGTGATAAATTGGCTGAACATAAATTAGCAGATGCCAAGGCTGAACAAGAAGCTAAGGCTAGAGAAGCTCAACAAGCCGCTGAAGCAGCGGAAAGAGAAGCAACAGCGAGAGAATTTGCTAATTATTTAGGATGTACGCCAGAAGAGTATAAGGAACATTTTGGTCCTATGCTTAGTGCTGGATTTGAAAGAGGTAGATTAGAGTCGTGGTATAATGATAGTTCTTCAACTTCAATCAATACATATGGAAAGCGTACACAATATGTTCTGCATTTAGTAGGTCGTGGTAAAAATGGCAATAGAGTTTACGTGAATGTATATGAGTATTCAGATAAACCGGGAAAGTATCAATTTCAAGTTATGAACACTTCTCATGAATAATTTAGCAAGGAGGAATTTAGATGCCTTTTTGGGATACTGATTACAAAAAAGAAATGATAAAAAGTAAGGCTGCAAAGGAAGCTGCCGAAGAAAGAGCAGCTGAGGCTAAACAAAAAGCAGCTGAGGCTAAACAAAGAGCAGCCGAATATCGGCAAAAGGTTAATGCCGTAATTGTTACGACTGGTGATTTAAAAGAGGATTATGAAATTATTGGTCCCGTATATTTTCAGGTTTCTAACAAAGGGTTATTTAGTAGTACCTTGAGTGATCTTGTCAATAAGTATAGCGCTGAAATTGAAGAAATGAAGAACCATGCTTTAATGTCTGAGAGAAGGAGCGATTGGGGGTTCTTATGGGGAGAATATTCTGTCGGTCAGAATGATTTTGAAAAAGCATTTTTTGTTGCTACTCAAGAATTGAAGAAAAGAGCACTAATGCTTGGTGGAGATGCTGTAGTTTCCATGCGTCAGGATATAGATCTAGATACTAGTGGATTTCAATATTTTTATTTGCAGATGTATGGAACTGTTGTGAAAAGAATAAATGGGTAAAATTGTTTATTTCCCCAGCTTTATGCTTGCGTAAGGCTGGGGAGATTTTTGTAAAAACAAAAAACATACAACACAAACTTCACAGTTTGTTCGTTGTATGTTTATATTCTGTATGATAAAATACTATGCAAGACGACCGTGTTGCAGGGGGGCATTGCCAAAATTCTTAGGAATGGAGGTGATGTCTATGGTATATTTCAGTTTTCAGGACTTAATGTCCTTTGGAATTTTTATCGTAGCGTTGCTGACGTTCATTTGGATTGTTAACATATAACTTTAGCAGTAAGAAGTCTGAAGATGTGTATTATAAAATTTTGGCAGTGCAAGGCTCTTCACTCCTTGACTTATCACATTGTCTAATGTATAATATTAGCGTTTATTGATATTTGCTAACGCGATGAAAAAGACAGTAGCTTGCGGCGCAGGTTAAGCGAGCCGGGGTATGGTGCAAGCCCGGACGAAGTAAAGCAGGTGAAAATCACTTTGGAGCGGATGCGGCGAACCTGAGTAGCTGCATACGGGAGCGCCCGATATTGCGCACACGAGTGGCGTGCGGCAAAGGCTGTCGTCATGAGGGTGGTACCACGGAGTACACGTTTTGTTAATGATGCATGATACGCAAGCGTATTAATCGTTGTTAGTCTATAGCTTCGTCCCTTATCTGAGGGACGAAGCTTTTTTTATTATTGCTATATTTTTTTGTTTAATAAAATTGGAGGTTATTAGTAATGGACTATGGTAAAACACTGAATCTGCCCGAAACAGAGTTCCCTATGCGTGCCGGTCTGCCGCAACGCGAACCTGATTTTCTGAAATTCTGGGAAGAAAACGATATTTATGGCAAAAAACAGGCTCTGCATGCAGGCCACAAGAAATTTGTTCTGCATGACGGCCCTCCGTATGCAAACGGCAAAATCCACATGGGTCATGCCCTGAACAAAATCTTAAAAGATATCATCATGAAATACAAATATGCTCGCGGCTTCGATACCCCGTATGTTCCCGGCTGGGATACCCACGGCATGCCGATTGAGCACGCTGCTATCAAAGAGCTGGGCCTGAACCGCAATGAGCTGGATCCGCTGACTCTGCGCCGCAAATGCCATGACTTCGCTCTGCAATGGGTTGATATTCAACGCGAAGACTTCAAACGTCTGGGCGTTCTGGGCGATTGGGAAAATCCGTACATCACTCTGCATCACAGCTTTGAAGCTGAGCAGATCCGTGTATTCGGTACTATGGCTAACAAAGGCTATATCTACAAAGGCAAAAAGACCGTTTACTGGTGCCCGCACTGCGAAACCGCTCTGGCTGAAGCAGAAATCGAATACGGCGAACAAAAAACTCCGACTATCTTCGTAAAAATGCCGCTGGTAAAAGACAACGGCCAGACTCCGGAAGCTGCTAAAGGCAAAAAAGCTTACATGGTAATTTGGACCACCACTCCGTGGACCATGCCGGCCAACGTTGCTGTTGCTCTGAACCCTGCTCTGGAATATGCCTGGGTTGAATGCGAAGGCGAAGTTCTCTTCATGGCTAAAGATCTGCTGGCTCAGGTTGGCGCTGTCTGCCACAAGGACCTCAGCAATATCCTTGGCACTACTCTTGGTAAAGATATGGAATTCGCTGAATGCGTGCATCCGTTCCCTGAATACAACAACCGCCGTTCTCTCGTAGTTATGGCTGACTATGTAACTACCGAAGCCGGTACCGGTTGCGTACATACCGCTCCTGGTCATGGCGATGTCGACTTTGAAACCGGCCTGAAATACAAGCTGCCGATTCTCTGCCCGGTTGATTCCCAAGGCAAGCTGACCGAAGAAGCCGGCGAACGCTTCAAGGGCATGTTTGTATTCGACGCTAATATCCCGGTACTGAAATATCTGGCTGAGCTGAACTGCCTGCTGGGTAAAGAAAACATTAAGCACCAATACGCACACTGCTGGCGCTGCAAAAACCCGATTATTTTCCGCGCAACCTCTCAATGGTTCGCTTCTATCGACGGCTTCCGTGATGAAGCACTGAAATCTATCGACGATGTACAGTGGATTCCTTCCTGGGGCCAACAGCGTATCCATAACATGGTAAGCGACCGTCATGACTGGTGCATCAGCCGTCAGCGCGTATGGGGCGTTCCTATCCCGGTATTCTACTGCGATAACTGCGGCGAGCATCTGATTAACGAAGCTACCATTGATTCCGTTGCTAACTGGTTCGAAAAAGAAGGTAGTGACGCATGGTGGGCTCACACTGCGGAAGAGCTGCTGCCGGAAGGCACTGTCTGCCCGAAATGCGGCGGCAAGCACTTCCATAAGGAAAGCGATATCATGGACGTATGGTTCGACAGCGGTTCCTCTCATATGGCTGTTGCCGCAAAGCGTCCGGAGCTGTCCTGGCCGGTTGCTATGTACCTCGAAGGCAGTGACCAGCATCGTGGCTGGTTCCAGTCCTCTCTGCTGACCTCCGTTGCTGTTGCAGGCCGTGCTCCGTACGAATCCGTACTGACTCATGGTTATGTAGTTGACGGCGATGGCCGCAAGATGTCCAAATCCGTAGGTAACGTTATCGTTCCGCAGGACGTAATCAAACAATACGGTGCTGATATCATCCGCCTGTGGACTGCTTCCTCCGATTATAAGGCAGATATCCGTATCTCCCCGAAAATCCTGAAGCAGCTGGCTGAGGTATACCGCAAAATCCGTAACACTATCCGTTACATCCTTGGCAACACCAACGATTTCAACTATGAAACCGATGCAGTTCCGTTCAACGAAATGCTGGAGCTTGATCAATGGGCACTGATGCATCTGCAGCTGCTGAAGAAGGAAGTTACCGCTGCTTACGAAAGCTATGATTTCCATGTACTGTATCATGCAATCCACAACTTCTGCACTGTTGAAATGTCCAGCTTCTATCTGGATATTCTCAAAGACCGCCTGTATGCTTACAAGGCTGACAGCAAAGAGCGTCGCAGCGCACAAACCGCTATGCATGAAATCCTTATGGATCTCATCGTTATGCTTTCCCCGGTACTGAGCTTCACTATGGAAGAAGTATGGCAGTTCATGAAGAAACCTGCTAATGCTCCGGAATCCGTACAAATGCTGCCTTGGCCGGAGGTTAAGGAAGAATACATCAACGAAGAGCTGGAAACCAAATGGGATAACTTCATTGAAATCCGCAGCGAAATCACCAAGGTGCTGGAGCTGGCTCGTCGTAACAAACAAATCGGTCATTCCCTGGACGCTAAGGTTGAGCTGCATGCAGAAGGCGAAGCACTGGCTATCCTGAAATCCGTAGAAAAAGACCTGGCAACTCTGCTGATCGTTTCTCAGGCAGTTATTGTTGAAGGCGCTGCAGAAGGTGCCGAAGCAACCGGACGCGAGGACCTGAAGGTTACTGTTGCTGCTGCCGAAGGCCACAAGTGCGAGCGTTGCTGGATTTACAGCGACGAGGTTGGTCAGGACGCTGAGCATCCGACTTTGTGCAAACGTTGCGCTGAAGCAGTTAAAGATTGAGTATAAGGCATCATCTTTGCATAAAGCTGTAGCCGACCTCAAATAAAAGCTTAAAGCCGTCGTATCATGTAAATTTTTGCTGATACGGCGGCTTTTTTGCTACAAATTTTACAAAAAATTATTTTGCTTTATTGTCTATCTATGGTACAATACTGTTAATATTATATATTTTACGGAGGTGAAACTGTTTTTCTGCAATCTGCAGGATTACAGAGATTTTTGGACTATCTCATATGTTTGTTTAATGTTATAGCGATTTTATTTTTGGTGGCGCTGAACGGCTTTTTTGTTGCTTCGGAGTTTTCTATCGTCAAGGTGCGCCCTTCGCGTCTTGATGCGCTGATTAAGGAAGGCAATACACGGGCGGAAAGCGCTAAGCAGGTAACGGAGCATCTTGATGCCTATCTTTCGGTTACGCAGCTTGGTATAACCATTGCTTCGCTGGGCTTAGGCTGGATTGGCGAGCCGACGGTGGCGAAGCTGATGCATCCTGTATTTAATCTGCTGCAGCTGCCGCCGCAGGTTGAGCATACAATAGCTTTTGTTGTCGGCTTCGGTGTTATCACCGCATTGCATATCGTTTTGGGCGAGCTGGTGCCTAAATCATTATCTATTCAAAAGACTGAGCAGATTGTTCTGTTCGTGGCAGCTCCGCTGATTCTGTTTGATAAGCTGATGTATCCGGCGGTGTGGTTTCTCAATCATGTTGCCAACTGGGTGCTGCACAAATTGGGCGTTGAGGCTGCAAGCGAGGCGGAAGAAGCGCACAATGAGGATGAAATCCGCATACTGATGGAAGAAAGCCACAAGCATGGCTATATTGATAAAACAGAGCTTACTTATCTGGATAACGTTTTCGACTTTTCCGACCGTCGCGCCAGCGACATCATGGTGCCGCGTACTGATATGATCTGCCTGTATCTGGAGGATTCCTGGGAGGATAATATCAAGACGGCGCTGGAGGAGCGCATGACGCGTTATCCTATCTGTGATGAGGACAAGGACCACATTATCGGCTTTTTGCATATCAAGGATTTGCTGCGCAGCTTAAATGCCGGCGAGCGTCCTGATTTGCGCAGTCTGGCGCGTAAGGTGCTGCTGGTGCCGGAATCTCTGCCTATCAGCAAGTTGCTGCGTATTCTGCAGAAGCATCGCAGCCAGCTGGCAATTCTGGTTGACGAGTACGGCGGTACTGCAGGTATGGTTACCGTTGAGGATATCCTGGAGGAAATCGTAGGCGAGATTCAGGATGAGTTTGACGAGGAACGTCCGGAGGTAGAGGAAAAGGGCAGTAAAACCTATTCTGTAGACGGCAAAATGCTGCTGGAGGATGTTAACGATACCTTTGAGCTGGCCTTGGATACCGAAAACTGTGATACTATCGGCGGCTGGGTTTACTCTCAGCTTGATTATCCGCCTAAGGTGGGGCAGAAGGTGCAGACATCTGCCGCTGCCTTTACGGTAGAGGAGATTGACAAGATGCGTATCGTGCGTGTCGGCATCCAGCTTTTGCACGAGCCGGAAAAGATTCACGAGGAGCTTCAGGAAGAACACCTGGAGGATGTAAAATAATATCTGCATAAAAAGAGAGCACGCTGAGAATTTTCTCAGCGTGCTCTTTAGCGTTGTGCTTATAAATCGTGGAATTTCATACCGATGTTGCTGTGACGCAGGAAGTTAAGAGTTACCTCGGGGAAGGAGGCGTAGCTTAAAACGTCTTCAATCGGTGCGTTGGGGAAGCCTTCCTCAGCCAGCTTTTCGCGCAGCTTTTTCATTTGCGGCGGAATATCGTCGGCGGGACGGTGGTCGATTTGCGGTGCGTCACCGATAGCCAGACGTTTAACCTCAGGGTCAATCGGTCCCGGAGTGCGGCCGTATTTGCCAAGGATTAAATCCTTAACCTCGCGGGGAATCATCTTATAGCGTCCAAGTGCAACGTTCAATACGGACATAGAACCTACAATCTGGCTGGTAGGAGTAACCAGCGGCGGATAACCGAGCTCGGCACGTACACGCGGCATTTCTTCAAGCAGCTGCGGATATTTGTCGGCAACGCCCATTTCCTTCATCTGGTTCAGCAGGTTGGAAAGCATACCGCCGGGAATCTGGAAGGTGAGCACCTTGGGATCGATGGGGATGTTGGCATTCAGGTTGAAATCGTGGATAAGGTTCTTGCGTACATCCTTGAAATAGTCAGCCAATGCATTAAGCTCGGAAAGGCTGATGCCTGTATCGTAGGGAGTGCCCTCCAGCGTTGCTACCAGAGCTTCGGTGCAGGGCTGGCTGGTAGATTCGGAGAACGGAGAAAGCGCGGTATCAATCATGTCCGCACCGGCTTCAACAGCCTTCAGGTAAGTCATATCACCCATACCGCTGGTGAAGTGGGTGTGCAGGTCGATAGGCAGGTCAAGCTCCGCCTTCAGGCTGCGGATAAGGCTTTCGGCAGCGTAGGGACGCAGCAGGCCCGCCATATCCTTAATGCAGATGGAATCTGCGCCCATCTGTGCCAGCTCCTTACCTAATTGAACGAAGTCCTTATCCTGATGGTAGGGGCTGATGGTATATACAATACAGCCCTGAACATGTGCGCCTGCTTCCTTAGCGGCACGCATTGCACATTCCAGGTTGCGTGTATCGTTAAGAGCATCGAAAATACGGATAATAGATACGCCGTTATCAACAGAACGGTTTACAAATTCGCGTACAACGTCATCGGCATAATGGTTATAACCCAAAATGTTCTGACCGCGCAGCAGCATTTGAATTGGGGTTTTGCGCAGATGCTTTTTGAGCGTGCGCAGACGTTGCCAGGGATCCTCGTTAAGGAAGCGCAGGCAGGAGTCAAAGGTGGCGCCGCCCCAAGCCTCCAAAGCATAGTAGCCGGCGTTATCCAACTGTTCCAGTGCCGGCAGCATGTCGCTGATGCGCATTCTGGTGGCAGCAAGGGACTGGTGGCCGTCACGCAGGACGGTTTCAACTATTTTTACAGGTTTCTTCTCCATGGCAGTACTCCTTTTATTAGTATAGTTCGTTAATTAAAGCTGATTTATAGCTGTCATTATTATAGCATAAATCTGTATTCATGTATACAATATACTTAGTTTCGAGCAATAAAAAATGGTGGCCACACTTAGTGACCACCATAAAAGTGAATTAGTTACGCGGAGTAGGCTGATTGCTGACAACAGGCTTGCCCATGATTTCGTTAACGCGGTCCTTAATGCTGCGTTTCTTTTTAGTTGGCTGGTTGCTTACTACAGGTGCCTGGTTGGCATTGCCTTCAGTTGTTACCGTAGCGGGAGCCTGCTTGTCTTTGTCCTTATCTTTATCCTTGTCTTTATCTTTGTCCTTATCATCCTGCTTGATTTCCGGTTCCGGCGGAACAGCTACGCCCGGATTGCTGAAGCCGGTGCGCGGAGTAGAGGCCAGAGCGTTGACCATGAAATCATGCCAGATAGAAAGCGGAGCGCCGCTGCCGTACATACGATTCATAGATTTGTTGTTATCATCGCCAACCCATACGGCAGTACTGAGGTCGGGGGTGTAACCAACGAACCAGGCATCGATGTAGGTATCGGTAGTACCGGTTTTACCTGCTGCCGGACGGCCTATTCCCATGCCGCCTGCAGTGCCGCTGATAAGAACATCCTGCAGCATATTAGTAGTCAGGTAAGCAGCTTCGGCATCAATAACACGTTTGGGTTCAGGCTTAGCTTCGTACAGAACCTTACCCTCACGGTCAACAATCTTCAGCAGAGCAATAGGCTTGCAATACATACCATTGCTTGCCAGAACGCCGTAGGCTGCAGCCATTTCCAAGGGATTAACGCCCTTGCTGAGGCCGCCGAGTGCCATAGCGAGGTTTGCATCGCTGTAAGCGCCGGAATCAACCAGAGTAGTAATACCCATTTTTTCGGCATTGTTAATAATTTTGCTTACACCAACCTCTTGGGCCAGCTTAACGGTAGGCACGTTTATAGAACGTACAAGAGCAGTACGCAGGCTTACCTTACCATGCCATGCTCTGTCGGTGTTCTGCGGTTTCCAGCCGGGAGAGAATTCTTCTTCCTTATCTTCAATGACACTGGCCGGAGAATAACCGTTCTGCATTGCGGTCAGATAGACAAAAGGCTTGAAGCCAGAACCGGGCTGACGTACTGCAAGAGTAGCACGGTTGAATTTATCCTGGCCGCGGCCGCCAATCATAGCTTTAACGTAACCGTTATGCGGGTCAACGGCAACCAGAGCCATTTGCGGCTGAGTCAGCTTCTTGCCGTCTGTATAATAGCCCGGCAGATGCTTCATAGCATTTTCAGCAGCCTTTTGCATATCCGGGTCTAAAGTGGTGTAAATCTTAAGACCACCCTTATAGAGAGCGTCTGCACCAACCTCTTCGATAACCTTTTGGGTAATCATATCGAAGAAATAGGAGCGGGGATCGGAATTGGTTTTATGTGTTGTGCTGAAGACAAGCTTTTCTGCTTTGGCAGCATTACCGTCGGCAGCAGAGATAAAACCGTATTTGACCATCTGGTCGATAACAAGCTCCTGACGTTTTTTACTTTCCTGCGGATTTTCAAAAGGATTAAAGTAGTTAGGGCTTTTGGGAATAGCTGCCAGAGTAGCAGCTTCAGCGATATCCAGATTCTGAACATGCTTATTGAAGTAATACATGGAAGCACTTTCAATACCGTATGCACTCTGACCGAAATAAATCTGGTTCAGATACATAGTGAGGATTTCATCCTTAGTATATTTGTGCTCCAGCTCCTTGGCAATAAAAGCTTCCTTAATTTTACGGATGATGGAACGTTCCTGGGTAAGGAAAGCATTCTTTGCCAGCTGTTGGGTAATGGTACTGCCGCCCTGTACTTCGTGACCGCTTAATGTAGAAAGCAGAGCACGTGCTGTGCCGCGGTAGTCAATACCACCGTGTTCATAGAAGCGATTATCTTCAATAGCAATAAAGGCACGCTGCACATGCTTAGGAATCTTATCAATAGTAACAGGTACTCTGCGTTCTTCCGAAAGCGTAGTATAGATTGCGTTACCATTGATATCGTAGAACTGTGAAGCAGCGTCCGGAATCAGTGTTTCATCCATATTAGGAGGTGCAAAAAGACTGGAGAAGCCATAAAGCACTGATGCTCCCATTATAATGAGGCAAACAACACTGATGACAATGAATTTTAGTACTTTAAACATTTTCTACCTCTTCTTCATTATATTGACTGCGCAGCCAATACCAAAGGCTGCAAATAGAAGTCATCTTATTATAGCATTTTCAGACAACTTTGTCATAGAATTATTGAAAACTCAGCGTATTTATTTTAAAGGAAAGTATGTAAAAGCATGCTCCGGAAGGATATGTATTGAATCGGCAGCTTGCGGATAATGAAGATAGAAGAAAAAACCTACATGATTTTAAGAAAAAAATCTGCGGAACAAAGAAAAATTTTACTGATTTTCGGCCGTTTTTATGAAAAAAACAGCTGAAAATGCTACTTTTTTTGAAATTTTTTGAAGAAAATTTAATGCCGATAAAGGCGATAATCAAGCATGCTTCTTTTTCCACTAATCCTAGTGTTTCACGAAAAAATCTTAAAAAAGTGCCGAAAAAAGTGTTGACATAACCTAGGTCACGTGGTATTATATACAAGTCGACGCGATACGGCAACAAAACAAAAGCCAAAATCGCTAGGCACTGGCAAAGAAAAATTGCTTAGATTCAAGGAAACTCAAGCTGAGCGAGTGAGATAATACTTATAGTATATTGAGCGAGTGAAGCGATGAGTTGACGCGGAAGATAACAATTTATCGAAGCCAGAAACTGAACCTTGAAAACTGAACATTGAACCTAGAAAAAAGCG
>ULYL01053480.1_pt1 | contig 10406 bp, 6 predicted proteins | sample 1962211 | NCBI WGS metagenome assembly ULYL01 (sample SAMEA4835864, study PRJEB28245) | human gut metagenome | biome: gut microbiome; material: fecal sample | place: Denmark | collected 2008
GTATCAGCAGCAGCGTTATCTTTCTCAAGCTGCAGTAACAATGATGATTTAGGTGGTGGCGCAGGTACACAGTCACAGGTAAAGGGTTTCTATATGACATTGGCCGTACAGACTCCTACTAGCAATGGTACAAGAACTGCACAGAGTAACGAGACCGCTGCAACTGCAGCAGAGTCTGATGTAACTAGCGGTACTCTTTATCTTGTAGATGCTAAAGGTGAAGTAGCATTCTCAAAGAATATTTCAGCAGCTGAGTGGGAAGCTAGCAAGATTCCTACACAGGGACAGACTGGTAAGACCCAGATACAGATTCAAGTAGAGAAGGTAGCTGCAGGTGCAACATACAAGGTATATTTCTTGGCTAACACAACAGATTTAAAGCCATGGGAGAACATAATCACTGCAACTTCAAAATTTGCAAATCCATTCGTAAATACCAACAATTTCGCTATGTTCAACCAGAATGATGCTACTGTTGACGGAAATGGATATACAGTTGAATTCACTGATGCAAACAAGGAAATCACGACCCCTGCTCAGGTGATTTACGACAAAAAGACAAGTCCTATCAAGATTGAGCGTATTGCTGCTCGTATCGATGAGCCAAATTCTGCATCAAACAAGATTACTGGCTATGTAGGAACAAACGCAACAGAAGCTGAGAAAAGAGCAATGGCTGATGCTCTCGATAAAGTTCAAGGATTGGAGCTGACTCGCTATGCTATTTCCAACTTAGCAAACCAGAGCTACATCATGCAAAAATGGGCAGATGCGACTACACTGACTATTCCTTCTGGTACAGGCTTTACTTATTATAACCCTGCAGCAGAATTCGGTTCAGAGAAAAAGTTCGAGAATGCTGATCTCTTCACAGCTGCAACTGCAGCATTCGCTCATAAGGACTATGTCTTCGAGAACAATTCTTCAACATCTCCTTCAACAATGTACTTTGAGTACAAGGTTACTCTTAAGGATATGACAAATGCTGACTTCCCTGATGGCACATTCTATCGTTACAACAACGTTATCTATAAGAGTTTTGCAGATATTCTCAAAGCTTACAAGGATGTTGCAGGTCTCTTCAAGAGTCAGACAGCAGATCAGTTGAAGGCAGAATTGGCAAAGGCAAAGGAAGTTGAAACTGGCGAAGGTGCAGTGGATGTAGAGACCAAGTTGGCTAATTTCCGTGCAAAGTATGACATCGAGGTGTTCAACGAGGGTAAGACATACTACAAGCAGGTTATCCAGGATCAGTATCTTAAGGTGGACAAGGAGTTGATTCCTAATGTTATCCAGCGTAACAGCATTTACCAGTTGACAGTAAACAACATCTTCAACATTGGTGCACAGGTTCCTAACGGAAAGATTGACGAGAACGCTTTGTTCTACCTCGACGTAACAGTTTCTGTTAACCCTTGGGTTCTCAATTCACAGAATGTAAGCTTGGGTGAGTAATCATTCTTCAAGTTAATCAAGCATAAACAGAAAAAAAATGAATGCTCCGGGGATGTACCCCATCCCCCGATCTCAAGATAATTCTTGAAACAACAATACTCTCAATCTCCCGGGGGCTACCCCGCCTCCGGGAGATTAAAAAAGAAAAAGATGATATTTGCCGCCAACAGATGGCGGGAACCCCTATCGTGCTGAATCAGCACCACTCAACAAGAAAAAAAGGATGCCGGAGGCTACCCCACTTCTTACGCCCTACGGCACACTAGATATAAGTATAAGTAAAAGAATTAATAAAACACAAACGATATGAAACATTTCATCATCAAAAACGGTTGCAAAGTGGTTTGTATCTCAGCCATCGCACTCTCTTCGCTTTCATCATGCATGAAAGACGATCTGACGAATTGTCCTGCACCTAAGGTGTCGCTCAAGTTCGATTATACATATAATGTTGAGAACGCTGATGCTTTCTCCCAGGAAGTGAAAAACCTCAACGTCTATGTTTTCGATAAAAACGGTAAATACTTCGATACCTATACGCAGTCAGCCGACAAATTCGAAACGGGTCACAGCATGGATATCACAGACTTACAGGAAGGTAAATACACCTTCGTCTGCCTCGCTCGTGACAAGAAACCTACAGGTAGCAGAGCCGACGGTGACGACGAGATGGAGTTCAGCTTCACCCAACTCACACCAGGTGTTTCTACCATCAACGACCTGCAGGAGGAAATGGGAAAGAAAGACGGAGAAGCTTCTGTCAACAACAAGAAGTTCACCGCTCTCTACACTGCCCAGACATCTCTCGACTTCAAGGGCAAAAAGGACACATCCGGCAAACTGAGTCTGATGAAATGTACCAAGACCTACCGCATCGTGATGCTTCCTTACGATAACGACCAGCAGGGATTCGTGGCAGAAAACTTCGACGTAAGAATCAAGGGTTCGGCTGCCCTCCTCGACTACAAGGGCGACAAGGTAAAGGATGCTAACGGCGTAGAACAGAACAAGCCGATTACCTACGTGCCTTACAACGAGAAACTGGTGGTGAACTCCAGCGGTAATACCCAGGTAGAAGGTGAAGAAATCGACAAGGCTCTGGTTTACGACCTGTCTTCTTCCAGAATGTTCGAGCGCAAGGACGATGTAAGCACCCGCAACACCGAAAGCACGGAGTACGACGACAAGCGAATCGTAATCACCGACAAGCGCACAGGCAAGGTTATCTTCAACCACTCACTGCCATGGTTCCTCGCTCTCTGCGGCGAACGCACCGACAAAGGCTGGGAGGATCAGGAATACCTCGACCGCCAGGATCACTACACCCTCGTATTCTACGTTCCAAGTCCAGGTTCCGACTACCACATGGATGCTAGAATCAAGGTGAACGGCTGGGTTCTCAATCTGCAGAATGCAGACCTCGGAACCAAATAAGGAAACAGTGCTACCCACACTGTATAGAGAGAAAGAAAAGTATAAGTATAAGTAAAAGATTAAAAAGATGAAACGCTATAACTCAACTTTGATCAAGATGACACGCCGGCTAGGCATGGCTATCGCAGCCTTGCTCATGTTGAGCACAATGGCATCTTGTTCAGACCAAGATTCGCAGGCACCTGCAACTGGCGATGAAGCTTACCTCAACCTGAGCTTCTCTACCGCCAGCGCCACGACTTCCAGAGCAAGCAGAGCTGGGGACATCGGAAACGACGAGACCCAGGCTAATCCTACCGCTGAGAGCGACATTCATAGCATCAAGGTATGGGTGTTTAAATCAGGAACAGGAGAAAGCGCCAATCCGATTGCTTACAAGGAAGATACACCATCTGCTGTTGACGGTAAACCCGTCAACGGCAACTACACGCTGAACTTGAGATTCTTGCGTAAGATCAACGGTGAAGAACTCAAAAACATCGACCTCTATATTCTGGCAAACTCAGAGAGTACCAATATGGCTGATAAGCTGAAGGGCAAGGATCTCCGCAGCATTACCCGTGCAGACTTGCAAAAGGTAACCTTCGATGATCCATTCGGAATTACAACAGAAGGCAAGGCTCAGACTACAGTGGTTCCAACCGGCAAGGGTCTCCCTATTTCCCGTGCCATTACCAATATAGAAATAGCCAAACACGTAGCTGATACTGAGATTGAGGCAAAGGACAAAGGAATTTCGATTCCTCTGGTTCGCGCCGTTTCCAAGCTTCACTTCTATTTCGCCCGCACGGCAGATGCTGATGCCTTGACAGAAAATGTGAAGGTAACAAAAATTGAAATAGATGGAAACACCTTCCCAACAGAAAGCTATGTCTTCCCTGATGAAGAGGATTATGCAACTGCTGATGCCAACAAGGCTGCAACAAGCAATAAGTACGGAACTCCTTCTTATGTTTCTACTCTCCTCAAGCTTGATGGTGTAGAGAATACCGGAATCAAGGCGGTAGCAGATCCGCTCACTTATAAGCGTGATGAAAAAACCGAAACCGCTCAGACTTATATGGACCGCATGAATAAGGAAATCGGTGGACATAACTTGAGCTATCTTCGTGAAACCAACAAGCCTATCAAAGGTAAGATTTACTATCAGTTGGCTGAAGGCGGCGTCGAAAAATCCCGGGGATTCACCATTCCATCTGAAGGCAACGCTATCCGCAACCGAGAGCTTGTAGTTTACGGCTACTTCCTCCAGGGTGGAGCCCTCTGCCTCGACTGGCAGGTAATGCCTTGGAACAAGGTAACTTCTGAAATCAGCTGGAGCAATGTAAATTGCCAGATGTTTGCTTGGCAGACAGGTTCAACCCAGAACCCAAAAGGAGGTGATGCAGAAGGTCTCTACTGTCTGGTAAACTATCCTAGATACAAGGATAAAGACCATGAGATATTGGAGGATAAGAAATCGGGAGCAGCCTTCTATATCAAGGTAGATGGTCCTACAGGACTGGTTTGGAAAGCACATCTCACCAACCCTACTGAGTTTGCTTTCAACTATGATAAATCTACCGAAAGCACCAACTGCGTTTCTACAGGCATCGCCCGAAAAGCTCCTTATCAGATCAAGGTAGAAGCCGTGAATCCATGGACAACCAATGCTTCATGGGATCAGTTAACAGAATGGGCTACAGGTAAGGGCAGCAAACCCGTATGTACCGATCTCTACGTAACCGTATCGCTGGATGGAATCCATGAATACGAAGTAGAAATCAATCCTGATAATGCAGAAGGTATGTACAAGAACAGAAGAAAGTTTGCAGGAACCAATACCCGCATCCGCATCTTCCAGCTGCAGGCTACCCAGGGAACTGCCTACGATAAGCTTCAGAGCAATAGTGGACATTATAAAAATTATTTAAATAACTAAAGTAAGGAGGGCAAACAATGAAAGCAATATCAAAATACTTTGCGATGTGTGCAATCGCCCTCTTAGGGCTTGCAAACACATCTTGCATGAGCGATGATATAGAAAGCACTGCTGCTTGCGACTACAGCGTAGTGCTGGAATATAAAGTAGGCGGTTCTGCTACTGAAACCCGTGCTGCTACCCGTGCAGAAACAGAGGTTGGCAATGAGATTCTCAATGAGAACCAGATCAATCGCCTCGACCTCTTCGTTTTCAAACCAGATGGATCACGCGTCAAGCAGGTTACATTTAATTCAGCAGATGTAAAGGGTAGTCCAACTACAGAATACAAGCACAAGGAGTTGACAAGCAAAGAGCTGACACGTTCTGACATTGACGGCAACGTTCTCTACTTGGTTGCAAACCTAGACAACTGGGGCAACATCAATAACTTGGCTGATTTACAGAAAGACACCATCAATCAGGCAACAACCTTCCAGTACAACCAGAAGCAGTCTGCTTTCGTGATGGATGCCAAGATGCTGAAGAGAGAAGTAGTAACAGGAAAAATCCACCTGAAGTTCCAGCTGAAGAGAGCGCTAGCCAAGATTCGCCTCAACGTACAAGATGACAAGGGCAACACAGTAGATCCTACAAAATATGCCTGTCAGTTGATACACTACGCTGCAGATGGCGCTATCCTCGCAGAAGGAACAAGCACCAACAATGCATTGAATACCGAAGCAGCTGCCAGCAGTAAGGTTACAGCTCCTGCCGTAACACAAGACAACAAGGCTGTGTTCTACTCATACGCCAACAGTTGGATTGACAAGACAAAGAAGCCGTATAAAGAAGAGCCAATCGATGTCAACAAGCAGACCTACATCCTGCTCAAGGCAAAATACAACGGCAAGGATTACTTCTACAAGGTGCCGGTTAACAAGCGCCTCTACGAAGTAAACGATGCCGCAACAACAGATTGGACCAAATACGAGCCTCTCTATCGCCTCGACCGCAACACCATCTACGAGGTAACAGCCAAGGTGGACAGAGAAGGTGGTGATACTCCTGAGAATCCGGCAACATTGTATGTGAACCCTATCGTAAGTGACTGGGATGACAACATCGCATGGGACTATACTGATAAGGTAAGCATCGAGATGGAACGAGAAGCAGGAGAATTTGGAGAAGCTGTGGAAGTTCACTATGGTATTCCAAACGGAGGTGGTCCAGCTATCAAACTGAATAACATTGATACAGGCGACAAGAACTGGATCCTTCAGTGCGACAACCCAGACTTTGCGTTCTATGTGGATGGAAAGATCTATGATACAGTAAGTAAGAGCGACATCACTGGCAACTCATTCACATTCTATGTAGTGCCAAAGAGAAATAAAGACTTAGCAGTAGAAAGAAATTTCGACACCAAGGTATTTATCGTTCTTGCTCCTGACATGAGAAAGGTTCTATTCAATGTAGGAACTGGAAAACTACCTGGAGATGACTTTAACATCGAGTTCACCCAGGGTGCTGATCGCTCAGGAAATTAAATGAGAATATGTGGTTTAAATAAACTAAAGGATTAAATCATCATGAAGAAGTTAAATAAATATAGAAAATCTGTACAAGGCTTGATGTTGTTGACCTTCGGTCTAACAATGGCAGGATGCTCCGCTCAGGATGATTTCTTCACCGAAACATCATCAGAGAGCCTCAGCATCAAGCCTAGTGTAACAGAAGCAACTGTATCAAGAGCAGTTGCTTCTGAACAAGCCCTACATGAAGCTGCACTGGACAACCTGTACGTGAAGATTTTCGACAAGGAATATAAGGAGCAAAGTGTCAACAAGAAGTTTGACGGCAACTTGCAAATCAACCAGAAAGAAGTTCTTGGTCAGGGCAACTGGAAAGTTGACTTGAATCTGCAGGAGAACAAGGATTACTTCGTGTACTCAATTGCCAATGCAAAGGAGGACTTACAACAGGTAAATTCATTGGCCGACCTCGAAAAGAAGGTGCAGACTGATGCAGACATCTGGAAGCCTTACAGCAGCGACAAGAATGCAACCAAGAACTTCCTGATGACAGCCAACTCTGGTTGGACAGTCAGCAAGGAGCCTACACAGACCATAGACAGTAAGCTGACAAGAGCTGCAGCCAAGATCGTTGTAAATCTCAAGATCAATGTTGCTGGCTACGAGGTGGTAGGAATACCTACCTGGCAGTTGCTGAACTATAACACCCAGACTACTCTCTTCGGCGTAAATACTGCTAAGAGCATAGCTAGTATGAGCGAAACAGAGACGAGTGAGACAATGACTAAGACTACTGATGGCTATCAGTTGATTACCTACAGCTACGCAACATTATGGGATGATAATGCAAGTGCGCCTCAGGCAAAGATCAAGGTGATGCTGAAGAAGGGTGAGGAAAAGCCTGTGGATTACTATTACAGTATTCCTGTTCGCGACCCTAAGGCAACAAAGTCATTGGAGCGCAACTACATCTATACAGCCAACGCTACCGTAACAAGTCTGGGCAGCAGCTCTGACATTACTTATGGTGATGCTATGAATCTGGTATATGATGTACAGAAGTGGACCAAGGGCGAAGAGACCACAATCAATGCTGGTGACCAGAAGTACTTGTTGGTTTCTCCTACCTTTATGATCATGAAGAACCAGAGATTTGATAATTCAACCATCAAGTTCTATGGCTCAGGTAAATGTAAGGTAGAAACCGTGGAAATTTACTATTATGACAAAAATGGTAAGAAACAATCATGCACTGGTAGTCAATACTTCAAAGCTTCTGCAAAATATGCAGATGGTCATGGTGAGTTAAAGGATCAGGGAACAATTGTTATTGGCGATGCGAACAATCCGAATGCCAATGACTTCGTACCACTGTCTGTTAAATATATCAAGATAAAGGTTACTTGCGAAGGCGTGGAAGATCCTGTGGATGTAACTATCAAACAGTATCCTTTGGAGTATATCCAGGGTATAGCTGGCTGGTATTCTACAAAATCTATAGACGGATGGATTGATTGGCAAACAGATCAAGCTTCGCACGATACACGGAAGACCTATTCTGATTACAATTTCAATGCTAGAGTTTATGAAAATAACAATATGTACGAATACTACGACTACGGAAACCGGTACTATGGTTATACAGCTCAAAAAAGCTCTAGATTAACGGAACAGAATAACAACCAAATGTACGTTGTTCAAATTACGGAAACAGATGGAACTTATGTAATCGGACATGGAACCTCTGATAATGACGATATGGTATCTCCAGCCTTTATGCTAGCTTCACAGCTTGGACTTATTACACCCAATAAATCTTCATTTGATATAGCAAAGGACCATTGTGACAAGTACATAGAAGTAAATACAGACAAAAAGAAATACACTGATTGGCGTCTACCAACCCCTTCAGAAGTAAAGGTTATTTGTAAATACCAAAATGACAAAAATCAAAATGTAATGTCTGAGGTATTAAAGCGCAAATACTATTGGACAAGAAACGGACAAAAAACTCTTGCTAACAGCAATGACAACACATCTCGAGGTTACATCCGTTGCGTTCGCGACCTCTCACCAGACGAGGTAAAAGAGCTGGAAAACAAGAATGAATAACAATTAAAGAAGGTACAAAATGAAAAAGTTAAAACTATATATCGGAATGATGGTAGGACTGTTAGCAACTATGCTAACAGCCTGCACAAGCGATTTGTCTGAAGAGACGGTGCCTTCTAACAGCAAGGGTGAGATGACGCTCAGCTTCAAGGTATCTACTCCAGACTACAAAATCGGAACAAGATCTGAGGGCTACAACAACGAGGGTTTCGGAAGCTCTGATGTGCAGATATTCTGCTTTGATGCCAATGGATACTTCCTGGGCATGGGTCAGGATCTGACTGTGGAACCTACAAGCAAAGAGGAAATTGGCGAAGGTACAGCTAATACCAATAACAAACAGATTAGTGTAAAGATGCCTAATGCCACTGCCCGACTCCACATCATTGCCAATGCCAACATCAATACAGAAAAGGCAGCCAACGAATGGATCGGCTTGCATGAAAACAAGCTGATTACTACGTTTGAATCAAAGGCAGATGAAAATCAGGCTCTGAAAACCAAGTATTGGGGATATTGCTGTGGCACTACAACTGCTGATATGAAGGCAAAGCTTACCAATAGCAGCAATGTGATTCATCTGATTAGAGATCGTGCTAAGATCACAGCAGACTGGGAAACTTCAACCAATATCAAGAGTGTAGAAATCTCCATCGGTGAAGGAATGTTATATGCAACAATGGCTGCATTCGATCGTAACGAACTGGAGTTTCCAAACACAACTGCAGCTAAGGATTGGGAATGGAATATTACCGACATTACCCTGCCTAAGTCAGAAAAAAGATACAAAGGTTCTGCAAGCCAGATGGGAACTGTACAATATTGCTTTGAGGATGAAAACTCAAGTAAGGATCCTGTAAGATGTATCCTGAAAGTGACATTCAAAGACAACACCGAAAAATGGTACAAGGTTTATCTTCAGGATGAGAATCAGCAATTCTATAAGATCAAGAGAAATTATACCTATGCGATTCACATCAAGAAGCTGAATTCAAAGTTAGGTTATTCTGGCTACGACAATGCCTTTGACGGCTATGCTGCCAACAACCCTTGGATTCAGGTAGAGCAGATCGTACCAAAGATTTCAGATGGAATCTATACATTGGAAATTCCTAATGGTACAAACGTGATGTTGAACGATGGTGCTGCAGAAAGTCAGGAAATCGCCTTCAATTACGAAGGTGGTAATTTGAACCAAGCAAACCGTTTCGATGTAAACTGGGTTACGAATAATGAGTTAGGTAATAAAAACCTCACCATTACCTATGCTAACGGCACGGGTAAGATTGGCTTTACCAGAGGTGCCATTACCGACCAGCTAAAATCTGGCGAAATCCGAATACTCGACAAGGTGAGTGGTATGAGTAGAATCATCAAGATATACAGTATCACGAAGTTCGACTTTGGTTTCAAATTCTCTGGTATGTCAGGAAGGTATAAGGATAATACGGGTACTCTTACCTATACGATTCCGAAGAACTATCCTTCTGAGCTTCTGCCAGTAGAAATCAGAATAGCTTCTAACACCATCAATCCTGAGGATTGTGATGTGGAGGTAGGTTCTACAGAAGAAATCACAGAAGGCAAGGATTGGAACTGCTGGTTCTTAAAGAAGTTTGACTCTGCTGCAAATCTCGGAGTAAAGCAGACAATTACTCTCAAGAACATCAGAGAGAATAAAAAAGGTGCCAAGGGTAGCTTCTACATAAAAGTGAAATATGGTGGCGGTTTGCAAACTTTTGCATTCAACTACCAATAAAAAATTAGCAAAATACAAAAGTTAAGAATCATATATCAGTAAGAGAGGAGGGAAGGAAGTTGGGAATACTTCCTCCCCCCTTGTTTTAGTTATTATAAGACATTATTATCATTTACTATTATACAAAAATTGCGAAGACTAGACTAGACTGGTCGTTGGAATTTTAGTTGCCGAGGTGACTCACCTTCTAAGATTCCACGACTTTTTTGTG
>ULYL01030073.1_pt1 | contig 10364 bp, 9 predicted proteins | sample 1962211 | NCBI WGS metagenome assembly ULYL01 (sample SAMEA4835864, study PRJEB28245) | human gut metagenome | biome: gut microbiome; material: fecal sample | place: Denmark | collected 2008
CACAAAGAGCACCAAGCTGTGTTGCTACACGCATAGCATAAGCCTTATCTGCTTCACCGACAACGCCCTTATGCGGGTACATTGATGTCGCTGCGACGATAACCGTCAGGATTTTGCCGCTCAGGGCAAAAATATGCGGTACAGTATTCATATCAGTCTGCATATAATCAATTTTAAAATTATGACTTTCCAGCCAGGGAACGAGAGCCTGCAAGCCAAGCTCGTGAATTTCCTGCTCTGTTAAAAGCTGCTGCTCCAAAATTCTCTTCTCCTGTAAAAAATTAGTGTGCTCCCAGGAGCCCTAAAGACGCAGAAGGTGTCTTATGGGCGCTCTCCCACAAGCTATTCTTCGCCGAGCACCAACACTTCCGGCTCCAAATGAACACCATGCGCCGCAAACACCTTATCCTGCACATCGCAGATAAGCTGCAGCACATCTGCCGCCGTTGCTCCGCCAATGTTCACTACAAAACCTGCATGCTTTTCAGAAACCTGCGCACCGCCGACAGTGTAGCCTTTAAGACCGGTCTGGTCAATCAGCGTACCGGCAAAATATCCGGGAGGACGCTTGAACATACTGCCTGCGCTCGGCAGCTCCAAAGGCTGCTTAGTGATGCGGCGATTACTGAAATCTGCCATTTTATCGGCAATAGCCTGCTTATCACCTGCAGTCAGGCGCACAGTCACCGAAGTAACAATTTTACCGCTGCCCTGCAGCGCAGTATGGCGATAGCCAAAATCAAGAGCTGCAGCAGGCAGCTCGCTGATTGTGCCGTCAAGCTCCATCACGTGCACACTGGTAACAACCTTAGCCATTTCACCGTCATAAGCACCGGCGTTCATGTAAACAGCGCCACCGATGCTGCCGGGAATGCCCACAGCAAATTCCATGCCGCTCAGGCCCAGCTCTGCAGCCTTACGGGAAGCAGCAGCCAATGAAACACCGCTGCCAAAGGTCAACGTGCAGCCATCAACAGCAATATCATTCAGCATATTGCCAAGCTTGATAACCAGGCCACGGATGCCCTTATCGCGCACCAGCAGATTAGAACCGTTACCAATCAGCGTAACTGGCACCTTCGCCTCACAGGCACGCTGCAGCAGTTGCTGCAGCTCCTGCTCGCTCTGCGGCATAGCCATCAGATCTGCAGGACCGCCGATACGGAAGGATGTATGCTTCGCCATCGGCTCCTCTGCCAGCAAAGGCTTGGCAGTACAGCCTGCGAAAATCTCCTGCAACGTCATTATTTCTCTCCCATTGCCTCTTTGACAACGTCCTGAATAGTATTAGTAACGTCCATCAGCATCATCTGGAAACGAATCAGAGCGTTCAAATATTGAACTGCATCTGCATTCAGATTCAAAATGCCCTGCAGCTTCTGCATTTTATCAACAGAAGCCTGGTCGGGAGTTTTGCCCTGATGCTTAGCAAACTCTACTTCCTGAGCAACCATCAGATACTCGTTAACCATTTTTTTAGCATCCGGATCCTTATCCAGAACAACAGCTGCTTCCTTCAGTTTTTTGTACTCATGGCTTTCGCGCATAGCCTTAGCCAGATCATTTGCATTATCATAAACGTTCATAACTAAACACCTCACTAATAATATACTTTTACACTAACGTAAGAAACAAACATAGAAAAATACTACACATCAACGCAGGGAAATTATACAACCACTACAGCACGCCAACGCAAGCAAGTGATATATCGTGCAGCGAATATAAATTTTAGCAAATGAGTGTCCGGAACCATAGAAACAAGGCAACCGAAGCCTAACGGTTAACCTCGAACAAGATCGGCGCCGCACGTTTCGTACTGGTTCCACACGAAATTTGCGTCCGTCAACTCGCTTCTGCAAACCTCTCAGGAAAACTTAACTCATCAAGCGATTGACGGGAAAATTTCTCTGAGCGGAATGGCATATCGCTTGCGACGCTATTACTAATCACCAGCTTACCAAACACAAGCACTACTGCACACTAACGCAAGCAAGCGGTATGCCGTGCAGCGAATAGCAATTTTAGCAAATGAGTGTCTGGAAGCACAGAAATGCCGCAACTGTTTGAGCGCTACGCTTAACTCATACAGAAGAATATGTTAGCTTAGCGCGAGTTTTGCGGTATTTCGTCTTGCTTCCACACGAAATTTGCGTCCGTCAACTCGCTTCTGCAAACCTCTCAGGAAAACTTATCTCATCAAGCGATTGACGGAAAATTTCTCTGAGCGGAATGGTATATCGCTTGCGACGCTACTACTAATCACTAATTACTAAACACTAATTACCTACATTCAAGTGAGCGAACTTAGAGCAGTCGCCATACTCAAAATGCCACCACTCCATCTCAATCCCCTTGAATCCCTGCAGCTCCATCTCCTCGCGCAGCAGGCTGCGCAGATAGCGCTCGCGCGACGTACCGCCGACATAGCCGGCGTACTGGCGCAGCGACGGCTCATCAAAGCCGCAGCCCATATCCAGCTCCTCACCGCTCTCCAGACTGTACAGGCCCACATCCACAGCATTACCTGTGTTATGCGTGCTGCCCTTAGTTTCCGGGTCCTCCAGCATATCCTTATTATCGGCAGGCAAAGCCAGATTAGCCAGCTTGCTCACCGACCAGGGGCGGTAGGCATCCCACAGCACCAGGCCGTAGCCGTAAGGTGCCAGACGCTGCTGTACCTTGCCTAAGGCAGCAGCTGCCTCTTTAGAAACAAAGAGCTTGTGCGTAGTATAAAGCGGCGCACCGAAAAGGTTGTCACTGCCTGCGTAGACAGAATTAACCTTAACACCGGCAACAGTTGCAGCGTCCACCAGCTGTGCATGCTCACCTGCTGCCAAAGCAGCAGGAACGGTTGCTTTAGCAGCCTCCGCACGCAGCTTGGCCCAATCCTCGGCACTGCGCTCCTCCAGACGGAAGGGCTTCGCCCTCTCGCCCGCAGTCGTACCTAAAAAATAACGGCTGTAGGTATTACCGCCGACGCGGCAGGAAATACCGTAGCCATCAGGATCACGCTCAAAACGTACACCTGCTTCGGTATTGCTCATCGGCCCTGATTCCTGCAAAGTGTAGGAATCAAAATGCACCTTGCTGAGCGGATAAAGATTTGCCGCAGCAAAGGATTTATCCTCCAATGCAGTGCGGTACAACAGCTCCAGACGGCCGTTATTCTCACGGATAAGAATATTTTCGCCGTTGCCATAGTAAAAGCCAAGAATATACTTGATATCCTTCGGCGCATCTTTAGGCACGGAAGCCAGAGCAAGCTCCGCTCCCGTCTGGGCATAGAAAAGCAGACCGGCCGCCAGGCCGGCCAGCAAATTTCGGTAATTCACTATTGAATCAGCTCCTTGCGTACATCAGCTAAAGCATTAAGCCTGCTGCGTACTCTCGCAATATCCGCCAAATCGATTTCACAGGAAACAACTTCCTCCTGCATACCTGCTTCGGCAAGAATCCTGCCGCTGGGCGCAACAACCATAGAATGACCGTAAAACGGCGCACTCTTAAAACTGCCAGCACAATTTACCGCTACCACAAAGGTGTGGTTTTCGGCAGCGCGGGCCTGCACCAGCAAGCGCCAGATATCTCCCCTTGCTTCAGGCCATTCAGCCGGGCAGAAAATGAGCTGTGCTCCTTGCAGAGCCAGATGACGGAAAAGCTCGGGGAAACGCAAATCGTAACAGATAGTCGAGCCGCAGCACAGACCATCTAATGTAAAGGCTTGAAAATTATTGCCGGGAGCAAAGAAATCCTCTTCATGGAAAAGGCCGAAAAGATGCACCTTATCATAAAGATTAACGATTTCACCGTTTTTATTGATAGCCGCAGAGGTATTGTAAATCTTGCCATCGGCATGACGCATAGGTACAGAACCAGCAAGAATAGCGCACTGCTCATTGCGTGCAATCTCGGCAAGCTGCGCCAGTACAGGCGAAGCCGGCGTTTCGGCCTCCTGCTCCAGGTGTCCCAGGCTGTAGCCAGTTGTCCACACCTCTGGCAGCACCAACAAATCATGCTTTTTGGCAGCCTCTGCTGCCAGCTGCAGGCCATGGGCTACATTAGCCGCTTTATTCTTTTCCAGAACTTCCAGCTGCAGCAAGGCTATTTTCATAATACGCGCTCCTTAGGCATCATATTATTGCTATGCAGGCGACCAAGGAAGAATTTCTCCAGCTTGCGGGTGCAGCGGGTAATGAAATGTTCCTTACCGCCTAAGGACTCAACAAAAACTACAGGATGACCGGCAACCTTTGCGCCTAAAACGTCGGTCAACAGCTGGTCGCCGACAAAAAGAATTTTACCGCCGCCCATAGCTTTAGTAATCTGCTTATATGCCATCGGCAAAGGCTTAGCGGCACGCATAATGGTGCCAAGACCGGTCTGACGGGTGATACCCTTAATGCGGTCACCGCCGTTATTGGAAATCAATGCAACATTGATACCCATCTGATGCAGCTGACGAATCCAGGTCATAGCACGAGGGCCTACCAGGTTCTTGTCGCGCGGCAGCAGGGTATTGTCAATATCAACAACAATTTTGGTGTAGCCATTGCGCTTCAGCCATTTTGCGGAAATGTCAAATAAACTTTTTACTCTGTAATCGGGGCAAACATACTTTAAAATCATACTACCTTATCCTTTGGAAATTTTATTTCAAATGTGGTACCAGAACCACATTTGCTGATTACCTCGGCACTGGCGCCGTGGACACGAATAATTTCTTTGGCAATAGCAAGCCCCAGACCGGTTCCCGGAACACTGCGGCAATGCGATTTTTCAACCTTGTAAAAACGCTCCCAGATAAAAGGAATATCCTCTTCGGGAATACCCTTGCCCTGGTCGGAAACCGTTACAAGCACGCTGCCATCATCGAGCTTATTCGCACCTACTGATACAGTACCATTTTCCGGCGAATATTTCAAGGCATTATCGCACAAAATCATAATTAACTGTACCATTTGGTCTCCATCGCCCAAAATTTTGATATTATCGTCGGCATGAACATTAATAGTAACATTATTCTTCACGCAGCGCACCGATAATTTTTCGGCGACATTACGGATGATACCGGCCAGCGGCAGCTCATCCATGTTGCTCACAGTCAGCGGGTCGCTGGACTCCAGTCTGCTGATATCCAGCAGCTCGCGTACCATGCGCTCCAGACGGACTGTTTCTTCATTTATCAGGCCACGGTAACGCTGAATCAAATCAGTATCCGTTACCATACCGTCGCAGATTGCCTCATTGTAGCCACGGATAATCGTAATCGGCGTACGCAGCTCATGCGATACATTGGCCACAAAATCGCGGCGGATTTTTTCCGTCCGCTCCATCTTGGCAATGTAATCACCCAAGTCCTTGCCTAAGGAATTGAGCGCATTGCCCAGCTCGGCAATCTCATCATCGCCATGCACCTGCAGTCTGCGGGAATAATCTCCCGAAGCCATCGCCTGCGCATTGTCCTTCATATCCAACACCGGCCGGATAATCATACCTGACAGACGTTTGACTAAGAACAGACTGAAAATAATGGCAATGATACCTACAATCATAATATAAATATAAACATTTCGCAAGAATTTTTCGAAACCGCTCAAGGGTTCTATCAGCAAAATAGCGCCTGTGTGTCCTTTACCGAAGGTATAAGGAACGCCGACCAGGATTACCTGCTCCTTGTAATACGGATGATAAATCTGCGATTTGAAGGACTTCCCGGCATAAACATCATTCAGTATCACTTTAATGCGATACGATAAATTACTGCTCTTCATATCCTGATCCAGTTTTCTGACGCTTTCCTGCAACACCTGTTGCGAAGGAGCACCATACTTAAGAAAATCCTTCATTGAAGCATTTTCTCCGGTCTCTTGTACATTTTCGTAATTAGAGGCCGCCAAAAGCTCGTAATTATCATCAAACAGCCAGATGCGTGCGCCAACCAGCTTATCTACAGCTAAAATATAACGATAAAGCATATCCCTGTCCTGCAGGCGGATGAAGGCTTCAACAGTTTCCCCCATCTCATTTCCCTTTTCGGCCAGCTCCTGCTCCTTAATCTGGAAAAAGTAGTCGGCAATCAGGTAGGATATGCCTGCTGTAATCCCCACAACGACGATAATTATGATAGTCATAAAACTATACATCAGGCGTGTGCTTAGGGATTTTTTCATAGGTTATTCGTCCTTTAGCTCGAATTTATAGCCTACACCCCAGATAGTTGTAATATCCCATTTGGAATCAGGCGGAATGTTCAGTTTCTGTCTGATGCGTTTGATGTGCGTATCAACAGTACGGGTATCACCGTAATAGGAGTAACCCCAAATTGTTTCCAGCAGCTGGTTGCGGCTGAAGGCCTTGCCCGGATTCGATGCCAGACACCACAGCAGCTCCATTTCCTTAGTCGTAAAGGTCATTTTGTTGCCGAATGCGGTTACCTGATACTGGTCCATATCGATAATCAGACCGGGATAGGTGATGCGCGAAACCTCGCCCTTCTTCTCCTGCGTGCCTGCACGGCGCAGCACAGCCTTCACGCGGGCTACTACCTCACGCGAATTGAACGGCTTGGTGATATAGTCATCAGCGCCGATTTCCAGGCCGGCAATACGGTCATCATCATCATCCTTGGCCGTAACCATGATAATGGGCAGGTCCGACATCTTGCGTACCTGCTTGCAAACCTCAATACCGTCCAGAACTGGCATCATAATATCCAGCAGCAGAATATCCGGTTTTTCGGACTGCACCTTCAAAATTGCGGCAGCACCGTCTTCGGCTTCAATAACCTCAAAGCCTTCCTTCTCAAAATATATGCGCAAGATTTCGCGAATCTGCGCTTCATCATCAGCAATTAATATTTTCTGTTTTGCCATAATCATCACTCCTGCCTTTAAGCTGACTCGTACCGTTTATTTATCAGAGCAAACGGCAGAGTCCTACAAGATGTTACTATAATTATAGCACAAATACTTGCTTTCTTAGTATGCTTTCACAAAAGATTTACATATATATACTGCTTTTATCATAAACGTAAACGCGAATGCATTATTTGTCACAGAAAATGCTTATAATTTTTGTTTTAAGACAGATAGTGAACGTCCCCCCTACAGAGGCGAGAGTTTCCTGCTTCAACGAGAACAGCACTACAGCTCCGAGGAACTGCTGCGGCTTACACTCTCTCCACAGGCGTAGATTCCCGTGCGACCCACGGTACTTTATGAATAACGCTAGGCAGATATTCGCCTAGCTTCTTCTCGTATATTTATCGCAGCGTTCTTATCTCGGTTATGGTGACTGCCACATTTAGGACAATCCCATTCCCTTACAGATAAGTCCTTAGTTACATCGTTTTGGAAGCCACAAACATGACATAGCTGACTGCTTGGATACCACTTGTCTACCTTTACAAGCTGTTTTCCTTGCCATGCTAATTTGTATTCCAATATATTTGTGAACATATTCCAGCCATTATCTGCTACGGACTTACCAAAACTGAATTTACCGCCTTTCTTGCGTTTAGCCATCGCCTTGACGCTGAGATCCTCGATACCAATAGCATCATATTTGTCTACCAGATTGCGAGCTTTCTTATGCAGAAAATCGCGACGTTGATTGGCAATTTTCTCATGAAGTACAGCTACGCGAAGCCTTTGCTTCTCACGATTGTGGCTTCCTTTTTGCCTTTTGGATAGTTTTCTTTGTGCTTGAGCCAATCTCTTCTCGGCTTTACGCAAAAAGTTTGGATAATTCGCATCATCTTCGTCAGAAGCAACATACAGACCGTGCATGGCAAAATCAAGCCCAAGAAATTTCTTCGGCATTACAGGGAGTATTTGGTTTTCGTACTCCACCAAAATACTGATATAGCATTTTCCTGAAGGTGTTCTGCTTATTGTAACGGTCTTTATCGTGCTGTTTTTCATCAGGGGACGATGCAGACATAATTTTACCCAACCAACTTTAGGCAATTTAACCTTATTTCCTTCTAATCGGACAGAGCCTTTCTGATTGTTCGTAGAATATGAGCAGTGTCCTGTCTTCTTAGACTTGAAGTGCGGTTTGCCGAAATGTTTTCGGTTACGAAAAAAATTGTTGTATGCCTTGTTCAGGTTCATCTGTGCATTCGCAAGAGCAAGACTGTCCACTTCTTTCAGCCAAGGAAAATCTTCCTTATACTGTGCGGGAGTATTGTTCAGTTTCTTGCCTGTTTCTTTGTAGTAGTCAAGGCGGTCGCCAAGCATCTTGTTATAGATGAATCGGACACAGCCGAAAGTCTTGGCAAACATAATTTTTTGTTCAGCCGTTGGATAGAGCCTGTATCGGTATGCCTTATTCACTATAATCTCACCTGCCTTGATGTTCTATGTATTTTCGTATTGTTTCATTAGGAGCACCGCCTGTTGTCAACAGGCAATAACTTCTTGACCAAAACATTTCTTTCCACAATTTACGCCTAACCTCTGGAAAATCTTTTTTGATCAGCCTTGAGCTGGCACTTTTATAAGCATTGATGAATTTTGATAGTTCTGTATTGGGATGAGCACGAAACAAGATATGAACATGGTCTTGGTCGTGATTCCATTCCTCCAACGTTATGTTATACGATGAACCAATGCGGACAAAAATATCTTTAGCGTATTGGCTCATTTGTTCAGAGAATACTTTGCGGCGATACTTTACCACCAAAACAAGATGGTAATAGAGTAAGAATACTGAATGGTTATTGCTATCCAATTTCATAGTATAATCAATCCTTTCTCATCTACGACTGATTATACTACAGAACTATCTACAGAGCAATGGTATGGCTCAATTACTTACGTAAATTCGCCATACCCGCCTTCATCCTCCACCTAAGAGGTGGAGGACTTCTGGCGGATTAGGTTAAAGCGGCTTAAAGGCTGCCAGCATTTTTTTGCGCTCACGCCACTCTGGCAGATAGCGTTCGACAATCGCATGGAAGCGCGGTGAATGATTGGCCTCGTGCAAATGCGCCAGTTCGTGCACAACAATATATTCCAGACACTCCTGCGGCCAGCAGGCCAGCAGCGTATTCAGATTGATGCCGCCTGTGCGCACGTTGCAGGAGCCCCAGCGCGTTTTCATGCGATGCACCTTAAGCCCTGTATGACGCACGCCCATTTTCTTTTCCCATGCCTGCAGCAGCTGCTCTCCTCTGCCAGCTAACTCCTGCTTATAGAAGAATTCTACAAAGGCGCATTTAGCTTCATTATTCAGCTCACTGCGGTAATAAAAGTTAACAGCATCAGCCTGCACCTCATAGGTACCATGCTTTTTGCTGCTAAGCAAAAAGTGCGCCGGCAAACGCCTGCCCCACAGCCACACATGCTGCCCGTCAAAGGGAAGCTCGCCCATGCTGTACTTCGGCTCCTGCTTTTGCTGCGACTGTTCCTGCAGTACCTGCTGCAGCTTTTGGCGCAGCCATTGCTCCCTGCTCTCTAAGAATCGCTGCACCTCGCTTACGCTCATTCCTATGGGAGCAGTAAAAAAGATGTCGCCGTTTTCTTTTATGCGCAGCGTAATATTTTTAACCAGTTTAAACTGAAGATTTATTGTCAGGCCGTGCAAGCTCAGCACGGTCTCGCGGATTATTCTGCTGCTCACAGCTTGTCTACCAGAATATTACGTCCCAGCATACGGTTGAATTCCCAAGCACTTTTACCGTCATGCACGTCAAACTGGTTCATTACGGCGTTAATTTCGTCGGCGTAATGCACAACAAAGGCCTCACGTGTAGAGCAGGCTACTGGAGAACCCTTTTCGTTATCGCCATGGTGCGACAGCAGAATGTGCTGCAGCTGCTCCAGACGAGAAGACGGCAAGCGCAGCTTGGCCGCTGCCTCCTGCACCATCATGCAGCTCATGGTAATGTGTCCGAGCAAACGTCCTTCACTGGTATAAGGGAAGCCGATTTCCGCGGAAATCTCGCGGATTTTGCCGATGTCGTGCAGCAGAGCGCCAGCAATAACCAAATCCTTGTCCACGCCCTCAATCTGCTCGGCCAAGGCCACTGCCAGACCGGTAACATCCACAGAATGCTGCAGCAGGCCGCCAAGATATGCATGATGCATGCGCATGCCTGCGGGATTAGTCACAAAGCGCTCATAGGTATTGCCGCTGAAAATAGTTTCCAGCAACATACGCAGTCCCGGAGTGCGTACTGCCTTGATATAATTGGCCAGCTTAATTTTATAAGCCTCTACATCAAAATCACCATGCGGCAGCAGATTGCTGATATCATCCTGCGGCAGCAGATTTTCCAGACGCTGGATTACAACCTGCAGCGCCATATCATTATTGAATTTGTTGATGTCGACGTTACCGCCCATCATAAAGGCTGT
>ULYL01009960.1_pt1 | contig 10331 bp, 8 predicted proteins | sample 1962211 | NCBI WGS metagenome assembly ULYL01 (sample SAMEA4835864, study PRJEB28245) | human gut metagenome | biome: gut microbiome; material: fecal sample | place: Denmark | collected 2008
GTGCAAGAGACAAGGCACGCGATGAGGCAGAGAAGCAGAAGGATGCCATCGCCAGCGGTGAGCAAACCGACTGGCAGGAGGCAATGAAGGAATGGAACGAATGGGAAAGTTCTAAAGAAAAATAAATGTTAGAATCGAATTCCAAAGAAGATTCCGAGATAATGAATTCCGAAAGAAATTCCGAGGATTTATTGAATTATAAATAAGATAGAAACAAAAAAGAAATATGGCTAAAGTATTGATCAAGACTTCAGAGGGCGACATCAAGGTGCGCCTCTACGACGAGACTCCTCAGCATCGTGACAACTTTTTGAAGTTGGCAAAGGAGGGATATTTTGACAGCACTCTCTTCCACCGTGTCATCAAGGATTTCATGATCCAGGGCGGCGACCCGGACAGCAAGGGCGCTCCAAAGGGCAAGATGCTGGGCACGGGCGGACCTGATTACACCATCCCTGCCGAGTTTGTTTATCCACAGCTCTTCCACAAGCGCGGTGCCTTGAGCGCTGCCCGTCTGGGCGACGAGGTGAACCCTGAGCGTGAGAGCAGCGGCAGCCAGTTCTATATCGTCTGGGGAAAGACCTACAAGCAGAACGAGCTGAAGCAGATGGAAAAGCAGATGGGCATGCAGATGGAGCAGAACATCTTCAACCAGCTTGCCAAAGAACACCATGATGAAATCATGAACTTCCGCCGCAACCGCGACCGCGAGGGCTTGATGAAACTCCAGGATGAGCTGGTGGATGAAACCAAGAAGCGCTGCAAGGAGCAGGGTTACCCTAAGTTTACCGAGGAGCAGCAGAAGGCTTACACCGAGGTGGGCGGAACCCCATTCCTCGACAACCAATACACCGTTTTCGGCGAGGTAGAGGAAGGTCTTGACGTAGTAGAGAAGATTCAGAACTGCGAAACCATGCGTGGTGACCGCCCTAAGGAGGATATCAGCATGGAGATTTCCATTATAGAGGAGTAAAGGCTTTAAGTAGCTTCAACTATTCATTCGTATTAAACTCAAGTTTCGCATGTAACATGCGAAACTTGAATATTAAACAAAAAAACAAATCAAAATGAAAAAGATTCACGGAAAAATGATGAAGGGCATCACGGCCAGAAGCCTGATGATGCTCCTGGCATTGGCAGGTTCTAACTACTGCCATGCACAGCAAGCCACTCCCGGAAAGGGAGCGAAACAGCAAGCCGCAGCCATGCAGCAAGCCACCATCGTGGTTAGCAATCCAACTTCCACCCCCCGCACGGAACTCATCTCTCTCAGCATGAGCGAGGTGAAGGCGAAGCTGGGCAATGCCACCCCCAAGAAGGGAGAGGCCTATATCGTGAAGAACAAGCGAGGACAGCAGATTGGCTCGCAGATTACCCACGACGGCCTTCTGCTCATAGATGCCAGCGTGCGTCCTCACGGCTCTGCCACTTACTACGTGAGCATCGGCAAGCCTTACCAGCAGAAGGTTTATGCCACCGGCGCTCTCTATAAGATAAGAAAGGATGATATCGCATGGGAGAACGACCGTTGTGCCTACCGTGTATATGGCCCTGCCCTTCAGAAGACCGGCGAGCGCTCCTTCGGCACCGACATCTGGGTGAAGAACACTCCTGATACCGTGGTTTACGAGCGATACATCAAGGACATGATCGGCAACCGCAAGAACGATGACGAGACGGAGATCCTCACCTCCTTCCATCTCGACCATGGCAACGGATTGGATCCCTACCGTGTGGGCGCTACCCTGGGATTGGGTGCACCAAGCCTGATGGTGGGCAAGAACCAGGTACTGCCTTACTGCTACAAGGATTACAGGATATTGGATAACGGTCCGCTCCGCTTCACCGTGGAACTGACTTACAACCCATCTACCGTGGGCAATATGAAGAACGTGGTAGAACACCGCATCATCTCGCTCGACAAGGGCAGCAACTTCAACAAAATGACCGTATGGTATGACGGCTTGAACACTCCTACCGATTTCGCCACCGGTTTCCCAATCCACGAGGAGGATACGGAGACGAAGACCTTCGCCAAGGATTACGTAAGCTATGCCGACCCTACTGATAACATCGAGGTGAACAATTCTCAGGTATATGTGGGCGTACTCTTCCCAGAAAGCATCGACCACACCTACTACCAGCTCTTCGATAAGAAGCACGATGGTGCCACCGGTCATGCTCTCGGCTTGAAACGAGGCTTGAAGAATGGAGAAAAATACAGCTATTACTTCGGTGCTGCATGGAGCAAATATGATGTAAGGAGCTATGCCGAATGGCAGATTCGCATCAAGGATTACCTGGATGCATTGAAGACTCCTCTCCAGGTTGAGGTGAAATAGAAACTTCGAATACAACATTTTTATCTCACTAGGAAATATTAGATTCTTCACTGTGTCAATGTTTGTAATCCACAGAGAAAGTTATGTTCCGCACTTCTGAACATAGGTTCAAAAGTGCTGAATATAGTTTTAAATTAAGAATACAAGAAATACTCATTCTTCTAAAAATCTTAAATCTTATAGTGCAATCAATCTTACTTCGTCATCTCGAAGCCAATGCGCACGCCATCGTAGTTATCCACAATGCTGCTCACGGCACTCATCGTAGTGCTGCCGGTAAGATTCAGCTTGCTCAGGGTCTTGACCAGGGTGAGCAGTTTCTTCTGCTCGAAGAGAAGGCTGATGCCACTGGCAGTGCGGGTGGCAAAACCCGAAGCACTCAACAGCAAACCCTTCAGCTGGATGGCATGCGTCTTCTCATCGAAGGTATAGGTGCCGTTCCATGACTTGCCGTCGATCTTGGCAGCAAAGGTGCCATCGGTCTTGAAGGTAAAGTAGGTATTGCTCTTGCTGAAGCCGAACTTACTGTAGTACTTGCTCAGATCCTCCTCTATCTTGCTGGCAGCAATCTCGCCGCCAGCCTTTGCCAGCAGGTTCTCTGAGGTGAAGGTGCAACCCGGCTTGCTGTACTTCCAGGTATGGGCGCAGAGATCTGCCTGCGAGAAGGTGGCTGAACCTATCACATTGTTCAGAATGCCATTGATGATGCTGCTGCCGGTAGAGCTGCTGCCGGTAGTAGTGCCGCCACCCAGCAAACCGCCTAATACGCCTGCTACGACGCTTCCTGCAGAATAACCGCTATTGGTGGTAGTAGAAGTAGATGTGGTAGGAGCAGATGCCGCAGCTGAAGATGTTGCAGTAGATGAAGAAGTGGTCTTCTTGGCTGTTGTTTTCTTGGTAGTTGTTTTCTTCTTCGATGTCTTTTTAGTTGTTTTCTTCACAGGCATCAATTCTGAAAGTGAAGCCTCCTGAACAGCTTCATTCATTGCGCATACATTGCTGCCGGAAGTGCTGGCAAGCACCAGGGCAGCCATTAAAAATACCTTTCTCATTTTTTACTTTCTATTTATTATAATTGTAACTTTCGTTTTAAAAATGCATCCTGCTTATATGATGCAGCGTTTTCTTTTTCGCTGCAAAGTTCGCACTTTTTCCGCAAATAACAAAGAAAAAATGCTTTTTTCATCATTATTTGCTATTTTCTTAGACGAAAGAGATGGCGAAAGGTTCAAATATCGTTCAGAAAAAGGTATAAATGTTTCATTTTTTTGACGTACATCAAAAAAGAACGATTATTAGCATAAATTTATCAAAAAGTGTACCCGAATATGATAAGAAAGCCCTATCTTTGCACCGTTAACAAATCACAATAGGTTATGAATGATTTAATTAAGGTCAACACAATGAGTGAGAATATGGCATTGAACAAGTGCCAGGAGATTCTCAACGATCGCCGTGAGGCTCTTGCTTCTAAGGCGAAGAAGAACGATTAAGGGTACCTTTCGCAAGAGAGTGCTCTTGAGGAAAATTACGTAAGAGAGAAAGGAAATTACGTAAAAAGATTATTTTCAGAATGACTCTTTGATACCACAAAGAGAAAAAAAGGCAAAAAGTCCCGTTGGCGAGTAAAATCGTTCAACGGGACTTTTTGGATTTATTCCTTGCTCTTCTCAGCCTTCATGATTACCTCGACATGGTTGCCGCTCTTCATGAGTACATTCTTGAGGAAGTCGGAAACCTGCTCGCCACGGAGGTTCTTCACAAACTCCTTGTAGCCGGTATGGTTATCGAAACCGAGACCTGTATAGTTGGCAAGAACACCGAGCCAGTAGGCATTGTTCTTCTCATCCACACCTGCCTGCTTCAGGAGAATCTCCTTCACCTTCTGCAAGTCGGCAGCATCTACCTGCTTCTCTACCTCATCCACACCCTTGAAGAAATAGGTGATGGCGGTATCAGCCTTCTCCGGATTCAAGCCGGCATTGGCGGTGATGCTGATGATGGATGCCTTGTCGTCGAAATCGCGGAGCATGCCGAAGGTGGCTCCTGCATGGTAAGCTGCACTCAACTGCTCACGGATGGTGCGCAGATACTGCATCTCCAGCAGTCGGGAGGTTACATCTGCCAGTACCATATTCTGCATAGAGAATGGCAACTTGGTGCTCCATATCTCTGATGCCTGGGTTTGAGGATTGGCCATCGCCTTGGTAAAGTTGTTCTTCACCTCGCCCTTGGCGTATGGAATCTCCTTGTTCTTCAGCTTGAAGCCATTGTTTGGCAAGCTGGCAATATACTGCTCGATGAGCGGGAGGAGAGTCTTCTCATCGTAGTTGCCCACGAAATAGAAGGTGAAGTCCTTGGCATTGCCGTAATACTCCTTGGCAAGCGCCATCAGGCGATCGTAGCTGATGGCCTTGATCTCATCAGAAGTAGGAATGCGGCCAATCTTGCTGCCCAGGTAAAGGGTGCTCTGCAATGAATCCTGATATACCATGTTAGGATTGTTGCTCTGGTTGGCCAATATGGTAGCATAGGTATTCTGAAGATTCTTGAACGACTTCTCATCCTTGCTCAATGCGGTCATCTTGAGATAGATGAGCTGCATCAGGGTCTCCACGTCCTTAGGAGTAGAATTGCCGGAAAGACCATGGCTGTAAGGATTGATGGAGAAACCTACACCTGCCTGCTTGCCTGCGAGCGCCTTTTCAAGCTCGGTGCTTGAGAAATCGCCCAAACCGCTGGTACCCCAAGCCTCGGTCATCAGCATGATGCTTGGGTAATCGCTCTTCTCGAGAGCAGAATAACCCACCTTGGCATTGGCAGAGAAGAGAATCTCATTATCCTTGAAATCGGTCTTCTTCAATACCACCTTGGCACCGTTGGAAAGGGTAAGCTGCTTGTAACCCAGCTGCTTGTTCTCTACGGTCTTCTTGATCTTGCCTGGCTTAGGCAACTGAGCCATCAGCGGCTCCTGCTTCACGTTGTCCACGTATGCCTCCAGCTTCTCAGAGCGCACCTGCTTCACGATATCGGCAAGCTCCTTCTCGGTAGGATAAACGGCACCCTCTGCCTCACGCATCAGCACCATCGATACCAGGTTGGTATCGCTCTGGCAAACCAGCTGCTTGGCATAGGCATTAATGACCTCCAATGGCAGCTGAGGTACTACCATCTTGTAGATCTGACTCTCGTCCTCTACCGATGGAATCGGCTCGTTGGAGATGAAGTTATCCACATACTGGGTGGTAAACTGCTCGTTCTTCATCTTATCCTTGTTGGCAAGTGTCTTATCTACCCGGCTCAGGAACTCCTCCTTGGCACGCTGATACTCAGTGGCGGTGAATCCGAAGTCGTGCATGCGCTTTGCCTCGCGCAATACGGCAGCATAAGCCTCCTTTACCTTACCTGGCTTTGCCACACCGATAAGACTGAAGGCACCCTTGGTAGAAGAGAGCAGAAAGTCGCCGTCGTCGGCACCTGCCTGAAGGAATGGGCAGTCAGCTTCCTGGGCAATCTCGGCATAGCGTGCACCCAGCATAGAGGTAACCACATTGTCCATGTATCCCTTCATGAGATAGCTCATGTCGCCCTTCATCGCATTAGGGATGGCTGGATGCTTCATGAAGATATTGAAGATATCATACTGCTGCTCCTTGTCCTTGTCGATTACGTAGATGGCAGTATCATTATCGGCTACTTCCACCGGCTCTATCTTGGCTGCATTGGCAGGCACCTTGATGCCCGAGAAGAGCTCCTTGATCTTAGTTTCGATATGGTTGACATCTACATCACCAACGATGATGATTGCCTGATTGTCAGGGCGATACCACTTGCGGTAGTAAGCACGCAGGGTTTCCGGCTTGCAACCGTCGATGACACTCATCAATCCGATAGGGAAACGGTAGCCATACTTGTTGTTCTGATAGAGTTTTGGCAATGAGCGCTCTATCATGCGCTGCTGACCCACGATGCGCATGCGGTACTCATTGTGTACCACGTCGCGCTCGTCATTGATGGCTTCCTCGGTAAGAGAGATACCGTTGCTCCAATCCTTGAGGATGAGCATGCATGAATCTACGGCTGTAGGGCGGGTAGTAGGTACATCGGTGAAGTAATATACGGTTTTCTCTACGCTGGTATAGGCATTGAGATTTCTACCATACTCCACGCCGATGCTCTGCAGGTAATCCTGGAGGGAATTACCCTTGAAGTGATCGGTACCGTTGAAGGCGAGGTGCTCAAGGAGGTGAGCCAAACCGCGCTGATCATCGTTCTCATTGATAGAACCCACTTTCTGGGCAATGTAGAAGCTGGCTACATGCTCAGGATAACTGTTGTGACGAATGTAGTAAGTCAATCCATTGTCGAGATGACCAATCTTCACATTCTTGTCCACAGGAATGGCTGGCATCTGTGCCATCGCACTTCCCACAGATAAACACAGCAGAAACGCTGCAAAAATCTTTCTTAGTTTCATCTGCTATTGATTTATAAATTACTTGTTTCCAATATTCCGCTTGCAAAATTACACAAAATAAAAAAGATTTGCAAGCATTTGGGAGATTATCTTCCCCAATACCTGCAAATCTTAACGTAAAACTAACATTGGAAGCTCTTCATCCACGAACCGCGGTAAAGGCGGATGAGGAAAAGCGTGCCTCTGAGGGTAAGCTCCGTAGCCATCGCAATCCAGACACCCTCCAAGCCATAGCTCTTGGAAAGGGCGTAAGCCAGGGTGAGGCGCACCAGCCACATGGTACCCAGATTGATGGCGGCTGGCTTCCGGGTATCGCCCGCTCCCACGCAGACACAATAGGTTACGATGCTCGCTGCAAAGAAAGGCTCGGCAAAGGCCTCGATGCGAAGGCAGGTAGTGCCCAGCTCGCGGATGCTCTCTACCGGCGAGAGCATACCTATCATCTCGGGGGCAAAGACATACATCACCACTCCCATCAATGCCATCACGCACATGCCCAATCCCACCGTCATATAGGCGAAATTGCGGCAGAGATCGGTACGCCCGGCACCATGCGTCTGACCCACCAGGGTGGTGGCGGCATCACCGATACCATAACCCGGCATATAGCAGAGGCTCTCGGCGGTGATGGCAAACGAGTGGGCAGCAATGGCGATATTGCCCAATGGTGCCACAATCATGGTACTCACGATCTGCGCACCGCTCATCAGGACATTCTGTATGGCTATCGGGATGCTGATCTTGCAGGCATGGTGCAGGTATTCCTTCACCCATCGGAAAGGTTCCTTGTCCTGACGCAGATTGAGTATCCGGTTACGGCATGCCGTGAGGTAGAGATTGGGCAGCGAGATGCAGATATAGGCAAGCGCCGTGCCGCAGGCAGCTCCCACTACGCCCATCTTCATGACGTAGATAAAGAGGTAATTGAACACCACATCGCAGATGCATATCAGCACCGCCATCACACTCGGGGTATGCATGTTGCCTGCCGACTTGAGCATCATCTCAGAGACATGATACAGGAATACGAAGGGCAACGCCAAACCGTATATCAGAAAATACCGTGAGGAATTGCCCGCAATATCAGCACCACCACCCAGCCAATAAGGCAGATGGGAATGCACTCCTACACATGCCAGGGTAACACAAAGGCTGAACGCCAAACCGCATATCAAGGCATGGCGGAATACCTGACGAGCCTTCACGAAATCGTTGGCTCCGATGAAATGAGCCACCTGCACCGAGAAACCGGTAGCTGCCGCACTGAGCAAACTGCCAATGAGCCAGTTGGTTGACTCGATAAGTCCGATGCTTGCCGAAGCCTCAGCACCCAGATGTCCCACCATGGATGCATCGATGAAGAACATCATCACGGTGGAAATCTGTGCCAACATGGAGGGAATACTCAACCCCACGATGAGATTGAGTTTCTCGCTGCGAGCCATCGCCCTACCCTCGCGTATCGACTCCATCAGATAATCTGTCTTATTCTTGAATAACATATTTATTCTCTTATTAATTGCGTTAACGAAAAAAATGGCGACTCCGAGAAGGAATCGCCACCTTTTATTTAATCTTATAAATTTCGTACCTTTGTTTTTCCCAAAACTTAACTTCCGCAGAGCGGAACAGTACTGTTTTTTGTCGTCACTGAATAAACAATCTTATTCTTACCTTAACTAACACCTGTCGTCCTTGAATAAACAATCTTTTCTAACTACCTTAACTAAAACCAATAAACCAATGAACAACAATCTTAACTTTACCTAACAACTAAACCTAATAAAATCTATTACCTAACTAAAAACCTAAAACTTATTTTTTCTGATGCAAAGGTACAACTATTTTCTGGAACTGCAATACTTTTACCCGAAAAAATGCAGAAAACTAACATTTTTTTAATATCGACAGTATTTTGTGCGCGAACACGAACACTTGTTAACACATCAAAAAGGTATGTTAACACAAAGCGTTCCTAAGAATGCCATCAGACGGCAATCCTAGGAACGCTTCTATTCTATCACCTATATATAATAAGGTGTAAATCCCCCAAAAAATCCTACTCTGTAATCCATTCTCCCTTGAGTGCCTGGGCAGCAGCTCTAGAACCCGGTATTACCTGACCCGGACGATAGTAGCTGTCGAGCACTATCTCGAAGCGAAGCATGGAATAGGCAGGGATTACGCTACTCGAACTCTGGGTAGAACCATAAGCCAGCTGATATGGGATATACACCAGCCAATGATCGCCGATGTGCATCTTGAGCACGGCTGTGGTAAAACCATCTATCCAGCCACTCGCCAAATTGGTTGTAACCTGAGCAGTGGCCTTGTCGTAGGTACCCTCGAAGGTCTTATCGAATACATAACCTGCAGGATAAGTATCAGTGCCCAGCAATCTGCCAAGATAGCTCACCTTCACAGAATCGGTGTACATAGGGCATCCGCTGCCCTTGCCTTCCTTCAACACGCGAACCACGATGTGATCAGCATCCTTGTAGGAAAGCGGAACATCCATACCATTCACATCCTTGTTAGGTGTCTGGTTCTGGAGCGACCATTTACGAATCACCTTCCATTCGGTGCTGCCGTTGGCTATCTGCTGACGGGCATAAGCCAAAGTATCTTCAAAAGCCTGCTCGTTGCGCTCCTGCCAGTTGGCATACTCATCTACGGTGTTATCATCCTCGCTGCATGATGACAGGGCGAACACTGCCATCATGAGCAAGAAGAGATATTTAGAAATTCTTAATTTCATTACCAAGTTTCTTTAATACACTGGTGATACTTACGCGATCCTCGATGATGCCACGAAGGTCAGAGATAGCTACGCGCTCCTGCTCCATGGTATCACGATAACGCAAAGTTACCTTGTGATCCTTAGGTGTCTCGTGGTCAACGGTGATACAGAATGGAGTACCGATGGCATCCTGACGGCGGTAACGCTTACCGATGGAATCCTTAGGATCGCCATAGTGGGTATTGAAGTGGAACTTCAACTCATCCACAATCTCGTGAGCCAACTCTGGCAGGCCATCCTTCTTATCCAATGGGAATACGGCACACTTCACTGGAGCCAATGCCTCCGGCAAACGCAATACCACACGTGTCTCACCATTCTCAAGCTTCTCCTCGCAGTAAGAGTGGCACATCACGCTGAGGAACATACGGTCAACACCGATAGAGGTCTCTACATCGTAAGGCACATAGCTCTCGTTCTTCTCAGGATCGAAGTACTTGATAGATCGGCCGCTGTACTTCTCGTGCTGAGAAAGGTCGAAATTGGTACGGCTGTGGATACCCTCTACCTCCTTGAAGCCGAATGGCATCTTAAACTCGATGTCGGTAGCAGCGTTGGCATAGTGAGCCAGCTTCTCGTGGTCGTGGTAACGGTAGTTCTCGTTGCCCATACCCAGTGCCTCATGCCAAGCAAGGCGAACCTTCTTCCAATACTCAAACCACTTCATCTCTGTACCTGGCTGGCAGAAGAACTGCATCTCCATCTGCTCGAA
>ULYL01000238.1_pt1 | contig 10317 bp, 6 predicted proteins | sample 1962211 | NCBI WGS metagenome assembly ULYL01 (sample SAMEA4835864, study PRJEB28245) | human gut metagenome | biome: gut microbiome; material: fecal sample | place: Denmark | collected 2008
AAATAAGAAATATCGTCTTTCAATGTACAACGCTGAAAGCCCCACGCCGATGTAAGTATATAGTTCACCCTCCCTACCAACGAACATAAACGTTCGAAGCCAATGAGGGCTGTATATAATACACCTCATGAGACGTTCCTTTGTTGCTTTGTTCTTGACTAACAGTTAAGAGGTTGCGAAGTTCTTCTATCGTCAAAACCAAAGCGTACAGTTACGCCTTATAGTATATAAATCCGCCCATCCTCAGCCCATTAAGGCTTTCAGCATGAGACGGACATTGCAAAAGTAACCATTTATTTTCAAACCACAATGATTATATGCCATATTTTTCATTATCCACCATATTTTTAACTATTATTTACAACACACCATTTTGTAAGTAATTATTTGAGGAGTTCTACTTGATACTAAAATTGAGAAGAAAATGAAAATAACATAAGATTTCCTTGCAGCAACCAAATAAAAAGTGCATTTTTGCAGAATTATGCTAAAATAAACGATTATGAAGGAAGAAGAAATCAAAGAATTGTTTGAGCAATTCGAAGCCATCGCCAACGAATACGAAGGCGGAGAGTGTTGGAGTGCAAGAGAACTTGCACAAGTGTTGGGTTATAGCCAATGGCGTAATTTCGAAGGAATTATCGAAAAAGCAAAAGTATCCTGTATAAATGCAGGACAAGAGGTTTCATACCATTTTGCTGACGTCAGCAAAATGGTCACCCTTGGTTCAGGCTCTCAGCGTGAAGTCAAAGACTACATGCTGACTCGTTACGCTTGTTACCTCATTGCCCAGAATGGCGACCCACGCAAGCCACAAATCTCTTTTGCCCAAAACTACTTTGCTGTTCAGACTCGCCGAGCAGAGTTGGTTCAGAAGCGTTTGCTGGAATACGAACGAGTACAAGCACGCACAAAACTTACAAGAAACAGAAAAGCGGCGCTGCCTGCAAATCCGCAGGAAAGCGCCGCCCATTGTAAACCTATTCTCGTACAAATATGACTTCTTGAAAATAAAACTACTTTGCCTTGATGACGAAGCGGAATTCGCGGTCGCCATAATGCATGCGGTATTTCTCCATAGGCTTAGTCATCCAGCTGTCGATGCAACCTAAGCCGTACTGGCGTTGCTGGATATGTACCTGTGTCAAGCCCTTGTCAACCAAATCACCGCTATGCTGTCCCCAAGCATGCTCCTTTTCATCACCAGAATCCAAATCCTCAATAGAATAAGGAATGGCACTACACTCCATCGGAGCATACCCCTCGAAAGTAATACCCTTGCCTGATGCAGGATTGAAGATGGAGAAATAACGGATATCTGTATGGTTGCCACTCTCCTGAGGACGAACATAAGGATAATACTCATCCTTTACATCCGATTCATATTTGCCAATAAAGGTAGAAGAATGACGGTCGATATAATTCTCCTCCGGACCACGGCCATAATACTCCAATTTAGAGAATGATGCCGGCAAATCCAATACCATACCATATCGGAACAAGTCAGCTACCTTAGCCGCTTTATCCGTGGTCATCTTCTCGGTAACAGAAACCTCACCTACCGCATTGATGCGATAACGAAGTACCAACTCAGCCTTCACCTCAGGCATTTCAAAGGTAGCCGTCAAAACAACACTATCCTTCATCTCACTCTTGTCGAATGACTTCAAGTTCATTACAGGATTTTTCCAAACCTTCAACTCCTTCTGCAAAGAAGCACCATAATCATTATCAGTAGGAGCACGCCAGAATTCAGGCTTCATGCTCTCGCGGAATTTCAAGATAGGCTCACCGTCCACGTCAAGATAGTCTATCAAACCCGTCTTTTTGCCTATAGTAACCGACATTCTCTTGGCAGAAACCTTCACATAGCTATTGGTTTCCTCTACCTCTATATTGTTGGTACTCTGGAGTTTCCCTTTCTTACCAGAAATCTTAGTAGAAGTCGCCGCAATAGGAGTATCTACCTTATCAAACTGATATTCATTGATGACAAACTGCTGGCGGGCCATCACCTGTCCTTTCTCTACCAATGGTTCTGTACCATCGCTGGCAAAGGCAAAATTGACTGTAATTTCCTCCTTACCATGTTCAGACTCTGCTTCAGTAATAGCATACTTCAAAGCATCACTCTTCACCATTTTAGTTGTCTGAGGAGCAATACCCTTAGTCTCAGGAATCTCAACAGTAGATAACTTCACGCCATTGGCATAGATAGTTGCAGTAAGGTGCAGGTCGTCAATATTCTTAAAGAAATTCTCATTATATATATTGAAAGCACCATTCACGGCATCCAGATCCTTGATCCATACATTCTGATGCCAATACTGGATTTCGTAGGCATGCGGATTCAAACGGCGGTCTGGAGCAATAATACCATTGCAATTGAAGTTGTAATCACTGGCAGGATAACGCCCATAGTCGCCACCATAGGTAAAGATTTCCTTGCCTGTAATCGGACTCTTGTCACGCAGACCCTGATCTACAAAGTCCCAGATGTATCCACCCTGATACTTAGGATATTTGCGAATCAGATCCCAGTACTCCTTGAAACCGCCCTCTGAGTTACCCATCGCATGAGCATACTCACATTGGATATAAGGTTTTACACCATCACTCTTGCAATATTTCTCACTCTCCTCGTAGTCGATGTACATCGGACAATGAATATCTGTCTTACTGTCATATCCACCACGCTCATACTGCACAGGACGAGTCTGATCATAGGCTTTCACCCAGTCATAGGTCTTCTCAAAGTTGATGCCATAGCCACACTCATTACCCAAACTCCATACGATGATGGAAGGATGGTTGATGAAAGTCTTCACATTACCCTCGTTACGCTCGATATGAGTCTGGAGGTATTCAGGGAACTTGGCGAGAGATTTCTCATCATATCCCATACCATGAGATTCAAGGTTTGCCTCAGCAGTCACATAGATTCCATATTCATCACAGAGGTCATACCAGCGAGGATCATCAGGATAATGACAGGTACGAACAGCGTTGATATTCAACTGCTTCATAATCTTAATATCCTGAATCATGCGCTCCACGCTGACCACATAGCCACCATCAGGATCTATTTCATGACGGTTAGCACCCTTGATCAGGACAGGCTTGCCATTGACCAGGAGCTGTGCATTCTTGATTTCCACATTGCGGAAACCTATCTTTTGAGGAATAACCTCCGATACACCCTGCTTATTTTTCAAAGTAATGAATGCCTTATATAAATAAGGTGTTTCTGCAGTCCATGCCTTCACCCCTGGCACCTTAATAATACCCTGTACACCAGAAGCCTCAGCAATCTTCTTGCCATCCTTATCACACAATGTAAGAGTAACATCAGTCTTACCACCCTTCAAGGCTACCTGATAGTTCAGGACACCATCCCGGTATTGATTTTCCAAACCTGCATCCAGACGGATATCAGCTGCATGAACTTTCGGACGGGCATAGAGATATACCTCACGGGCAATTCCTGTAAAACGCCAGAAGTCCTGATCCTCAAAATAAGAACCATCACACCAGCGCATTACCTGCATAGCAATGAGGTTTTTGCCTGGTTTCAGATATTTGGAGATATTAAACTCTGCAGCCACCTTACTGTCTTCGCTATATCCCACATACTTGCCATTCACCCAGAGAGTCAAATTGCTGGTAGCAGAACCTACATGGAAATATACATCCTTGCCCTTCCAGTCCTTAGGCAGGTCAAAGGTGCGGCGATAGGAACCCGTATAGTTGTTGAGTTCGCTGATATAAGGAGGATTTGGATCAAACTGGGTAGCCCAGGCATAACCGATATTCTTATAAGTAGCATCGCCATAGCCATTCAGTTCAAACAAGCCAGGTACAGGAAAATCCTTCCATTGAGAATCATCAAAGTTGGCAGCGAAGAAATTGACAGGACGCTTGTTGTAGTCCTTGACGAAATTAAATTTCCAAGTGCCTTCCATCGAAAGGTAGTTGGCTGAATTTTTCTTCTCGAAAGCCTGAGCCTTATCCTGATTCTCGAAAGCAAAGAACGCAGCACGGCGAGGAGCACGATTCTGCTGATTGACATCTACATTATGCCATCTGCTGGCATCTTGCACCCTTACTTCGCCATGCCCATTAAGAACCATGGCACCCAATAGGGCAAGAAACATGAAATTTCTTTTGTTCATATTCATGAATATTTATGATTTAAAAACAGGTTTTACCTTATTATATATTTAATGGAACAGTTGACTATCTTCAACATTTGCAAATTCCTTGGAATTATCCTTGCGCATCTGCAGGTTGAGTCCGTTCCACCAAGAAGGCCAGCCACCAGTAATATTGGCTATGAAGACATACTTGATAGGATGTAACCCCTTAGCCAAAGCTACGCAGTTGTCACGATGGGAAATACTCTTCACTTCGCTGGAGTTGTCGATAAGCAACTTACTGTCAATCCAAACCTGGTCGGCACGGGAAGAAACGTAATATACACCATCCTCTGGCACCATCACATATCCTTCAGCAATAGCAGCATAACCATTCTCTCCACGCAAGGTGCGGGCATCGTCAGCCTGCTTCAATTTCATTTCGCCAAAGTTGCGGATAACAGAATTTTCCCAGACGCCATCCGTCCATTCTAAGTCATTCACATGATGATAATACCCCTTGATACGCTTCATCTCCAAACCCGGCTTTACATCTTTCACCTCAACAGAAGGAGCATAATTCTGTTTCTCCACCTGGATGGTTCTGATGCGACTCATCTTACCAGAAGGCAAAACCGTAGCAATATTGATGATACAATCATGGTTTACAGGGATAGGAGCAGTATAGACCAGAGACTCTGGAGTAGGCATCGTGCCATCCAGTGTATAAACCATCTTCATCGGACGGGAAGTGGTAAAGGTTACGGTAGTATCCTGGGTAATCACCACTTTATCGCAGGATCCGTATGGCTGCTCCGGCAGAGGAAGATGATATTTGATACAACGTTCATCAAGTCTTACGAGGTTAGCATCCACTCGCTTGCTGAAATCCGTAAAGTTCTTACGACTCAATGGCGACCAGGCAACCTCAGAGAGTGCCAGGGCACGAGGATACATCATATACTCCATCTTGGCATTGGAATACATATATTCAGACCAGTTGTTGCATTGCACACCCAAAATATGCTTATCAAGTCCAGCCTTGCGGATTACATCAGGAACAGGGTCGAAACTATAGGTTTTGGCCAGATAGACAGGACTGCTTGGAATCGTGATTGGTTCTATCTTACTGTCGCCCTGATAATGGTCAAGGTAAAGACCACCAGAACCAGGAGTCATGATAACATCATGCCCTTGCTTAGCCGCTTCGATACCTCCATCAATACCTCGCCAAGACATGACGGTAGCATTCTCACTCAATCCACCTTCCAGAATTTCATCCCATCCGATGATTTTCTTACCATACTTCTCCAGCATCTTTTCTACACGTTTGATCACATAGCTCTGTAGTCTTTCCTCTGCAGAGTGCTTGCTATCGCCCTGAAGATGCTCGTCAACAATACGCTTCTGACAAGTCGGGCAGGTTTTCCAACTGGTTTTCGGGCACTCGTCGCCACCTATATGGAAATATTTGCCAGGGAAGAGCGGCACCATTTCCTTGAAGATATCATCCAGGAAATGGAACATCAATTCCTTACCAGGACACATCACGATGTCCTCAATACCCCAAACCATTCTTGGAGTCCACTGCTCTCCCTTACAGGACAATTCCGGATAAGCAGCAATAGCCGCCATCATGTGTCCAGGAAGATCCACCTCAGGAATCACCGTCATATAGCGCTTGGTAGCATAATCCACGATATCCTTAATCTCCTCCTGTGTATAAAAACCTCCATAGATAGAGCCATCGCCTTCCTTGCGATAACCACCGATAGAAGTCAGTTTAGGATATTTCTTGATTTCAATACGCCAGCCCTGATCTTCCGTCAGATGGAAATGCATCGTATTGACCTTGAGAGAAGCCATCAGGTCAATCTGCTTCTTCACATTCTGTACAGTAATGAAATGACGGCATGGATCGAGATGGAAACCACGATAACCGAAACGAGGATAATCTTCGATATCACAACATTGTGCCACCCATTTGACTCCCTTTACCAGAGAAGCACTTTCCACTTCCGCAGGCAACAGCTGCAGGAAGGTCTGCATACCATAAAAGGCACCCTTACCTGTCTTAGCTTTGATAACCACTCCCTTGGCAGTAACCTGAAGGCGATAGCCCTCCTCATTCATTTTCATCGAAGGGTTGATGACAATAGAGACAATTCCTTTCTTGTTGCCCACATAGACCTCATATCCAGTAGAAGTCTTGAGCTTGCCTGCCAGATAACCAGCTATCGCTTTACCTTCCTCTGTATTGTAGGAAATACCAAGGCTGGAAGGCAAAATAAATTCTCCACGCTGTTGGGTGAGTTTGACTGGTGTTGGAATCACATTGACTTCTGCAGCCAAAGAACACACAGGATTCATCCCCAAGGAAGCCATGAGGGCGAATGCAGGAAATAGTTTCTTAATCTGATTCATATCGTATTCAGTTGTTAGTTTGATCTAGTTATTCAAATATGAGGTTTTAATCTTTCTAATATCTTTTATTAGTTGCCAATATTTTAATAAAATATTTTATTTTGCAAAGATATATGTTTTTTGTGTTACTTCAAAGGTTTTATGGTTAATAAATCTAAAACACCAATACTTTTCGTATTTTGTCATCTTTATGCAGATAAGTGTATATTTGCCACATTATCAGATGTTTACGTGCAAAGGAACAAAATAACTCACGGAAAGAGTGAGACTATTTTCTATCATAAGAATTTTAATAAAAAGGACTTTAAGATAGAAACTCTAAAGTTTACTTATATATATAAATAAGGTGTAGGGGCCCAAAAACAGCCTCAAAATAATAAAAAAGCAAAGAAATGAACATATTTAAGGTTTATTAACTACAAAAAAGTTGCACGTATTAATAAAAGCTTTATCTTTGCAAATAAAAAATATTACTTATGAAACAAGAGATAATAAAATATATTAAGAATATAGGTAAAAAAACTACTATACCTAAGAAAATCTTGGAGCATTTTATATCTCACGGACAATCCACTATCCCGGAAATATCTAAGAGTATAGGAGTAAGTCTCCCAACCACGACAAGCGCCTTGAATGAGATGATGACAGTGGGAATAGTCAAAGAATTCGGAAAGAAGGAAACTGCCATGGGGCGCATCCCAATGCTTTACGGTTTGAAGCCTAAGGCAGGTTACTTTATAGGTGCCAATCCGGAAATGGACAGTCTGGCACTTTCTGCAAGTGATTTCTGCGGCAACCAGATAGTGGAAAAGACAAAAATTCCCTACTGTTACGAAAACACTCCTGAGAATCTGGAAAAACTCGGAAGCATCATCAATGATTTCATAGACAGTCTTCCTATCAAGAAAGAGGAGATACTGAATGTCTGTGTCAATGTAGCAGAACGCGTTAATCCTTTTGAAGGAACGGCATACAATATGTTTACATTTACCGAAAAACCTTTGGCAACGGAAATATCAGAAATGATCAATTTGCCAGTTTGCATCGAAAACGACACCAGAAGCATGACCTATGCAGAATACATCAAAGGCTGCAGTAAAGGAATGAAAGACATTATCTTTGTGAATGTGTGCTGGGGTCTCGGAATCGGAATCATCATAGACGGTAAACTCTATTATGGAAAGTCTGGATATTCCGGTGAATTTGGACATACACCTGGCTACAACAACAACATCATCTGCCACTGTGGAAAAATCGGTTGCATAGAAACTGAAACTTCTGGCAGAGCTCTGAAAAGAAAATTGACCGAAGCACTACTGGAAGGAAAACAATCCATACTTTCAGACAAGGTGGTAAACAGAAAAGAAGAGTTAAACTTACAAGATATTCTGGACGCCATCGCAAAAGAAGATGTGCTCAGCTTAGTTATCCTACAACATGTTGCAGATGAACTGGGAAAACAACTGGCAGGAATCATCAACGTCTTCAACCCGGAAATGCTGGTCATCGGAGGCGAAATGTCGGCTACAGGAGATTATCTGACATTGCCTATCAGAATGGGCATCAAGAGATTCTCTCTCAACGTCATGAACGAGGATTCTAAGATTGTAACCTCCGAACTGAAAGGTCAAGCGGGCGTAGTGGGAGCCTGTCTCATGGCAAGATACAGATTACTCTATGCTTAGCAAATACCTCTCTCTAACTGACAACTATATATACATGACTAACAAAAATCAACAAAAACCTGATTAAATATAAATCTATCTCTCTATATATAAAAAGGTATGAGAAGATACATTGTGTACAAGAAAAATAACTTAAACCGAAACAACATGAGAAAATGCTTTCTGATTGCCATGATGTTGGGAATCTCAACACTGGCAATTTCGGCACAAAAGACATCCAAGTCACTGGAGCCTGTGCAACCAACTCCTACTACCAAACAGGTAGAATGGCAGAAAATGGAAACATACGCTTTCATCCACTTTGGATTGAACACTTTCAATGACAAAGAATGGGGATACGGAAACTCGGATGTAAAAACCTTCAATCCCAAGAAATTGGACTGCGAGCAATGGGCAAGAACACTTGCTGCTGCAGGTATGAAAGGGGTCATCATCACTGCAAAGCACCATGATGGCTTCTGCCTTTGGCCAACCCATACGACAGATTACTGCATCCGAAACACTCCTTATAAGAATGGTGAAGGTGATGTCGTGGGAGAACTTTCCAAAGCTTGCCAAAAATATGGATTGAAGTTCGGCATATACCTCTCACCTTGGGACAGAAATCAGGCCAGTTACGGCTCACCATATTACCTGAAACTCTACCAGCGCCAACTCAAGGAACTGCTAAGCAACTATGGTGAACTCTTCGAAATATGGTTTGATGGAGCCAACGGAGGAGATGGATGGTACGGAGGAGCAGAGGAAAAACGAACCATCGACAGAAAGCACTACTACGACTTCCCTAAAATCTTCCAGATTGTAGATAGTCTCCAGCCAAATGCCACTATTTTCGGTGATGGCGGACCAGGGTGCAGATGGGTAGGAAACGAAAACGGATTTGCAGGCGAAACCTGCTGGTCTATGATTCCTTCCAATACCGTATATCCGGGCTATAAAAACTACAAGCAACTGCAATTCGGCTGGGAAAATGGTGATCAATGGACCCCCGCAGAATGTGATGTATCCATCCGACCAGGATGGTTCTATCACGAAACTGAGGACAATAAGGTCAAAACCGTTGACCAGTTATGCGATCTTTATTATAGAAGTGTAGGGCACAATGCCACATTCTTGCTTAATTTTCCAGTAAATAAAGATGGTCTCATTCATCCTATTGACTCAGCCAATGCAGTCAACTTCCACAAGAAGATACAGCAAGAATTGTCCAACAATGTCTTGAAAGGCATCACTCCTAAAACGGATAGCCAACAAGGCAAAAACATTGGCAAAAATATGACCGACGGGAAATACGACACGTTCTGGGCATCGAAAACGGTCAAAGGAGCAAGCATCGAATTCCGTCTGAGCAAGACACAAGAAATCTCTCGCCTTATGCTTCAGGAATACATCCCATTGGGACAACGGGTAAAAGCCTTTACAGTCTATTATCTCCAAGACAAGAACTGGGTGAAACTCAATCAGAAGGAAGAGACAACGACAATCGGTTACAAGCGCATCCTCAGATTTGACAAGATCAAAACCAATGGTCTTCGCATCGTATTCGATGATGCCCGAGGTTGCCCTTGCATCAACAATATTGCTGCCTACTAAACAGATAGAAATGTCTGTCAGGCAGATATAAAACTGAAATAAGAAAGAATAAAAATATTATCTAAATAACTAACGTAAACAATTACACTTATGAACAAAAAAGTGAATTTTTATTTCGCGGCTCTTTTAGGTACTATGTCACCTCTTTGCGCCGTTCCAGCGTTAGCAAGCCAAAGCTTGATTGCAACTGCTACGCAACAGCAAAATTCCTGTACTGGTAATGTCATCGACCCTGCTGGTGAACCTCTTATTGGCGCTACCATTAGAGTTGATGGACAGGTAGGCGGTACCGTTACCGATATCGATGGTAACTTTACGCTCTCTAACTTAAAGAAAGGTGCCAAACTGACCATTACATCTATTGGCTACAAGGCGCAGACTGTAACATGGAATGGTGCTCCATTGAAAATCACCATGCAAGACGATGCCAACATGCTCGAAGAGACTGTAGTCATCGGTTACGGTACAGTAAAGAAGGCAGA
>ULYL01056800.1_pt1 | contig 10301 bp, 6 predicted proteins | sample 1962211 | NCBI WGS metagenome assembly ULYL01 (sample SAMEA4835864, study PRJEB28245) | human gut metagenome | biome: gut microbiome; material: fecal sample | place: Denmark | collected 2008
ATAAAGCATATGGCTTTAACTTCTCTAACTTCTTTAACTTCTTTAACTTCCCCTTTTGCGAAAGTTTAGTTTTTTATATTTGAAATAATTTTATCTTCACATTTTGAGATTGTGATTAGTAACCAGGGTTTTGTTCCAGGTTAGTGTTCTGGTCGAGAGCCGTCTGTGGTATAGGCAACAGGTAAGAGTTACTGTCAAACAGTTTAACTTGTTTGATGCGGCCTTTATCACGATTATCAATACCATTGAGATATTTTTCTACTTTGTTGTTGCGGCATAGATCGAACCAACGCTCTCCCTCAAAGGCAAGCTCTAAACGGCGTTCGTGAAGCACGGCTTCTATCATAGCTTCCTTGCTATTTGTCTTATCAGAAGTCAGTTCCTTCAGTTTGGCACGTTTACGAATCTGGTTTACGAGTTTCGCACTCTCGTCAAGGTTGCCCTTATAGGCTTCCGCCTCTGCCTTCATGAGGATAATGTCAGCGAGTCGAATCCAATAAATGTTGCTGTAGGAAGAACGCAACTTATACATGAATGGGTAATTGGAGGCTGGATAATAGTTGCTCCATGTACATGCATAATATACAATAGCCTGATTCTTGCGTATTTCATCGCCTTCTTTTTCAAAGTCGTTGATGATGTCGCGCGAAGGAGTAATCCACTTTGCCCATGTGAAATAGTAATCCCAGTTGTCCAACTGGCGTCCGTACATCCATGTTTCCCAGTTTCCGCTACCTGTTGTCCAATGAACCTCCAAAATACCTTCTTTGGTATTACGTTTCAGGCAATCCTTGGTTGTCTCATCGTATCCCCAGAGAGTTTCATAACTATCTTCAAGTTCTACACCTTTTGTCTTGATTACCTTATCAGCGTAGGTTATTACTTTATCGTAATCTTGTACTTCCTTTTCGGCGTAGACCTTGGCAAGCATAGCTTGAGCTACAGTCTTGGTCATCTTGGTGCGGTCAGAATTATCATTGTCAGGAGCATATTTTTCAGCATCTGTCAAGTCGGCAATAATCTGTTCATAGCACTCCTTGGGTGATTTACGAGGAGGATAGTAAGTAGGGTAAACCTCATTGATGTTATCAGAGGTGATCGTTTTTGCAATGGTTGTAATAACAGGGAATGAGCCCCAAAGGCGTGCCATTCGGAACATCATCAATGCACGGAAAATTTCTCCTTGAGCCTTATAGGAATGGTATTCTGTATCTGAGATTTGACCACTTTCCTTCAGTTGTTCTACGCCATTGATGAGCACATTGGCTTGAGCGATATCCTCTAAGTATCGATTCCAGTCTCGGCTCAAAACAGAGTTGCTGGCATCGATAGAGTTGGTTTCGTAAGGCACTACCTCAGCACCTGTAGTACCAGCATACGCATTATCGCTATGAGAGTCGCCTATCAAGAGATAATCGAGATGGGTGTGTTCCTGGCGGTTGCGGAACAACTCATAGAGAGACTTGAGTTGTGCTTCTGCGGCAGCCTTATCCTTTAAAACAGCTGTGGATGTTTCAGTCTGGGTGCCCTGTGTTATTTCTGAAGGCTCGGATATAGGCTCATAGTCGAGTGAGCAACTTGCCAATGATATCATGGTTAAGCTACCGAGCGCTAAAGTCTTGATTTTATTATATGTTTTCATCGTTGTCATGATTTTTAGAATTCAACTTTTACACCTAATACTACGCTTTTGTTGAGAGGGTATGTACCCCAGTCGATGCCTTGTACACTACCACTATTACCATACTGATTGACCTCAGGATCCATACCAGAATAATCGGTAAGGGTAATCAAGTTGGTAGCTGATACGTATGGCTGCAAACGAGTCAGTCCGAAGCGTGAGATCAGTTTGCGTGGAACATCGTAAGAGAGGGAGATATCTTTTAAGCGAATATAACTGCCATCCTCTACGAAGTAGGTAGAGTTACGGATGTCCCACTTAGCTTTAGGTACGTTGGTGATTTGTCCTGGAATTCTCCAGCGTGCCAATACCTTGGTGCTTTGGTTCTTGCCATCATACATTCCTTCTGTTTCCATTCGGGAGACATTATAGATGTCGTTTCCATAACTTCCCTGGATAAGAATACTGAGATTTAAACCTTTATATGAGAAGGTGTTGGTCATACCGAAAGTGAAGTCTGGGTTAGGGTCACCGATATAGGTACGATCACTTGCCGAAACGAGTCCGTCGCCAGTTACGTCCTTGTACTTCATGTCACCAGTTTCAGGATCAACCCCTTCTGCTATATATCCCCAGAAACTGCCTAAAGGCATGCCGGGAGTGTTGCGTACAACTGGTTCGTTGACATTGTCGGTGGTTTTAGCATCATAATATACTTGCGTTAGAGCCAGACTTTCCAACTTGTTTTTATTGAATGAGATGTTAAAGTCGGTGTTCCACTTAAATGTTCCAATCAAGTTCTTTGAGGAGAAGGCAAATTCCCAACCCTTATTGCTCATCGAACCGCCATTATAGGTAAGACTTGTTGCAGCTGCACTTCCTGCGGGAAGGGTGATGTTCATCAGCATATCCTTGGTCTTCTTGTAATAGTAATCGGCATAGAAAGTCAAGCGGTTTCCTAATACAGTCAGGTCGAGTCCGATGTTAGTCTGTGTTGTTGTTTCCCATGTCAACTCAGGGTTGCTCAAGTTGCCTTGTGAGAATGTAGGTATAGCGTTGGCGTTATTGCCCTCACCAAACCATTGTACACGATTGATATTGTATCTTGCCAAATAACTATAGTCGCCCAAGCCACTCTGGTTACCAGTCTGTCCCCAGCCACCACGAATCTTCAAGTCGTCTATCCACTTGATATCCTTCATGAATTTCTCATTGCTCACACGCCAAGCTCCAGAGAAAGATGGGAAATAACCCCAACGATGGTGAGGAGCTAACTTGGAAGAACCATCAGCACGCATATTGGCTGTTACCATATAGGTGTCGTTCCAGTTGTATTGTAAACGAGCGAAGGTAGAGAAGATAGCCCAATCAGCAGCAGAAGAGCCAGTTTCTGTCCAGGAAATCTTGTTGGCAGCATTCAGAGTAGGGAAGTTATCATTCGCATAGTTGCTACCATTGATATAGTTTTGGCTCCACTTGCTTTGAGTCCATGAACTACCTGCCATGGCATCAAAGTTATGTTTACCCAATGCTTTTTTGTAATTCACCACATTGTCCCATACGATAACACTGCTGACATTACGTCCATCATAGCCTGTTCCAAATTCCTGACGACCAATGGTTGTAGAGATAGGGTCGAGGAAGTTGGTTGTTGTGCCTTGTGTGCGATCGAAAGACAAAGACAGGTTGTACGTCAACTCAGGCATGAAGGTAACTGTTGCTTTTCCTGTAGCCAACAAACGATTGTATGCAGATTTGTTGTTCTGTGTTCGGGCTATATTCTCAGCAGGTGAAGTGATATTTACGCCATAGAAGTTGTTGTAAAATTGATTTGGATTCTCAGGATTCCATACAGGAGCGTAAGTAGGCGTATTGACGATGGCCGTAACTACACCGCCACGGTTAGAACCCGTACCGGAAATAATACCTGTACCCTTGTTGGTATAGTCAGAATAGGTTACGCTTGCATTAAGGCGCAGCCACTTACGAATGTCGTTTTCAATAGATGCGCGGAAATTGTAACGCTTGTAACTTGATTTCTTGATGACACCATTTTCACCCGTGTAACCACCAGAGATGAAGTATCTCAATTTTTCTGTTCCATTAGTGATAGAAACCTGGTAGTCCTGTACGTTTCCAGTGCGGAAAACCTCGTCTTTCCAGTCGGTCATGTCTTTCAAACCTTCAGGGAGTTTTACCATACCAATCTCATCCATCAATTCTTTATACTGTGCAGCATTGAGTGATTCTTGATTATCGCGTACAGTATTAAACGCATAGTGTGCATTCAAGCTGATTTTTGCCACACCTGTTTTTCCCTGCTTGGTTCCGATAATGATAACTCCATTAGCAGCTCGAGAACCATAGATGGCAGCTGAAGATGCATCTTTTAATACTTGGATATTGTCAATATCATCAGCAGGCAAGAAGTCAATATTGGTCATAGGCACACCATCTACCACATAGAGTGGGTCGTTGCTACCATTCAATGATGTAGTACCACGCACACGTATGGTGGGGGAAGCACCTGGCTGACCATTGGCTTGTGAAATTTGTAGACCTGCTGCTTTACCCTGCATACCAGCAGCTGCAGATATGATAGGACGTGTAGAAAGATCCTTCGCCGACACGCTTGAAACAGCAGTAGTAACATCTTTACGCTTCACTGAGCCATAACCGATGGCAACTACTTCATTTAGCATGTTAGCTTCCTCTTCAAGTGTGATTTTGATGCCATTTGAAGCCTTTACTTCTTTATTCTTATAGCCAATATAAGAAATCTTGAGTTTGGCACCTTGTTGTACTTCGATGGTAAAATGTCCATCCAAATCGGTGGCTACACCATTTTGCGTTCCATTTTCAAGAACGGAAGCTCCAATAATGGGTTCATTGGTGTTGTCGATTACAGTGCCAGTAATCTTCATCTTTTGACCCCAGGCAGTAGCCGAGATTAATAGAACGAGTGCTGTAGATGCTAATCCTCGCAACATCGCATTACTTTTTGCTTTTCTCATAAATTTAAGTTTTTATTTGATTTTGTGTATATCTTTTTATAGCTTTTGTCTTTGTGGACAGTGCTATCTTTGCTCATGCAAAAGTAATAAAAAAAGTAACAAAATGTTTGTTGATTAAATCATTAAGTGGTAAAAATAAGTGGTTGTGAATATGTAAGGTGTTGATTGTTAGTGTTATATGGCTTTTGCTGTTTTTCAATTTAGTGGTGTTTTTATGAAATGGAATAACGGTTAATATCGTAGATGTTTGTTTATTTATGTCTAAAAAAAGAGTGTAATGAATACTTTGTGAAGTTATTCATTACACTCTTTCTTGTTTAATGAAGTTTGCCTATATATATAATAAGGTATATATATAATAAGGTGTAATACCCCTATGCGATACAAACAATCATTTGTTATGCGTTGTAAGTTTCTTTATTTTCCGAGGTTCTTTTTCTTCTCGTTCAATTCTGCCTGCTTACGTGCAAGTTCAGCTTGCTGTTTTTGCTGCAATTCCTGCAGAGCCTGCATTCTTGCCATCAATCCGCTTGCCTTCTTAGGATTGCTCTTGTTCTCCTGATAACGTTTCTCAAGGATAGCAAGGAGCTTCTCGTCGTTGGTGGTCTTGCGCAAGGTCCACATGATGGCTGCACTGAAGAACAGAGAGATGAAATAGTAGAAGTTCAAACCAGATGAGTAGTCGTTGAACATAAAGAAGAACATCAGAGGCATGATGAGCATCATCCACTGCATCATCTTCATTTGATCAGCCTGCTGGCCTACCATCTGGTCGCGCTGCTGGCGCATGGTCATCCAAGAGTAGAGGAGGTTGGCTACACAGAAGAGGATACAGGTAAGGCTCAAGTGATCGCCTATCAACCAAATGTTGGTGTTCCACTCGATGATGGGGTCGTAGGTACTCAGATCACTCATCCACAGGAACTTCTCACCACGAAGCTGAATAGCATTAGGCACAAAGTTGAACATTGCAACCCAAACAGGCAACTGAATCAGCATAGGGATACAACCAGATAATGGGCTTACACCATATTTGGCATATTCAGCCATCATAGCCTGCTGCTTCTGCATCTGATCCTCAGGCTTATTATACTGAGCGGTAGCAGCTTCGAGTTTTGGTTTGAGTACGCGCATCTTGGCAGAACTCATGTAGCTCTTCTTTACCATAGGGTAGGTGATGAGCTTGAGGAGCAGGGTAATGAGAATCAACACGATACCCATAGGGAAGATCTTACTCAACCAGTCAAATACATAGATTGTGAAGAAACGGTTGATCCAGCGGACGATAGGCCATCCCAGATAAACAAGCTTCTGGAACTCCAGGTCCTTGCCGAAGGTGCTTTCCTTCTCTGTATTCTTCAGAATCTGGAAGTCGTTAGGTCCGAAGTAGAACTCAAACTCAGAAGCCTTCTTTCCAGTTGGGTCAAAAGCGGTCTTCATCTTAGCCTGGAACTGCTTCAGATAGCCGGAGCCCTTCTCCTGAGGGATAGAAGTCATGAAGGCATCCTTGTCGAAGTTGTCCTTGGATATCATGATGGCAGAGAAGAACTGGTTCTTGAAAGACACCCAGTCGATGGTTTCTTCGATTTTCTCGTCGATCTTCTCGCTTGTCTCGTTCAGATGGTCGGTACCTCCCTCTACATCGTGATAGGTGAGGGTAGTGTAACGGTTCTCGAACATGAAGCCGCGCTCCTGTTGACGGGCCTTGTCGCTCCAGTCAACATCCATCTTGCTATAATTAGGTGAGAACAATCCAGCCATGCCCTGTGCTTGAAGGCTCATGTGGAGCATGTAGTCCTTGCCCAATGTATAAGTCATAGTGAGAGTCTTGCCCGGAGCAGCCTCTGCTGTCATGGTGACAGATGTCTTTGTGACATTTGATGGAGTAAAGTAAAGGTCACTTGTGATAATGTTGGCTTCCTTAGCCTCGAGCATGAACTTGAGGCTCTGGTCGTTGCCATCGAAGAGAGTTACGTCCTTCTTGTCTTTTGAGCCGTCTTTCACCTTGAGGTCGTGACCCACATAACCCTTTACTACAGCCTTCTCGACAGTACCACCCTTGGTGTTGAGGGTCAGCTCAACTTTCTCGTTACTCAAAACGATTTTCTGAGACTTGCCCTTCAAAGCCGAGTAGAAGAGGGCTGTTGAGTCAGCCTCAACCTTGGCTTTAGCTTCAGCCTGACGCTGCAGCGCCGCAGCCTTGTTAGCTTTTTCCATCTCGGCGTGTTTTGCCTTAGCGATGGAGTCCTGAACGAATGCTGCTCTCTGCTCTTCGGCAGAAGGCTGTGAGTACCAACTGAACCCAATCAGTACAAGGGCTATCAGGAGGAAACCGATAATGTTGTTTTTGTTCATATTTATTTTTTGTTTTCAATTGCTGTTTTGACGAAGTCCATAAACAGTGGGTGTGGCTTCAGCACGGTGCTCTGGTATTCTGGATGATACTGAGTACCGATGTACCACTTCAAGCCTGGAATCTCTACGATTTCTACCAAGTCGCTTTCGGGATTTCGTCCCACGCACATCATGCCATGCTTCTCAAACTCCTGCTGGAAATTGTTGTTGAACTCATAGCGATGGCGATGACGTTCCTGTATGTGTTCTTTCTTATAGATATTGAACACGCGCGAACCTTGTTTCAGCACACACTCGTATGCTCCCAATCGCATGGTGCCACCCATATTTGATATGTTCTTCTGCTCCTCCATGATGTCGATGACATTGTGTGGAGTCTTCTCGTCCATTTCTCGAGAGTTTGCGTCTTTGTAACCCAGGACATTTCGGGCAAACTCGATGACGATCATCTGCATGCCTAAGCAAATGCCGAAGGTGGGAATGTCGTGGGTGCGGGTATAGTGAGCAGCTATTATCTTGCCCTCTATTCCTCGCTGACCGAATCCCGGGCAGATGACTATACCGTCTTGACCTTTCAGTCGTTCTGCCACATTGTCTTCTGTCAGATATTCCGAATTGATAAATGTGATATTCACCTTGTGGTCATTGTAGGTTCCTGCATGAGAAAGGCTTTCGCGAATACTCTTGTAGGCGTCCTGCAAGTCGTATTTACCCACCAAACCAATATTGACAACCTCAGTGGCGTTGTTGCGTCGGTCGAGGAATGCTTTCCAAGGACCTAATGCAGGCTTTTCGCCTATCGGCTCATCCATCTTGCGAAGGATGGCGGTATCGAGTCCCTGGTTCTGCATGTTGACAGGTACCTCATAGATACTTGGCAGGTCTTCACTCTGGATAACGCAGTCGATATCCACATTACAGAAACTTGCCACTTTCTTCAGTATGCCCTCTTCGAGATGTTTTTCTGTGCGGAGAATCAAGATGTCGGGCTGAATACCTACGCTCTGCAGTTCCTTGACGGAGTGTTGGGTAGGCTTGGTCTTCAACTCGCCAGCTGCTTTCAGGTAGGGCACGTAGGTAAGGTGCACATTGAGAGCATTCTTGCCCAATTCCCATTTCAACTGTCGGATGGCTTCCATATATGGAGCACTCTCTATGTCGCCTATAGTGCCACCAATCTCTGTGATGACAAAGTCGTAGTGATACTTCTGCCCCAGCAATTTTACATTGCGTTTTATCTCGTTGGTGATGTGAGGAACTACCTGTATGGTTTTGCCAAGATAGTCGCCACGTCGTTCCTTGTCGATAACAGCCTTGTAGATACGTCCTGTAGTGAGCGAGTTGGCCTTTGTTGTCTGGATGCCCGTGAATCTTTCGTAATGCCCGAGGTCAAGATCCGTTTCCATTCCATCTACCGTCACATAGCACTCACCATGCTCGTATGGATTGAGTGTGCCCGGATCGATGTTGATGTATGGGTCAAACTTTTGAATTGTAATGTTGTAGCCCCTGGCTTGCAGAAGCTTTCCGATGGATGATGATATGATACCTTTACCTAAGGAAGAAACCACACCACCGGTAACGAAGATGTACTTTGTTTCAGCCACGATGTTTTATATTTAAATTAGAATATTTTGGCTGCAAAGTTACTATAAAATTATGAATTAGCCAAAATTATTGTAAATATTGGCGTGGCTTTTATGAATTATTTGTTACCTTTGTGCCCAAATATGAATAAGCTTAGTATGAATTTAAGATATTATTTATTAGTGTTGGCCTTTTGTGTGACAGGTATGGTGTGTGCACAAAGGGGTGGATACGGTAAGAAAAAGGTAGAGAAAGACAGGGTGGCAGAATATATGGACTCGTTGACTGCAAGCAGACAGCGTATTGACTCGTTGGTGAAGCCCAAGATCAATAGTTGTTATTCGCAACTCTTTATTCCTCTTACTTTTTATCATGAACCTGCTGCCCGCTTTCTGCGGCTTGCTCCGGGGAAGTGTGTTGTTGCCGATTCTTTGCAGGCGGCTATCGACCAGGCTCTGATGCATGTGTATCTGAACCGTCCCGACTTGGTGAGAGTGCACGAAAGTCACCTTGAGAGTGTGGGTGCACCGCTTGTCTCTGAACCAGCTCCACGTCATGTTGCTACAGATATTGTTAAAGAGGTCGCACCAGTGGCTATTGAGCCTACTGTGGCTCCGATGGATATTTTGGTGACAAAGCCTAACTTCTGGACTTTCAGAGGCGACTATTATCTTCAGTTCTTGCAGAACTATGTGTCGGACAACTGGTATAAGGGAGGCGAGAGTAACTATTCGCTCTTGGGTAGTGTAACCATGCAGGCCAACTACAACAACAAGCAGAAGGTGAAGTGGGACAACAAGTTGGAATTGCGTCTTGGTTATCAGACATCGCGTGGCGATACTATTCACAAGTACAAAACCACAGAAGACTTGATACGTTATACCGGCAAGGTTGGTCTGCAGGCCACCAAGCGCTGGTACTACACTCTGCAGCTCATAGCCCAGACTCAGTTTACGCATGGTGTGAAGAGTAATGACAAAAAGATTTATTCTGATTTCTTCTCGCCATTCAATCTCAACCTCTCTGTCGGTATGGACTATTCTGTAGACTGGCTCAACCACCGTCTTAAGGGAAGTGTGCATATAGCACCTTTTGCGCTTAACTGGAAGTATGTTGGTCGTGCTGACCTTGCCACCCGATATGGTCTTGATGAGGGACATCATGGAATGACCGACTATGGTTCGGAATGTACGATTGACTTGAACTGGGTGCTTGCTGACAACCTGAGATGGAAAACACGCTTGTATGGTTATACCACATACAAGCGTGCTGAATTGGAGTGGGAGAACACGATAACCTTTCAGTTCAATCGCTACATCTCCACTAATGTTTTTATCTATCCTCGATTCGACGATGGGGCCCAACGCAAGGATGGTCAAAGCTACTGGCAATTTAAGGAGTTCGCCTCTGTGGGTTTCTCCTATTCATTTTAGTAAATGCCATAAATCGTAATCCATACGCAGACGGCAATGACAAGCAGGGCGCAAACGAGAAGAAAAGCGAATAGCAACTTGCTAAATATCAAGCGCTTTTTGTGTCGTGGGCTGCATGCACGCATGGACGTGCTGCTGTGTTGATGTGTATGGCGCGAATGGTGTGTACGATGTGTACTTTGTTCTGATTCCATTTGCATACTCTTTTACTTATAGTTAATATTTCCGACTTGGCATTTCTGCCAAGTCGTTTTTTATGTGTGTCGGGCATGACACTAACCTAACTGGTTC
>ULYL01030818.1_pt1 | contig 10293 bp, 8 predicted proteins | sample 1962211 | NCBI WGS metagenome assembly ULYL01 (sample SAMEA4835864, study PRJEB28245) | human gut metagenome | biome: gut microbiome; material: fecal sample | place: Denmark | collected 2008
GACCGCTTTCGTTTGTCAACAACTTTTTTAAAAACTTTTTTATCTTGAAAAACTTTCGTTTTTCGCGACAATCGATATCTTATCATACCTTGTCGGTATCTGTCAACAGCTTTTTCAAAAACTTTTTAAGTCTTATCGGAAGCTGTTTCGTTGTCTTAGCACTGCCGCAACAACGAAACTGAGTATATCACCCTATCTTCCACTTGTCAACACTGTTTTTTATTTTTTTCAAAAAATATCTACAATAGTTGAATTGTATATTCATTTGATGCATTTTTAAGACGAAGTGCTATCGTCTGTACAGCACCTGCCACATCTTCGTTTACTTCCAGTAATAATACCAGTTCCTGTGTCTGTCCGGGTTCCAGTGTCTCCGCATAGGTAGACATGTCATTCGGCAGCATGGTAGTCAGCGCATTTGCTCTGATGCTGTCATTCACTGTAATAATATATCTGGAATTCGTATTCAGCAGATCTATCGTCTCTTCCTGCTCTGATCCATTTGTCAGATGAAATCTGAGTACCAGCAATTTCTTCCCCATGGATGCGTCCAGCGCAAAATAGTCATCCTCAACCCCGTCCTCGGGATAAGAATCTGCTACCATATAATCCTCATAGGTAATGCTGACACCTTCCGGCAGGCCAAAAAAATCTTCCATACTGGCAGTAATCTCTTCCTGCGCCGTGGGCATCGTCACTTCCGTGGTACCGGTGCTACCCGTCTCTTCCGCTTTTTCCTCTTCCTGCGATGCTTCCTTTTCCAATTTGGCGATCACCATTTCGGGATCTACCAGGCGGCTACGATTATTGGCATCATATTTTAACAAAGTAACTGCCGCATACTCTCCGACCCGCTGGGATTCCTCTTCCGTCAGATCCGGGATCTCGTTGCCGCAGGCTGTCATGGATAACATCATTGCACATAATAAGGCTCCGCATACCATATTTTTATTACGTCCTGTCATAGTTCGTTCCTTTTCTTCCTTCCTGTCCATTGCATCACTCATTGCATTTCTTTTCCAGTATAATATAGATTCCGGCAATTACAAGAGCAATTACGCCTACCACGAAGAAAAGTATGGTCTTCTGCAGGATCGGTGCGCCCCAGTAATCATATAAGGCTATTTTACCACAAGTACACAAAGAAAGCACTAAGCCATAGATTCTGACGGGCTTATCCTTTTTCACGAAACCGGCAGTCACGCTTACCAGTGCGATCAGCATGATCAGAATGCTGTTGATCACAGGGATATTCGTCTTGACGATCAGTGCCATATAGGTCAGGAATATCACGATGATCAATTCTCTGTGTTTAAAATTCTTATAATATTTTTCCTGCAGGGTCAGCACCAGATAAGCCAGTACAAAAACAAACATACATAAATAAGTAATGTAGGAATTCCGATAGATCGGATTTGCCAGAGCGATCAGTGCTCCGATCTGTCCGATCAGGACGGATACATTAAATACGAGGATTCCCTTGTCCCGCATACAATTCACATTATTGAACAGCAGAATGCTCACGAAGAGAATTCCGGAAAATGCCGGCAGTTTTATCATAGGCATCAAATGCGACAGAGCAAAAAATGCCAGTGAAAAAGTCAGCACGATCTCCTGGTAGGTACTCCATTCATGCACAAGGAACATACTGAGGATCGTTCCTGCCAAAAGCACATAAGCATAGGGGATCTCCTTCCCGTTCATCAGAAGCAGGATACAATATACCGTAGTAATGATGGCATCCAGTGCCGCAAGGCCCCCTTTTGCCAGGCGTGACAGTACTTTTACTGCTATCAGCAATACCGTAGCACAGATCACGATCCCCCAATCATTCTCTATTACTGAAAATCCACAGAAAGTCACGAAACTGAAGAAATAGCAGGGAAGCCATTTCTGCCATCCCTTTTCCGCCTTCCGCATAGCAATCACAGTCAGTATTGTGATAACAAATGCTATTCCGGTCAGGGCAAAAATGCCAATATATCCATCCGTCTCTGCTGCTCTCCAATAATCATCCATACCGGCACCCGTCATAATTCCGGATACCAGAATAAATGCAATGTAAATAGCAAGCAATCCTCCACTTTTCACCACACGTCCGGTCTGCTTTTCTATTTGCGCATAACGGCTCTGTACGACAAGTACCAGATGTGCTATCAGGAAAAACACACTATAAGCTACAACCGCAACACCAACCGACATGCCCTGTGTCCACACAATACAGCCTACAGCCGTCGGGAACAGCATTGTGGTACTGGCAAGCAGGATCAGCTGTGATGCCGTATGGAATCTGTGCACCGGTACACAGGCGCACAATATACTCAGGATCAGGATCAATCCCATTACCATCAGGACCTCCGCCATCGATAACCCGGAGGACATGGATAGTGGGTAAGCACAGAGCCAGCAGGAAGCAATTCCCAGCAGTCTGTGGATCAGCGAATCCCGTTTCCGGCTCAACAATACCGTGCCTACGGTGATCACACCAATGATCAATGCTGCGGGAAACATCCCGAAATTATGTAAGGACAGCGTATTGATCATGGTGGACAGGTACAAAGCCGCCATGCCGATCGCCGAAAATATCTGTGCTAGCTTCGGTAATTTTCTCCGGATCAACAGCTCTGCCAGCAACACTACGCCCAGGGATACCACATAGAGAGAGATTCCCTTGATCCATCCGTTCATGAAATACATTCCCATCAGCACCAGGGCTGTCAGGATAAATACGCCTCCCACCACCGACAGAGCTATGGTTCCAATGAGATATTCCGCATTCTGCTTTTTCTTCGTCCCCTGTACTACAGTCTCTGCTGCCGGCTGTGCGGAGAACTGCCCTGACGATTGTGCAGTAACCTGTTCTGCCGGTTGCCCAGTGAACTGTCCTGCCGGCTGTTTCTGCATGGGCTCCTGTGTAGAAGGCTGTACGGACTCCTGTATCTGCCCTGCGGCAGCACTTTCTGCTCTTGCCGCATTCAGTTGCTGTCTCTGATGCCAGTATTCCACGCTTTTATCCAGCTCCGCCTGTAACTGCTCCACATACTGGGGCTGTTTCTGTATTCTCGGGATCAGCTGCTGTACATACTGTGTAAAGATCGGGTCCTTGGACTGCATCAGGTATTCCCTTGCCTGCTGCTCCAAAAGCTTTGCTCTGTCCTGCTGTGTATTCTGTTCCATATAATATCCTCCCGCATTGTATGATCTATTGCGTCATGTATGTTTTGTATCTCTCCATGTCCTGTCTGTGACAGTCGGCATGGATCAAAATACCGTCTTCCCTGTACTCCGTAGAAAAAACCTGCGCCTCTTCCATAAGATAGGAAGCTACATTCCCCGCGCTGTACGGTATCAGGAAAGTACAATCCACATTGTCCGCATAGACCTGCTGCTCAATGGCTTCTGCCAGTTCACGGATACCGGTATTCTGCCCTGCGGCGAGATACCAGTGCTCCTGTCTCTTCTGCGGCAGTGGTTCCATGCCGCATTTGTCTGCCTTATTATACACCACAATCTGCGGAATGTCACCTGCTCCCAGTTCCTTCAGAGTATCGGCAGTGACCTGCATCTGCTGTCTGTAATTTTCATCGGAAAAATCCACCACCTGGACCAGCAGATCTGCGTATTTTACTTCTTCCAGGGTCGAACGGAATGCCTTTACCAGACCGTGAGGCAGCTTATGAATGAATCCAACCGTATCCGTCAGGAAAAACGGCTTATTATGCCCTGTGTCTATGCTACGGACGCTGGTCTCCAATGTGGCGAACAGCATATCTTTTTCCATGACCGTCTTCTCCGGAAGTTCTCCGAACTGTTCCACCATGCGGTTCAGGATCGTAGACTTTCCCGCATTGGTATATCCCACCAGCGCCACCTGCGGAGTCCGGGACTGCTGTCTTTTCCTACGCTGCACATCCCGGGTCCTGCTGACATCCTCCAGTTCCTTTTTCAGTTCCGTGATCCGGTGTTCGATCTTACGTCTGTCCAGCTCCAGCTTCTTCTCACCGGTACCCTTGTTACTCATGCTGCCGCTGGCGCCGCCCTGACGGCTCAGTGCATCGTACATGCCCACCAGTCTCGGAAGCATGTATTGCAATCTCGCTGTCTCCACCTGCAGTTTGGCTTCTCTGGTCTGTGCACGTATGGCAAATATGTCAAGGATCAGATTCGTACGATCAATAACGGTAAGCTCCAGCTCCTTGCCCAGGTTACGTACCTGCGAAGGTGTCAGGGAATTGTCAAATACGACCTCCTGCGCGCCTCTCTCCTCCGCCAGTCTGCGTACATCATCCACCTTGCCCGTTCCGATATACAATGCTTTGTTCACATGATCCAGCCGTTGTACGATCTGACCCACGACTTCCTTCTCCGCGGCTTCTGCCAGACTTGCCAGTTCTTCCATGGAATATTCAAAATCCGCTTCTTCCCCGATGTCCACACCGACTAACAGCACCTTTACCGGTGCCTCCTGCATCTGTTCTTCCCTCATATAAAAATATATCCTTTTAAAATCATTATTTTGTCTCTAATTCAAACCAGAATTCCACACCGTTGGTATAATTGATCACACCGTAAGGCTGGTTCATGGAATCCATGATTGCCTTCACGATGGACAGTCCCACACCGCTACCGCCGTATTCTCTGGTTCTGGCTTTATCTACTTTATAGAATTTTTCCCAGATGTGGCCGATGGAATCCTCCGGGATCGGTTTGCCGGTATTGAATACCGATACGCGCACCCTGCCATCCTTCTGTTCCATTTTGACATCGATGATCTTCTCACCTTCGCAGTGATTCACCGCGTTGGAGAAAAAGTTCATAAATACTTCTTCTATTTTAAATTCATCCGCCCAGGCATAGATGGGAGGATACTCTTCCATCCGCACCGTGATATCGTTCTGTTTGGTCAGAATTGCCGCCGACTGGATATAATTCTTCACCAGTGCCGTAATTTCGAAACGCTCCATAGTCACAACATCGTTGCCGAATTCCAGCTGGTTCAGCGTCAGAAGCTTTTTCACCATGTTGTTCATCTTCGCCGCTTCATCCACGATGACATCACAGTAGAACTGTCTGCTCTCGGGATCGTCATTGACACCCTCCTGCAGTCCTTCCGCATAGCCCTGGATCAGAGCGATGGGTGTCTTCAGTTCATGGGAGACATTCGCCAGGAACTCCTTACGCATTTCATCGACAGCTTCCTTTTTCTCCACATCCCGCTGCAGCTCATTATTCGCAGTCTTCAGTTCCGAAATCGTCTGTTCCAGGGAATCAGACAGTTTATTAATGTTCTCTCCCAGCAGATCGATCTCATTGTGAGCCCTGCCCTGATATTTTGCTTCAAAATCCAGCTGTACCATCCGCTGTGAGATATCGTTCAGCTCCAGGATCGGCTTCGTCACACGTCTGGAGACAAACCAGATAATAATACCACCCGCCAGTGCTCCCAGGCAGCCGATCATCATATAAAACCGATTGGCGATCCTGGCACTCTCCTGAATACTGGAGAGCGGTGTCTGCATGATAAAAGAGATTCCGGTGTTCAGCCTTCCGTAGATCTCTAAATATTCCTTATTCTCCTGCCCGGTTCTCTGGATCACATAGTCATCACCGTTCTCGATGACCCGCTCATTATCCGGAAACGTTCCGAAGCCGAACACATAGCCGATCAGACGGTTCTCCAGTCTCTCGCCGCCGTTGATGGATACATATTTCATGTTGGAATTCACGTCCATGACACATACTGTCATGTTATAGCTTCTGCACACATCATCCAGCTCATGTGCGAATTCTTCCGATCCATAGCTGTCACTCTCCGCCGCCTGCTTGATCGTCTCATAAGCATCGTGAATGACATCCAGCTTACTCTGCATATAGACTCTGCCTAAAAACATGTAATTCAGCAGCAGGCACAAAAGGATCGTCCCGATCATCAGCCCGATAAATATCCAGGCGAACTGTCCCCTGATGGAATGCACTTTTTTCTTCTGCTGTTTATTCTGCTGTTTCATCCATTTTGTACCCCATTCCCCATATGGTCTTGATGAGATTGCCTTCCTCGCCCAGCTTGCTGCGCAGCTTCTTCACATGGGTATCAATGGTACGGGCATCCCCGAAGTAATCATAGTTCCATACGTTGTTCAGTATCTTCTCTCTGGACAGGGCAATTCCCTTATTTTCCATAAAATAGGTCAGAAGTTCGAATTCTTTATAGCTTAAGTCCACATCTTTGCCGTCTATGATCACGCGGTGTGCTGTCTTATCCACAGTGATCCCGCCGCAGGTCAGTGCTTCGTCCTGCCCTAACTGGTTCGTCCTGCGTAGGATCGCTTCCACCCGCGCCACCAGGATCTTGGGGCTGAAGGGTTTGGAAATATACTCGTCCACTCCCAGCTGAAAACCCTGCAGCTCGTCTCTCTCATCTCCGCGGGCTGTCAGCATAATAATAGGAACTTGGGAGTTCACACGGATCTCCCGGCATACCTGCCAACCATCCATTTTTGGCATCATGACATCCAGAATGATCAGTGCAATATCCTTATCCTTATAAAAAATATCCAGTGCCTCCTCGCCGTCTCCGGCCTCCAGCACCTCAAAATTACTCTTCACCAGGAAATCCCGGACCAGCTTACGCATCCTGCTCTCATCATCTACTACCAGTATTTTCAGTCTGTCCATACATACCCTCACCTTTCTGTTGTAGACATAGTATAGCGCAGAAATATGTCAATTCTGTGAAACTTCGGTCTCCGTATTTCCTGTATTCCCTGTATTTTCTATATGTAGCTCTCTCTCTTTTTCCCTAACCGTCTGCTCTCTCTGGGTCAGCTCCTGTTCCCAGGATGCGTATTTATTCTGAAGATTCCGCTCGTAATTCAGGATATTGGGTTGGTCGGAATTCAATGTGATCACAAACATGGCAATGATTGCCACAATCATCACGATGTTCATGATCACTGACAGGCAAAGACCCGCCTTTTTGCCCCCGTCTTCCGGCATCGGCTGGATCCGTCTTCTGGCAGGGGACGTCTTCGTCCTGACATCGGCAAAGTTCGTCCACAGAGGGATCGGAGGCACTTCCTCCCCCAGTTCTTCTTCCCGGGCGCGCAGCTCTCCCTGCAGCTCCCTGAGGTACTCCAGTCCTACCGGGGTGCGGAACACCCGGTCTTCCAGTGCTTTTTTATAAATGGCAAGAACCGACTGAATATCCGTATGATCAATGCGCTTATCCAGATAGGCGATCTTCTGCCGTTCCTGCTCCGCAAGTCTGGCATCCTTCTCGGAATAGAAGGCGAAGCCGGACACTACATGTTCTCTCTGTTCTACATCCATTTACAGTTTTTCCTCCGTTGTATCTGCCGCATTCTGCAGTAAGATATGCTCTCCCTGCACCAGGGGATAATGCACGGGAATCTCCCCATCCAGGTTCTCCCGGTACATATCTACGGCTGTGATCTGGTGGTTCTCATAGGTAGTGTAATAATAAATCCCCCTGTCTGCATTACAGCAGGAAGTATAAATAGTGATCTCATACTTACCGTTTTCCAGACAGCAGCATCCTCTCGTCTGAGCCACGCTTCCTAAGATATGGAAAAACTGACTGACGCTTTCAGACTCCGAGGTTCCCGATACAGAATTCATTTTCGTAAAAGCCACCCGGACAAAACGGGAGGCAGAGGACAGATCGCCGGGCAGCCCCATGGCTCCCATGCCACGGCTGTACGGCTGCAGCTGAAGCTGCTCTGAGAAACGGTTCACCGGCTGATCCGGAGACAGATAACTGTAGTCATTCAGCCGGAACAGCTGCTTGTCAAAGGGAGGATTGTTCGTCAATACCCCTACGGGATTGTCATAAATGTTCAGTCCCTCCCCGACTGCCTCTATCGTGATCGCCTCGTCCCTGTCCGCCAGTATCCAGTGCAGCTGTGATGTCGGAAACTGCTCGCTGAACCGCGTATCCACCAGATTGATGTGGGCTAACAGCGTCCGGGCTTCCTGCACCGTAGCACACTGTCCCAGGATCCAGGGAATGAACTCGAACTGTGCGATATTGTCTCTGCCCTCCTTAGGCTTACGATATACGGCGTTGCCCGCGAAATTAAGACCTGCCATGCCCAGGCCCTTCTCATTGACCGCATCATAATACAGCGGATAATCCCCCACCATATGAGCGATACCGATCATGGCATAATGCTCAGTCAATGCATTCTGATGCCGTAACTGAAAAGAGTAATTACGCGGTGTCACCACCACTTCTTCTCCGTAATTAAATTCATAATCAAAAGTTCTGCCAAAATAAAAATCCTGCGATCTATAAGTTGCTGCTGTGCACATAATGGTCTCCTTTACTGTTTTCAGATCAATGTAGATTACTCTTAGTCTATAGCATTTGCAGAATGATTGCAAGTATGCAGGGATACTTATCCCACTTGACATTTTTCGTGTCTGTATGCACAATAAAAATATAGAAACTCAGTTAGATGCTTGGCTTACATTCTTCAGCAATGATGATCCAGCCACTATTGTGCAACTTATTACTGAATATCCGGAATTTAAGCCAATGTATGAGACACTTTATCGAACGTGTCTGGATATGGAGAAAGTTATGGGATTCTTTTCACAGGAATTAAAGGTAATGGATGACAATACCGTGAAATATATGGTAGATACATTAAGTGCGGAAGTTGATACATTAACGCAGCAAAAAGAAGTTCTCAGCAAAGAGAATGAGGATTTAATCAAGGACAATGAAATTCTGAAGCAGAAACTTGCTGAATTAGAAGCACAACTCTCAAAAGAAGACATAGTAAAAACGGTTGACGAAAATCTGCCGTTGTGATAATATTTAGTCGCAAAAAGAGTGTTGCCGTACAGCAACGGTTCGCCTTAGTTTATAGTTCTAAAAAGCAACTTGTACCTTTGGTGGAGGCGGTTGCTTTTTTAATGCTTTCGTTTCTGACTGGTCTGCACTCAAAAAGGTTCCACCGGAATCCTCCGGCGGAACCTTTTTATGTTAGTTTTTACACAACTAATTCTAATAATGTTTTGGATCAAACTGTGGTTAAGATTACTGTAACAGAGACAGTACACCCTGGTTGGACTGGTTAGACTGAGCCAACATAGCCTGACCTGCCTGAGCCAGGATGTTGTTGTTGGAGTATTTAACCATCTCAGTAGCCATATCGGTATCACGGATCTGACTCTCTGCGCTGGTGGTATTCTCAACTACGTTGTCCAGGTTGTTGATGGTGTGCTCAAGTCTGTTCTGGACAGCACCAAGAGCGGAACGCTGGGTGGATACTTTCTGGATAGCATTTGCGATTGTGTTAATTGCTGCATCAGCATTTTTACTATCTTTACCGTTAACAAGTAATCTACCAGTGTCATCCAATAAACCAAGTCCAGATGCACTCATGGATTCAATTTCAACAGAAATCTTATTATCCTTGGAAGAATCTGCACCTACCTGTAAGTCAAATGATAATGCCTTAGGTGCGTAAGTCGGATCATATGCTGCAACAGTCATGCCATTTCCGTTGGCTGCGGTATCTGTCTTCAATGTAACATTAAGTTCCGTGCCAATGGACAATCCAGCTAATTTAGCACCGGTTGCATCTACTGATACACCGGTAGGAAGGTTAGATGATGCTGTAAATTTTTTTGTGATCTCAATGTCATCGGTGCCGGATGCATTTAATCCCATTTCCTTCAACTGTGCTGCAGTATAATCTACGTTATCTACAGTCCATTTATCAACACCTCCATCTACTTTATGCGCAAACGTAACTGCTGCTGCATCTGTAGCATCTAATACCTTTTTCAATGCACCACTAATGTTGCTCTGATCAATGGATGCTGTTCCACCAGTAATTTCTGCTGTAACACTACCTACTGTAACTTTTCCTGCAGTATATGTATTTCCAGCAGCAATGCTTGCTTTAATCTTTGTATCCACGGGAGTTGTACCATCTGCGCCAGTCAAAGAAATAGTAGTAAGTTCATTCTTCGCCTTAGCCTGCTGGCGGCCTTCACCCTGCAGAAGATACGTTTCATTAAATTTTGTGGTTGTTGAAACACGATCAATTTCAGTGGTTAACTGATCAATTTCATTCTGGATATACTCTCTATCATCTTCGGAATTAGTTCCGTTAGAAGATTTTACTGCCAGTTCATTCATTCTCTGCAACATATCCTGAACTTCGTTCAAAGCACCTTCAGCGGTCTGTACAGTAGAGATACCATCCTGTGCATTTGCGGAAGCCTGTGTCAGACCTCTGATCTGCTTTCTCATTTTCT
>ULYL01021219.1_pt1 | contig 10219 bp, 6 predicted proteins | sample 1962211 | NCBI WGS metagenome assembly ULYL01 (sample SAMEA4835864, study PRJEB28245) | human gut metagenome | biome: gut microbiome; material: fecal sample | place: Denmark | collected 2008
CGCATGACGACAGCATCCCCCACGGTTCAAAAAGCGGCCTGAGGCCGTAAAAAAAGTCCGGCTGTCGCCGGTAAAAAAACAGCTGCTTGAGGAAGTCACAGCATCAACTCGGTCAGGGACTTTTTCGTGCCCCAGTGTGGGCAGAGAGGTGCGCCCTATATATATAATAAGGTGGAGTGGGCCGGTTGGGGGTATCGCTGTGGTTGTCGTCCTCCACTCGTTGATGCTGCAAGGGGATGAGGTAAACACAAAAAGCCGTGGCGGATGCTGTCGGCTTCGCCTCAGTGGGGTTGGAGCCAATGTCCGTCGGAAAACGAGTTTTCCTCCTTGCCATCGTTACCATCCCCACCGTCATGCGCCGCATGACGACAGCATCTCCCACGGTTCAAAAAGCGGCCTGCGGCCGTAAAAAAAGTCCGGCTCACGCCGGTAAAAAAACAGCTGCTTGTGGTGGGTACTGCACCAACTCGGTTTGGGGCTTTTTCGTACCCCAGATGTGGGCAGAGAGGTGCGCCCTATATATATAATAAGGTGGAGTGGGGCGGTTGGGGGTAACGCCGTGGTTGTCGTCCTCCACCCGTTGATGCTACATGGGGATGACAATGATATAAGTGGTCCATCGTGGATGGTGCGCACCCCTGGCAACTCTGTAGGAGTTGCGATTTCATAGCCCAGGGTTGAGGTGCGCAGCGCCTCTACCCTGGGTACATGTATAATAAGATGAAGCAACTCTGTAGGAGTTGCGTTTAGCCGAAGGCGTTACCCGCAGCATGATAATTGCAAGAACTGGGTAGGCGGAAACCATAAGATTGAGCATAACGCCTACGGCTAATCGCAACTCTTACAGAGTAGCCAGATTAGTGGGGGTGTTTAATGTGCATGTCGCTCCCCACTCGTTGATGCTGCAAGGGGATGAGATAAACACAAAAAGCCGTGACGGATGCTGTCGGCTTCGCCTCAGTGGGGGTGGAGCCAATGTCCGTCGGAAAACGAGTTTTCCTCCTTGCCATCGTCACCATCCCCACCGTCATGCGCCGCATGACGACAGCATCCCCCACGGTTCAAAAAGCGGCCTGTGGCCGTAAAAAAAGTCCGGCTCACGCCGGTAGAAAAACAGCTGCTTGTGGAGGTTCCATCCCCGACTGCATGCAGTCATTGCCCAAGCCTACCCCAATGGGAAGGAGTTCTATCCACACGCCTTAAACTCACCAAGGGTAGACTCCAGTTCTTTTGAAAAGATTGGGGAGCTGCCTTTGTTTTGCTATTAGACGCTTACTATTTCCACTGAGCCAATCTCTTTTTTTTACCGGCGACAGCCGGACTTTTTTTACGGCCGAAGGCCGCTTTTTGTCCGTGGTGTCTTCTGAAGTCATGCTTGTCATGACTGTGGTGGTGACGGTGGCGGCACGAAGGAAAACTTGTTTTCCGACTGCCGACGTCGTCATCGCCACTAAGGCGGAGCCTTCAGAAGACGCCATCGGCTTTTTGTATCTTACTCAATTTTACCACATCCCGTCAATGTACATCGTAAAACGACGCTCACGGTGTGAAATCTTCATTTCGTGGCTTGCATAATGGATATCCTGGCTTGCAATCACTATTTCACACCACGAAATCGGGTTTTCGATGTGCTCGGGCTTGGTTTGGTGGCACGGGGGACACTTATAAGCTACCTCCGCCATCACAACAATCATCCCACTGCTCGCAAATGCGGGAGGAAAAGGGGTGGATGTGGTGGGAAACGGACGCGGGGTTGCCCTCCGATTATGCTATAAGCCAACTCGAAAACGCTGATTTGGCTGTTTGAGGTTTTTAACAGTACCTCGGATGAATAAATAATGATTAAATATGCCCCTATCGATAACAATCCGTTAAATATTGGGCTTTCTAATTATAATTTGTTATCTTCTACCATCGCAATCCTTGATATAAATCATCTGAAAGCGCCCTCGAGGGTTAATAAACGTTAACTCTGTAATAATATTTTATATAATCTTTGCTATTTATCATTAATACTATTATCTTTGCACGTACATATAGTTGCAAAACGACTTAAAAACGGCTCTAAGGTTGTGCTTAAAGGATTGTTTTTTGCGCTTTTGGTTTCCAAAATGTCAGCATAATGCTGCCGGAGACGGTGGTAAGACCCCGAAAACTTGTCATTGAGGATGAAATAATAATAATAGTTAATATACTTTTTAATTTAAAAGAGAGAGATTTTATGGAAAAAAGACTATCGATGTTTTTTGCCTGCCTCTTCCTGAGCATAGGAATGGCGCTGGCACAAACAAAAGTTACAGGTACCGTAGTCAGCAGCGAAGACAACGAGCCTGTAATTGGTGCGTCTGTTAAAGTCGTAGGCACCAAGACTGGTGTCGCCACAGACATTGATGGAAAATTCTCGCTCGTAGTAAACAGCAAGAACGCTGAGCTCGAGTTTTCATCCATCGGTATGGTTACCAAGCGTCTTAAAGCCTCTGCCAACATGATGGTCGTGCTCGACCCCGACAGTCATGTATTGGAGCAAGTAGTGGTTACCGGTTACGGCCAGGCCAAAAAGGTGGGTGCCGTGGTAGGTGCCATCGGTACTGTAGGCTCTGAAAAGCTCGGCAAGATTGTTACCCCTAACTTCACTGACGCTCTTGCCGGTCAGGTTTCTGGTCTGTCTGTGCTCAGCTCAGCCGGTGACCCTTCGACCACAGCTACAATCCGTCTGCGTGGTGTCAACTTCCTGCAGACTACCAACCAGCCCCTCTTCATTCTGGATGGTGCACCTATCAGCTCTTCATTCTTCAGCACCCTCAACCCTGAGGACATTGCCAATATCACCGTGCTCAAGGATGCTGCTTCTACTTCTATCTACGGTGCGCGTGCTGCCAACGGTGTGATCCTTATCACCTCTAAGCAGGGTCGTTACAACGAGAGCGCCCAGGTTAGCGTCAAGGCCCAGTGGGGTGTTTCTTCTCCTACTTCCGACGGTGCAGAGATGATGAACTCTGAGCAGTACGTACAGTTCCGCGATATGATCGGTCAGCCCGTGAGCGACCAAATCCGCAATCTGGTCAAGAACTACGGCCTCAATACCAACTGGTATGACGAGGTGCTGAACAGTTCGGCTCCTACTTATGATATCAATGCCACCATGCAGGGCGGTAGCCAGACAGTCAACTACTATCTGTCTTACAACCACCACAAGCAGCAGGGTCTGGTAGAGAAGTCTGCTATGCAGCGCTCTGTCCTCAATGCCCGTATCAACGCCCGTCTGAACAAGTTCTTCAAGGTGGGTTACAGCGCCAACATTGGTGTTCAGGACTTCGAGCAGAACGCCGTATGGAGCGCCATGCAGAGTGCCAATGCCATATATACTAACAACCCTCTGGTATTTGCCCGTAAGGCTCTGCCCTTCGACGTACCTTATTACTATAGCTTCGACGAAAGCGGCAAGCTCATCAAGGGCGCCAAGGCCGACTATCTGCACTACTCTGGCATGAAGACCATGGAGCAGGACAGCAGATACCGTGCTTCTTTCCGCAAGCGTATCACCCTCAATACTTCACTCAATGAGGTGCTCACTCCTATCGACGGTCTTACCCTGACCGCCCAGCAGTCGCTCGAGCTGGTCAACCAGACCCTCGACAACCGCAACCTGCCTTGGGAGACCTTCGAGACTCCTATGGGCGACATCGTAGGTAGTGGTCCTGTAGGCTCTATCAACACCGGTGCCGTACAGAACCGTTATATCTCTTCTTATCAGTACAACCTCATCCACACTGCTGAATACCGCAAGGGCTTTGGCGACCACAACATCGACGTGCTGGTCGGCGAGGAAACCCGCATCACCAAGGACTGGCAGTTTGGTGCCTTCGTTGAGGGTCATAAGGATGCCCGTCTGATGACCATCAGCAGCGGTACTACCGTTGCCCTCAAGGACCTCGAGGACGCTCAGTCCAAGATTGTTGCCAACTCACTCTTCGCTACTCTGGAGTACAACTTCAAGGAGAAGTATTATCTCTACAGTTCTATCCGTCGCGACGGTAGCTCTAAGTTTGCTCCCGACCACCGCTGGGGTACCTTCTGGTCACTCGGTGTGAAGTGGGATGCCAAGAAGGAGAGCTTCCTCAAGGACGTAAGCTGGCTCAACGAGGCCTCGCTGAGTCTTAACTATGGTACTACCGGTAGTGACGCAGGTCCTGGTGCCTACTCGTACTTCGGTCTCTTTGGCCCGGGCTCGCTCTACAACGGCGAGACCTCTCTCGGTGTCGCACAGGCTGCCAACTATTTGCTGACTTGGGAGAAGGTGGGCAAGCTCAACTTCGGTATCAATGCACGCGTCTTTGACCGTCTGGGTGTCAACATCAACCTCTACAAGAACAAGAGTACCGATATGATTATGGACGTTCCTTACTCTTTCACCACTGGTTTCGATGCTGGTGTGGGTAACGTAGGTTCGATGGTCAACAAGGGATTTGAAGCCGACGTCGATGTAGACATCATCAAGACTCGCGACATGCGCTGGACCTTCAAGGCCAACGTAGGTTACAACAAGAACGAAATCACCGAGCTCTTTGCCGGTCGTGACAACTATACCATCGGCAATACCGGTCAACGCTATGAGGTAGGCCGCAGCTATGGTGAGTTCTATCTGCCCCGCCGTGCAGGCGTTGATCCACGCGACGGTGCCCCCATGTGGTACGACAAGGATGGCAACATCACCAAGACCTTCAGCGAGGAGAACTGTACTGTATGGACTGGCAAGAACCGTTATGCCCCCTGGATTGGTGGTTTCGGTACCAACTTCACCTGGAAGGGCTTTGCCATCATCGCTGACTTCGCTTGGCAGAACGGCAAGTACCTGCTGATGAACGAGGAAATCTTCACCGCCAACCCCGACAACGCTACTTCATGGAACCAGCAGACCAAGATGCTGAACATCTGGACCAAGCCTGGTCAGATTACCGACATCCCTGCTGCTGGATACAAAGTGTCCCATCTCGACGACAATCTGCTCGACAATGCTTCATTCCTGCGAATGAAGACCCTGAGCCTCCAGTACGACCTGCCCAAGAAGTGGCTTGCTCCTCTGCGCTATGTCAAGGGCTTCAAGGTATTTGGTATCGCTCGTAACCTCTTCACCATTACTTCGTACTCTGGCTATGATCCAGAGCCCGATACCAACCTGGTTGCGTTCAACTATCCTAACACCCGCCAGTTCGTTCTCGGTGCCGAAGTTACATTCTAACAATATAACACGATAAATGGAAAAGAATATGAAAAAAATATATTTTTCACTGATGTTGCTTGCGACATTGTTCGTTACTTCATGTAGCATGGACCAGAAGCCCTTCGGAGCTCTCGACGACCAGTCCGCAATTCGCAACGAGAAGGACCTCTATCAGTTCCGTAACATCCTCTACGGCAATCTTCGCGGTCTTACTTCCGGCGCTTGGCTCTACAAGCCAGACCTGGCTGCCGACGAGTTTGTGGGCTTGTTGAGCAACGGTAACCGTAACGGTGAGATCAACAGCGGTAACATCCTCGCTTCTGACCGTGACATCGAGAACATGTGGGGTGGCTGCTACGGAGTCATCAAGGACTGTAACAAGCTGATTGAAGAGGCCGACAAGCAGCTGGGTCATGAGGGTCTTACCGATGCTCAGGTGCTTGCCATCAAACGCTATCGCGCCGAGGCTTCGTTTACCCGTGCCTATGTTTACTTCTTCCTGGCCGACCACTTCTGCCAGTCTTACACACAGACCAATCCCGAGGCAGAGCACTCTGGTCTGCCCCTGCAGACGGTCTACTATCCTACATCCAATGCGTCCTACTATCCCGACCGCAGCACATTGGCAGAGACCTTCAGTCTCATCGAGACCGATCTTGCCAATGCCTACGACGGCATCAAGGCCTACGAGGCCAGCGGTGCCAGTGATGTAGCCGACCTGCTCAAGCCCAACGCCGCTTACGTTTCTTCGTTTGCCGTAGAGGCTATGATGGCTCGTGTGGCTCTCGTCAAGGGCGACTATCCCACAGCTCTTGCCAAGGCCAAGGACGTAATCACCAACGGTGCCTATACTCTTACTACCATTGCCGATTACAAGAAGCTCTGGACCAATGATACCGGTACCGAGGTAATCTTCCGCCCCTTCATGTCAAATACTGAGCTTGGCGGTTCGGTAGGTGGTGCTTACATCTCTGACAACAACCAGACTTGCGACTACATCCCCACCTACGCCACTCTGAATACCTTTGCTGTTGAAGGCGACGTGCGCTTCGACACATTCTTCGAGGTCAACGAGGGTGTAAAGGTCGAGGGTGGCACCTATAGTCTGTACCAGTTTGTCAAGTTCCCCGGCAACAGCTCACTGCGTACCGGTAGCGGTAACAACCTGGTCAACATGTGCAAGCCTTTCCGTCTCTCTGAGATGTACCTCATCGCTGCCGAGGCTGCTGCCCGCACCAATGTGGATGGCTCAAGCTATCTGAACGACTTCCTCAAGAACCGTATCGAGGACTATCAGGCCGCTTCGTTCACCTCTGAGCAGCTGCTCACCTCTGCTCTGCGTCAGCGTCAGCTTGAGTTTGTAGGCGAGGGCTTCCGTCTGAGCGACATGCGTCGTCTGGGTCTCGGCTTCAGCCGTACTGCCGACTATCCTGCCGCTATGGGTATCAACGGTATCATTACCGTGAAGAGCGCAAGCGTTACCTATAAGCCTGGCGACTATCGTTACACATGGCCTATTCCTCAGAGCGAGCTCGACAGCAACCCCAAGCTGAAGACTCAGCAGAACCCCGGATACGCCGATTAATCAGTATAACTATTAAAGAATACATCACAGTATGAAATATATCAAATTGTTTATGCTCCTTGCAGTGACCGCTTTCTTTGCGGCCTGCTCGGACGATGATGCCAGCTGGAACACCAATGCCGACGTAACCGTCGAGATGGGCAAGACAGAAGTCAAGGTCAAGGAAGGTGCAGGTATTTTCAATGTGCCTATCGTTGTCAAAGGTGAGACTACAGCTCCCGTGCGTGTACATGTGTCAATGAGAGAGTCGGGCAGCAACCCTGCCAAGAAGGACGTCAACTATTTCGTCACCGATACCACCATCGTCATCTCTGACGGTGCAGGCAAGGTAGAAGTCAAGACCGTCGATGACGATGAAATCAATGAAAACCGTACCTTCGAAGTATATATCGTTTCTGCCGATGGCGCCAAGGTAGGTGCCAACTCTTCTACCAATGTTGTACTTCGTGACAACGACTCTGAGTTCTATGAGAAACTCCAGGGTGTATGGAAGATGAAGTGCGTCGATACCAAGGGCGCTGCCAAGGAGTGGTCAGTAATCGTGACCGGCGGCGATGAGGAAAGCGAGGACTACAACCACTATCTCTATGTCTCTGGCATGATGGGCTATGACTGGACAAAGGCCGTGCTCAAGTATGACTACGACAAGGCTACAAAACAGGGCTCACTGGCATTCGACGAACTGGGTTCTTACAAGTTTGCCGACGGTGTCGACTTCGGTCTTGGCAACACCCCCAACTACGTATGCCTCTACCAGAGCACATCACAGGGTCTTACCACCGAGCCTATCGATGGTAGCTGGAGTGCAGACTTCAAGACTGTCACCTTCGATCCCGACAAGGTCTTGGCTGGTGCCATCTTCGGTGCTGATGGAACATTCATGCGCGCTGCATGGTTCCAGGTTAAGAGCATCACCATGACCCGCTAATCGAGCATCACTTTCAGCGTGATGACTCATGCGGAAATGACAATAAAAAAGATTGCCGGCACAGCGCTGGCAATCTTTTTTTATACCCTGACCTCATTTTCTTGCACGATGATAGCCGTTAGGTTGGAAAAAATAATTATTTTTGCATACGAGTTTGCTAATGAACACGTTATCGACAAAAATGTCAAATAAAATAATTCAAATCATGATGAAAAGATTCCTTACTGCACTGTTGCTGTTGGTAGCTACAGTAGCAGTCCATGCCGTCCCCGCCGACCCAAGCGTGTGGCGCATCTTCAAGACCGCCGATGGCAAGACTGTTCGCGTACAGCTGTGTGGCGACGAGTTTATGCGTTACTGGAAAGCCGAGAACGGCGCCTGTTACACCCTTGAGAGCAAAGATGTGCTGCGTGTGGCAGACATGCAGCAGCTGCAGCTCAACGCCAGCATCATGCGCAGCCAGATGGAGCCTGCCCGCAGTCAGGGCAAGCAGCGCACGTCGTGGAGAGAGAAGGTGGCACAGCGTGTCAACTTCACCGGCGAGAAGCGTTGCCTCATTATCCTCGCCCAGTTCTCTGACGTCGCTTTCACGATGGACGACCCCCAGGCTTATTACAACCGCGTGGCCAACGAGAAAGGTCTCAAAGAAGGCAAGTTTGTCGGCAGCGTGGCTGACTACTTCAGCGCCCAAAGCGGTGGCAAGTTCAACATCACGTTCGACGTGGTAGGTCCCTATACCCTCGGCTCGCAGGTTTCTTATGGTGGCAATGTCAACGGCAACGACCAGAACGCCCGCGGTATGATACTTGATGCCTGCAACAAGGCTTATGCCGATGGCCTCGACTTCTCGCCTTATGACTGGGACGGCGACGGATTTGTCGAGGAAGTCTATGTGATCTATGCCGGAGAAGGCGAGGCTACTGGTGGCGGCGCCGATACCGTATGGCCCCACAAGTGGCAGCTCGCTTCGCCCGTGAAGTATGGCAACAAGTATGTCAGCGTCTATGCCTGCTCCAACGAGCTGCGCAGTGCCAACAGCTATATGGGTATCGGCACCATCTGCCACGAGTTCTCCCACTGCTTGGGTTATCCCGACATGTACGACACCCGCGGCAACTCGGGCACCAGCAACACCTGGTATGGCATGGGCACCTGGGACCTCATGTGCTCGGGCAGCTACAATGGCAACACGTATTGTCCTGCCGGCTACACCGCTTACGAGAAGATGGTCGGCGGATGGATTAAGCCCGTTGACCTCTCTGAAACTCTTACCTGCAGCGTCAAGGACCTGAAGACCACTGCCAAGGGTGGCGAAGTCTACAAAGTGACCAACCCCGGCAGCAGCAATGAGTACTATCTCATCGAGAATCGTCAGCAGGAAGGTTGGGACAAGTATATCGCGGCTTCGGGCATACTGATCAACCATATTGACTACAATCCTACTCTCTGGCAGTGGAACTGCCCCAATACTCCTGATAGAGGCAACGACCACGAGCGCATCACCATCATCCCTGCCGACAATGACAAGAGCGGTACTACCGAGGCGGGCGATGCATGGCCCTATGGCGGTCACAACAGTCTGGGCAACAGCACCAGTCCGGCTTGTGTAGTGTATAACGACAACAACGGCAAGATGCTCATGAACATCCTCATCAGCAAGATGTCTTGCTCGGGCGGTCTGGCTTCGTTCAACTTTGCCAACCTCAACAACGGCGCTTCTCAGGAAGGCTATCTGCTCAAGGAGACCTTCGACCGCTGTCTCGGTACCGGAGCCAACGACGACAATGGCTTCTATAAGCCTACCAACCTCCTGCAAGCAAAAAACTTTGCCAATGGTAACTTCGAACCCGATGTTACAGGGTGGGATGCCAGTTTGACCCTCAAGGGCGCTTATCAGTGTGCCGTCGTAGGTCGCAATGGCAAGGCGTCTGGCACCTATGATGTGACGAGTCCTTCATTCAATGTCGACGCCAACACGCCTGTCACCATCAAGTTCAAGGCTGCTCCCTTCGACAAGAACAACAGCAATACGCTCACCCTCTCTACCAGCAACGGTACGCTGTCGACCAGTACTTTCAACCTGACCGAAGGCCAGTGGACCGACTGCAGCACCACGCTGAAAGCATCGGGCAAGACGCAGCTCACCTTCAAGTCCTGCCGTCTCTTCCTCGATGAGGTTGAAATCCAGACCAGCGTAGAGTCGGGTATCGACAATGTCTACACTCCCTCTTCGCGTCCCGCCAAGGTAGGAATCTACACCCTCTCGGGTGTCTATCTCGGCACCGACGCCAGCTCGCTCCCCCACGGCGTCTACATCATCAACGGCCATAAGGTAGTGAAGTAAGGGTTACACCTTATTAATATATATAGGCATCGCCGACATCGTGTCCTCCGTGGACATGGTGTCGGCGATGTGGGTTGTAGTTGTAAGCCCTTTGGGAGAGCTGGGGTGGGGTACGCTGCTGGTCCCTTTTGTTGTGGGGCT
>ULYL01051520.1_pt1 | contig 10198 bp, 7 predicted proteins | sample 1962211 | NCBI WGS metagenome assembly ULYL01 (sample SAMEA4835864, study PRJEB28245) | human gut metagenome | biome: gut microbiome; material: fecal sample | place: Denmark | collected 2008
CGAGGGTGTTCCGTGAGATTGGTAACTACACCGGTCTTGGTTTCGTGAAAGGTCTTCAGGACTATGTTGACCGATCTTATGCGGCCGGTTCTGAGATGGCGGAGTCGGCCGAGGGCGGTCTTTCTGGTGTGCTCCAGACCATTGCCGACATTGTGAGCGGCGGGTTCGATATGGAGCCGGTGATCCGTCCTGTTCTGGATCTCTCCGCCGTATCGGCCGGAGCAGACGCCTTGAACAACCTATTCTATTCGCAGCGAGCGGTCGGCCTTGTCGGGCAGGCTGCCGTTGCATTCGAGGCACAGCGCGGCGGAAGCAGCCAGACAACCATTTCCGTCGACAATGATGATGTTGTGGCTGAACTCCGCACGCTTCGAGGTGAGATGGCTTCGATGCTGGGACGCATGGAGAAGCTGCGTGTTGTGCTAAACACCGGTGCGCTCGTCGGAGAACTTGCTGAACCGATGGATGTGGCGCTCGGGCAGCGGTCTACACAAAGAGGAAGGGGGATTTAAGTTGTACCATTCGATCACATTTGGCGATAAGAACACATGGGACGATTGGCGGCTTGTCCCCGCTTCCCGTCCGCTATTCAATCCACCTGCGCAAAAGGTAAAGACTCTGGACATTCCCGGTGGGGACGGCGTCATTGATCTGTCGCAAGCCCTCACCGGGTATCCGGTGTATCAGAACCGGACAGGGTCTATCGAGTTTATCGTCATGAATGATTTCAAACCATGGCACATGGCGTACTCGGACATCATGGACTATCTGCACGGACAGACCATGCGGGCGATCCTTGAGGACGATCCTGAATATTTCTACGAAGGGCGCTTCACAGTGAACGCTTGGAAGTCGGAAAAGGACTGGTCGCGGCTCATCATCGACTACGATGTCGGCCCGTACAAGTGGAAAAACCTTTCCTCCATCGACAACTGGCTGTGGGACCCGTTCAACTTTCAAAATGGAGTCATTCAGGCAGCTTTGTTCCGCAACATTGCGGTGACGACAGAGATGAAAGAGATCGAGCTGGACGCGGTGATGTACGGACGGGCTCCGGTCTGCCCCAGATTCATTGTGCAAAGCAGTGAGGGGCGCGGCGTTCATGTCCGATTTGTCAACCGTCAGCTCAGCATCGACCTGACAAAGCTTTTGCCGGAGGGAACCATTCAGATCCCTGAGTTTATTCTTTTTGGCGACTACGGCGGGACGATCTATCTTTGGGTCGATGATGGAACGGGGACCGTGTCCGTTGATTTCAGACAAGGGAGGTTGTAAGCGATGTATTCTGTTTATGCCGATGGCGTCTGCATCTACAACGATGCCTTCGCGTTGGACAACATGAAGCTTGCAAGCCCCAAGCTGACGCTGGAGGACAATGCGGCCGGTTCCTTCGTGATGACGGTTCCGCCCTCCAATCTCGGATACAGCACCATCGTCCGTATGGTGACTGACATCGCCGTCCACAAGGACGGAAAAGAGATCTGGGCGGGACGCGTCCTCTCTGAAAACGAGGACTTTTACCGAAACCGGGTGCTTACTTGTGAGGGCGAGCTTGCATTCTTCAACGACAGCACACAGCCGCCTGCTGAGTACGCCGGAGGGACGATCCGTGAGTACCTTGAGGCGATAATCGCCATTCACAACGCAAAGGTCGGAGACAACCGGAAGTTCACCATCGGCATTGTTACGGTGGTGGATGAAGATTTTTCGACTTATTACACCAACTATGAAAAGACCATCACGATCTTGAATGCGTTGGTGGCGCAGTACGGCGGTCATCTGCGGGTGCGTAAGGAAGACGGCATCCGCTATCTCGACTATTTGGCGGACTATCCCGACACTTGCAGCCAGACGATCCAGTTCGGCTCCAACCTCATCGAACACACCAAGGGATGGGATATGACGGAGTTTGCAACGGTCATCGTTCCGCTTGGCAACAGGCTCGATAAGAGCGAGATCGAGGCGCTGGACGCCTATCTGACCGTTGAGAGCGTGAATGAGGGCAGCCTTTATGTCCAGTCCTCCGAGGCTGTGAAAACCTATGGCTGGATCGAGAAAACAGTGACATGGGACAGCGTTTCTGATCCTGAAGCGCTGCTGGAAAAGGCGAAGGCATATCTTGCCGACTTGCAGTTCGACAACATGGAACTGGAAGTGAGTGCCCTTGACCTTCACTATCTCAACGCAAATGTAGAAGCAGTTAAGCTTTTGGACGAGATCCGCGTGATCTCGCGGCCGCATGGGCTTGACCGTGTATTTCCTGTCACGAAGCTGGAGATCCCTCTGGACAGCCCGGAGAATACCCAGTTTACGCTTGGCGATACGGTACAGACCAGTCTTACCAGTGTGAACAACCAGATCAGCGCCGCTATCCTTGAGAAAATCGAGGGTCTCCCTAAGGCACACAACATCCTGAAAGAGGCAAAAGAAAACGCCACGCAGATCATGACAGCGGCCACGACCGGCTACATCACGATCACACGGGACGAATACGGTTCTGACACGCTTTATATTTCCAACATCCGCGACTATACCAAAGCCGACAAGCTCTGGAAATGGAACATGAACGGCCTTGGCTACTCCAAGGATTATGGAAAGACTTTTGGGCTTGCCATCACAATGGATGGTTCTATTGTGGCGGACTATATCACGACCGGTGTTCTCAATGCCGATGTGATCCGCGCCGGTACGCTGAAAGATTACGGCGGAAACTTCTCGCTTGACTTCGAGACCGGCAAGCTGACGATGAAGAAAGGCTCCATTGACATTGGAGGCGGAAACTTCACTGTTGACGAGGAAGGTAACCTGACCGCACGCCGAGGCACCTTTGCGGGCACTCTGGCTGCGGCGAAAGGCACCTTTAGCGGCACGCTGGTCGGTGTGGACGGAAACTTCAAAGGGGTGGTTCAGGCTTCTGACTTCCTTGACAGAGCGGGCAACAGCATGATGGATGACGAGCGATTCAAGTCCAAATACCTGAGCGTCTATGGACTTACCGTTACCAACGGCGTCCGCACGACCTTTGCTGTTGATTCCAGCGGTTCCGTTACCATAGACGGTAAGGTGACGCTGTCCGCCGGAAGCACGATCAACTGGGCGTCCGTGACGAACCAGAACCTCACCTCCAACCCCGCCTACTCGCTGGCAAGCACGGCGAATGCAAACGCGGCCACCGCAAAGAGCGCAGCAGACGACGCTTACGATGAGGCTTCTGCTGCATGGTCGAGAGCAAACAAGGCCTATCAGGATCGGTGTACCGACCAGAATGTGTTTGATGTGCTCACCTCCGGTGGTACGAAATTCGGTATTTTCAGCGACTCGTACAGCGGACGGCTTTACATCAATGCCGATTATATTCGCTCCGGCACCATCAATGCCGATTATATCGACCTGTCGTGTGATTATGGTGGATTCTGCAAAGGGCATGGCTCTGACGGTCAGCATACGACCTACGGTGCGATGATGTATGGTTCTAACGGTCCTGGTTGGGAGCCTTATATTATTGTTACCAATGCCGGCGCCCGTATCTCCGGAACCGGAGCAGACCTTGTTGTTTCCAGCGGCATCACCATGAGCGAAGAGCCAAGTTACGGTTCCGATTTAAGGATCAAGAACAGCATCGACTATGATCTTGCCTCTTATGAGGCGTTCTTCCTGGCGCTGAAGCCATCCACCTTCAAGTACAACAAAGGTACTTCCGGGCGGAAACATTTCGGCTTCATCGCGCAGGATGTAGAACAGGCAATGCTTGACACCGGACTGACATCGGATCAACTTGCGGCGCTTGTTAAAGACCCTGTCAAAGAGATCCTTTCGGATGGCATCACAGACTACCGTTACAGCATCCGATACGGTGAACTTATCGCGCTCAATACGCACATGATCCAGAAACTCTATCAAATGGTCGAAGAACTGCTTCAGCAAAAGGAGGGATAATGTTGAAGAAACAGCTTAAAAATTCAGAAATGGTCGTGATGGTCCAGAACCTGCGGCCGCTTCTTCAGCTCCGCAACAAGATCGGCTATATCGCCGCGAGGAACTTCCGGATGCTTTCTACTGCTTTGACCGAGTATGAAGCATTCAAACGCGACCTCATCAACAAATACGGAGAGCCCGACAAGGATGAAAGTGGCAACGAGACCGGAACCATTTCCATCAAGGTGGGCTCTCCTAATTTTAAGGCCTTCTGCGACGAGCTTGCCCCGTTCAACGAGATGGAGCATGAGGTCGAGCTGATGACCGCCAAGTATGAAGATACGATCGGCTGTCTGAGCGGCGAGGAGATCCTGCTGCTCGACTGGATGCTGGAGGATTAAGGAAGGAGTGATTTAGATGGCTGATATCAGCAGCTTTCTGAAAAAAATCCTCAGCGCCATTTATGGCGAAGAGGTTCGCGGCTCCATCCATGATGCTCTGGCAGCGATGAACACGGAGTCCAGCAGCGCGATGGAGTTTGCCTCCACCGCCAAGGATTCCGCACAGGCAAATGCCGCGGCTGCCAAGAAGTCTGCCGAAGATGCCGATAAAAAGGCGACAAGCGCCTCTGAATCTGCTGCCGCGGCTGCACTCTCCGAGGGGAGCATCAAGACCTCTGAGGAAAATGTCAACAAGCAGGCCGCAGACGCGAAAGAAGCTGCCGCCGGTGCTAAGGCGTCTGAGACAGAGGCGAAGAACTCGGAAGAGATCGCCAAGCAGAAGGCACAGGAGGCCACGGACGCCAAGACAGCGGCGACGCTTGCCGAGGGAGAGGTCAAGGCCGCCGAGGAGCGCGTGAGAACCATTCGCTCAGAGGCTGAGACACTGGGCGCACAGGCTACTGCTGACCGCAACGCAGCGGAAGAGGCCCGTGCTGCTGCGGAAGCTGCAAGAGATGCGGCGTCGAACAGTCAAAATGGAGCAAAAGCATCGGAAGATGCCGCCGCTGAATCGAAGACAGACGCCGAAGCCGCTAAAACGGCTGCTGTGGACGCCCGTGACAAGGCGCAGACCGCTAAAACGGCCGCCGAGAATGCGCGGGAGTCCGCCGAGAACTCTGAGGCAAACGCCAAGACTTACAAGGAGTCTGCCGCAGAGAGCGCCGCGACCGCACAGCAGTACAGCGGCAAGCCGCCTAAGCCGGAGAACGGTACCTGGTGGATCTGGGACGCTGAGAAGGGCACCTATGTGAACACCAACATCAGTTGTGAGCTGACCGGCCCGACCGGCAACGGTATCCAGAGCATTCAGTTGACGCAGGGCAATCATACGCCAGGCTCGACTGATATTTACACCGTTACGATGACAGACGGAAGCAAGTACAACATCGCCGTCTACAACGGCCTGAACGGAACGGGTACGGGCGATGTGCTCGGCATCCATTTCGATCTGGTGCTGCCGGCCTCCGGATGGTCGAACGGTTCCATCACTGTGGCGGAGAGCCGCCTTGTGGCCGCTGCCAAGTACAAATACCTCATTGATGCATATGAAGCCAGCCGTGAAGAATACCTCGAATGCAATGTGCGTCCGAAAGACATCTCCACGACCGGCTTCATCACATTTGTGAACGATACCGACCCGATCAAAGACATCACGGTGAACATCGTGCGTCTTGAACTGTCGGTCAATGCCGAAGAAGGAGGCGAATGATTTGAAAATCGCGATCAAAAGCTGCTTCACCATGCTGGTGGAGGACACCACGCTGATCCAGAACGCAGCGACGCCTTATCCGGTCGAATTCGCCTTCAGCAAGGATTGGGACGGGTTCGCAAAGACTGCGCTCTTTGAGGCAGGCGGCGTCAGCATGGCTGTGGTGCTGAGCGAAGACAAGTGTGACATTCCGGGCGAATGCCTGAAGAAAGGCGGTATCCCGCTGAAGATCGCCGTTTATGGCGTCAAGGGCGAGGAACGGAAGTCGACGGGCTGGCATGTGACCAGCAAGATACTCTTCCCGGCCAATATCAGCGTTGGCACAGGCGGCTCCGGAGACCCGATGGGCGATGAAGCCTACAAGCAGATCATGGGAATCATCGGAGACCCATCAACGGCGGGTTTTGGAAACAAGACGCTGACCGAGGTGATCGTTGAGATCCAGAGAAGCATTTCCGGAACGGCCTCGGATAAAGAGGTCGACGATATGCTGAACGACGCCTTTGCTTCGAGCGACCCGGGCGGAAGCACACCCGACAACACCGCTTCTGACAAAGAAGTGGATGACCTACTCAATGATGTTTTCGGCGAACAGCCGTGAACAAATATATTTAAGGGGGACATGCAATATGTCTACTACCAAGCACACTACTATTGAACAGCTCAAGAAACTGGCGCTGCGCACAAAGAGCGAGATCGGCCTTGTCGATGCTAAGGTTGCCGGCCTGACCACTAAGGTCAATGACCTGGTGACTGCCGGCGGCGAGCCTAACAAGCTGGAAGGCATCAAGGTCAACGGCACTCTGCTGGCCCTGGCCGATAAGATCGCCGACATCCTCATCGCTGAGGGCAAGACCAACGGCACCATCTCCGCCAACGGCGTTGATATTCCCGTTCATGGTCTGGCGGCTCTGGCCTACAAGTCCGAGGTTGCTGAGAGCGATCTGGCTGCCGCTCTGAAGGCCATCATCGACGCCAAGGCGAAGCAGGCTGACCTGGATACCCTGACCGGCGACGGCGAAGGCTCCATCAGCAAGATGATCGACAAGGCTATCAACAAGTTCGCCACCGATGTGACCGATGACAATGTGGTCAACAGCTACAAGGAGCTGATCGACTGGGTTGCCAAGCACGGCCCCGAGGCGACCAAGATGGCCGGTGGCATCAGCGAGAACAAGACCGCTATCGCCGACCTGAAGACTCTTGTCGGCACGCTGCCCGAGGGTGCGACCTCTACCACCGTTGTCGCCTACATCACCGAGGCGATCAATGCTCTGAGCATCGGCGATTACGCCAAGACGACTGAGGTGACTGCCGCGATCAGCACCGCCCTGGGGTCTTACTACACCAAGACCCAGGTCGACGAAACCTTTGTCAAGAAGACGGACATCGTGATGGCTACCGACGAGGAAGTCGACGCCATGCTGACTGAAGTCTTCGGCGCTCAGGCTACCGTCTGATCCAGCATATGCGAGCGGGGGATGGGCTTCCTGTCCCCCGTTCCACCTTTTGAAAGGAAGGTAACAACATATGGCAGAGCATAAGTTTTCCACATTTGACCAGCTCAAAAAGCTGGCACTTGCGGGGAAGAAGGATTCCGCCAAGCAGGTAGCTGAATTGGCGGAGCTTGTTGCCGCCGGACTGGAGGATCTCCAGCATATCGGCATCTCTGTTACTCTGCCGGCCGCGAATTGGAGCGGCGGAGCGCAGACTGTTGCACATGCTTCCCTCTTAGCTGACAGCAACTATATTTATCTTGTAGGCGCAGACGCCGGTACCCGTAATGTGTACGACAATTATGGCGTGAGCGCAGGCAATGTAACCACAAGCGGGCAGATGACTTTCCGGTGCGATACGACGCCGACCGTTGACTTGTCCGTCTTTATCATTCGACTGGAGGTCGGAACAGATGAGTAATGTTGGCAAGGTATTCAACCTTTCCGGCGGCGGTGGCAGCGGCTCTCTGAAGATGGAAAGTCTGACTATCGCCACCACGCCCAACAAGACGGTCTATAAGTCCGGTGAAACTTTCGACCCCACCGGCATGGTCGTTGTGGCAAACTACGGCGAAGGTCTGATGGCAAATGTGACGGGTTACACCGTCTCTCCCTCTGTTCTTACGGACGGGGTGAGCGAAGTTGTCATCACCTACACCGAGGGTCGCATCACGAAGACCGCGACGGTTGCCGTGACGGTGAAAAAGGTGCTTGTCAGCATCGCCATCACCACGCAGCCAGCCAAGACGGTCTACCAGTATCAGGAGAGCCTTGATCCGACGGGCATGGTCGTGACCGCGACCTTCTCGGACGGAAGCACGGCGGCGGTACTGGATTACACCTATCCGACGACGAACTTCTCTACACTGGGGCGTCAGGTCATGAAGCTTGAATACACCTACGAAGGCGTGACGAAGAGCACAGACCTTGTCGTTACGGTGCAGGGCAAGACCATTTCCGCTCCGACGCAGACGAACATCCCGACCTACAACGGTTCGGATAAGACGCCGAGCTGGAACGGCTACGATCCACTCAAAATGGAGATCTCCGGCGTTACGAGTGCCTCTGACGCAGGTAGTTACACGGCGATCTTCAAGCTGTCCTACGGCTATCTGTTCCCTGACGGCACGGATGAAGCCCGCGTAAAGTGGATGATCGACCGCGCTGTCATCTTGGCTTTGCCAACGCAGACGGGAACGCTTGTTGCCGACGGCACGAGCAAGACACCGAGCTGGAACGGCTATGACACCAACAAGATGACCATTGGCGGCGATACCTCCGGTACGGCTGCCGGTGAGTACACGGCAACCTTTACGCCGACTTCTAACTACAAGTGGTCCGACGGCAGCACAGGCGCCAAGGAAGTGAAGTGGACGATCATCTCGGTTCTCGTTTCTATTCCTTCGCAGAGCGGTACGCTGACCTACAACGGCAGCGCCCAGACGCCGAAGTGGCAGAATTTCGACAATGAGAACTCCTCTGTGAGCGTATCTGCCAAGACGAATGCCGGCGAGTACACGGCGACCTTTACCTTGAAGAAGGGTATGTGGACGGACGGTACGACTGCGGCAAAGACCATCAAGTGGACCATCGGCAGAGCTACCATCGCAGCGGTCCCCGCCCAGAACGGCACGCTTGTCTATGACGGCAACCCGAAGACTCCTTCGTGGAATACCGCCTATGACTCGGCAAAGATGACCGTTTCCGTGACGGCCGCTACCAACGCAGGCACTTACAGCGCTACCTTTACGCCGACTTCCAACTACAAGTGGTCGGATGGCAGCACCGGAGGCAAGACAGTATCGTGGACGATCGGCAAGGCCGTGAACAGCGTGACCAATTCGCCGAGCTCCATCGTGCTGAAAAGCAGTGCCAAGACCGCAACCTTTACGGTGAACCGCAAGGGCAACGGTACGATCACAGCCACCTCGAACAACACGAGCATCGCTAAGATCAAATCCATCAATCAAAGCACCGGCGTTGTTACCGTTGAGAGCGTGAACGACACGACCGGCACAGCCAAGATCACGGTCAAGGTCGCTGAGGGCACGAACTACAAGGCGGCTTCTGATACGACGGTCAATGTGACGGCCACTTTCGTCACGATCTACGGCGTTGAGTGGGATTGGACGAGCAGCGGCCAGACCAAGGGCACTCGTACGGACGCGGCGGCAGGCTTCGGCGATCCGTCTCCTGCGGTGAACAACGGCAGTGGCTCTTCTCCCTTTGACAACCTGATGCCGTGGTCCGGCATGGTGAAGGAGACCCGCAGCGGCGGCGTTGAGGTCAAGGAGCCGAAGTATTGGTTCAAGTGGACGAAGACCGGCAAGAAGCTGAAGCTCCAGATCGCGGACGGTTATGTCGAGGGCTTCTCCGTTGACCCTGTAAACAGGGACCGCGGTGACGGCCTTGGCGAGCTGGACTACTCCTACATCGGCCGTTATCACTGCGCCAGCGGTTATAAGTCCACCACGGGCGCCGCACAGCAGGTAAACATCACGAGAAGCCAGGCGCGCAGCGGTATTCATAACCTCGGTGCTAACTTCTGGCAGATGGATTTCGCTCAGTTCTGGTATGTGAACATGCTGTTCCTTGTGGAGTTTGCCGATTGGAACGGTGAGCGCATCGGCAGAGGCTGCTCTACGAGCAATTCCAAGATGAACAACGGTCAGACCGACGCGATGGGTTACCACACCGGTACGACCGCGGCAAGCCGCGACAGCTACGGCTTTACGCAGTATCGCAACATCGAAGGCTGGTGGGACAATGTTTATGACTGGATGGACGGCTGCTATTACAACAATAACGGCCTGAATGTCATCAGCAATCCCAACAACTTCAGCGACAGCTCGAATGGCACGCTTGTCGGTATGCCCTCTTCGGGCTATCCGTCTGACTTCACCATTCCGACAGCAAGCGGTCTTGAATGGGCGCTGTTCCCGAGCGCGGCAAATGGCAGTCAAACGACCTATGTCCCGGATTACTGGAGCTTCTACGGTAGTAACCCGTGCCTGTGCCATGGCGGTAGCTATGGCCGGGACCAGGATCACGGTCCGTTCTGCGTCTACTGCTGCAGA